>Ga0058701_10003391_pt1 | contig 12591 bp, 6 predicted proteins | sample AgamicOrMae_FD_97039 | JGI IMG/M metagenome (GOLD analysis project Ga0058701, IMG submission 97039) | Agave microbial communities from Guanajuato, Mexico - Or.Ma.e | ecosystem: Host-associated > Plants > Phyllosphere > Phylloplane/Leaf | place: Guanajuato, Mexico | collected 2012-06-04
CAGCGGTGGCGGGTCGGCTGCCGTCAGCCGCGCGCCGGTCAGTCAGCAGCCAGCCTTCTCGTGGCAGCTCCGGGCTAGCCCCGGGCGCCACAGCCACCAGTGGCAAGTTTGAGAAGGCCTGCTTTGGACGAACAAATAAGCGACGCATTCGTGGGAACCCACTTTTCACCGAACGTTATCTGACATTTGACGATAGAATCGTTGCAAGTTGCGTCTGGGCCAAACACGAAATCGCTTTCAACAAAAAAAAAAACAATGCTCTAAATTTGATCGATCTAGTCCGCTTTTTTTTTGAACAAATCTTGTTTGCGCAAAAGAGTCCGTCGATTTCAGTCGCCTTCCCCAACACCATCATATCAAAGTTGTCCTCAGCAGGATACTTGAGGAACGAAAGTCTATGCGTTGGAATCAACATTGTCATAAGGACATCAGGCAAAATTAGGTTACACTGTGTCCAGCCAAGTTTTCACTCTAAATTTAAGTCAGGGAGAGTCTCTTAAATTCACTGAAAATTCACAGAATTACAGTCGAAATAGAACCACTGAAAACTTTTCAGTGGTGCTACATTGAGTGAATTTTCACTGAACCTCAGAGACATCCTGTGACTCAAATTTAGATTGTTGTTAAGCTCGGTCATGCTTGGTAAGATTAGGTCAGTTTAGACAGGAATAGGTCAACTGAGAGATGTGGGCTAAGTTGGGTAAAGTTTGGTCAACTGAGGTTGGTTAGAACGAGTTTGTTGAGATGGAGTCAATTATGGCTACCTTCTGGTCCACTAAGATGAAGAATGGCTTTCTGTTTCGTCACGTAACCTACAGTAATAATGCGAAAATGAGATTTGACAAAAATAATTGATTTTATTTAGTTAATAGTTAGCATAGATGATATAAAATTGAAGTATGATAGTTTGAAGTCGATAGCTACACAAAATACAGTTCTCCAAAGTTAATCTTCCGAGACAGTTTTGTTAGAAGTAATAGTCACTTCACAGAACTTATCGTTCCACATGTGATGATCGTAAAAAAAGAAAAAAAACAGCATAAGCCCATCTTGAACAATAAAACTTTCCCTTCTTTTTCTACATGATTCGAAGCGACGCGACACTAGTTCTCACGCCAAGTGTGGATGGTTTTTGGACCAGAAGTAAACTTCTTTCGCTCCAACTTTGGATCCGCATGTTTCTTTTTTTTTCCGAAAGCTCGCCAAGAAGTTGCCCTCTTGGCTTTACGGCAGGGTTTAAGGGCGGTCCCCGCTGGATGGGGAACATCCATAAGTTGAGCAATAACACCAGCAGTGCAATTTTTGAGCTGACACAACAAGAGTTTACAGCGGGCAGGTGAGTTGGGCTCATGGCTGATATGAAAGCTATGAGGGGATGCTGACGACGAGGGAGAAAAGCTTACCTAGACAATACACAATATTGCACCGAAATGCCGAGGGTGTCTGCAACGTGTACACCAGCCTATGCCTTGTGACTAACAAACAGACCCGGCCGGTTTACCGCAACTCACTTTTGACCTCTTGCGGTCGAGAAAAACACCACAAATTCTAAATAAATAAAGTAGACAGATAATACAATAAAGAGGTGATTTAGAGAGCCCTACGTGATGTTTCGTATCAATTTGACATGCCATTGTGGGACTGGTATTTTCAGTGTGGTTAAAAAGGGCAAAGCTAGTGTTTGATTTCTTGGAGAAGAAATAATGAATCCCCCGAGAAACCTTTTGATTGATATGGGATATTGATAAATTGATGTAAGAGATCACGATCAAAATACCGTACGTGAATTTCAGTACTAGAAATGAAATCGAACTTGGGGCATGAACAAAGCTAGCCATCACTGGTATCTTCACCAATTACACGTTGCAATTCTGTTCGTTTTCGGGTATATACCAATAAACTCCTCTGCCTCCCTCTGAGACCTTTTGTTTCATATGGCTTTTCATATATCTGTCTATAAAGTGAATATTTGTGATACTAACTAAATCATGTATTACGGTATTCCGGTAAAACCCCTCTCCCCCAAAAAGAGAAAAGAAAGCCGCTTAATCGCTGAAAAATAAAAGAGTTACGCAACGTAAACTCCACAGGACATGCTGTTGTGTTGGCTGCACCCGTGTCAATAAATTACTTTTCTCATAGTATACAAGATAGCGAAGTTTTCAAGAGGAGAGGTCTGGTAAACAGAGGGAGAGGTTATTGTTGTTTTGGATTGATTTACGAATTCCGCCATTGCAGTGTCTGTCCAGCTGACCCGCCTACTGGTTGGCCACGAGGACACAACTGCTGTCATCTCCAGATCAGGCTGATGTGATGTAACATTATGCCATCCATTTCAACCGATGTACTCCGGTTTACTTCCAAAAATTAGCCCCCCCTTCTACTAAACTGCTACTGCACAGTTGGACTGTGTTCATAAACTATCATTTGCGGAGTTGATGCGGTATTAATATTTGTCCCGAAGTCGAGCAAGGTGAGTCACAAGTGCCTGACATTCCTGAACGTTAACGTATAATTCCCAAATCGCAAATTGATGACAGCTAGCGCGGCGTAAATATTCGTAAGCCAAGGTATTATTTTAATAGCATATTAAGCCTAGTAAAAAAAAAACTCTTTTTCCAAAAGTTCTAGACATGTATATAATAACTTGTATGAGAATGACAAAACACTGATTTTTAACATTAAATTACTCTGATATAAACCTAATCTAACCGTCTTTTGAAAAATAAAAAAAGACACAAAAAAAGTCAATCCCAATTGAGCTACTTTACCAATTGCTAGTTCTAGTCTAGAGTTAACAGAAATTCCTCAAAGATTTGTTCTCTTTTGTTAGACTTGGAAATTATTTCAGTGACGCCTACGACTATTACGGCAGTGTTCCAAAATTTTCGAATACCTTAAAATCCAAGCATTCTTTTGGCGAAAGTGAACAAAAGAGGTCTTTTCCATTTATCATTAATTTGTATTACCAAAACCAATACGCATGTTAGGTTTTACTTTCAAAAAGATTAAGACCAGACAGTGTTAGCATCCCCGCGGAAAATTTGCCGTAACAGCCCTACGTAAAGGTTCCTGACATAAATAAAGTTCAAACAGCAGCAAAGATGCGCTTAAACGCAGCCTCCAATGCTGCCAGCAGAGTGCTGAATAATGTAGGTGAACTGGAAACGCTAGGGGAAGCATGCAATGCCAAATTTCAGGTAATGCCGCTCGCTTACCCAAAGCCTCAGTTCGATTTTCATTATCACTCAATACCTTCTAATAATACACTGCAATGAATTCTTTTAAATTTCCAGAGAGAAGGTTATTCAATAAACTTGGTGATACAAAAGCTCATTGAACCGTAAGGTTCGCGTGGCTAGTTCCGGCGTTCAAGCCGAAATATTCGAGGAACAGCAATCACGGTGAACAGGATATCGTTGCGTTGAACTCGGAACGACACTAGCGTTGCACGCATTCGGACCCCTTTCCTTCATTTTTCGAAATGAGGAATGAAAGCTACTGTAGTTGCATGTATATTCTACGACACGAGAGCTGTTCGTTAAATCTGAATCATGGCTTTTCAGAGTGGAGAGGTTTCTCTAATGCGGCTTGCACCTTCCGCTAGAATGTTCAGGTGTCTACGCTACAGCTACTGCCGTCGGAAGATAAGCTGCAACAGGCTCAGAGACAGAGGAGCGGAATGGTAGTAGAGCGAGGCAAAAGGTATATACTTTACGTAACAGTAGCCTCGAGTTGAAACTCGCGAAAAGAATAATCAAAGCGGAACTTCGAAATGAAGTCGATGATCCTGATGATGTAATGAAAGACCGTGAAAGACCAGAGACTGAAAGTACTACCCACATTAATTATGTTAGGTTGCGTGGCTTGTGCCTTGCTGTTTGGTCGATCCGCTCGGATCGGATGAATTAAGTGGGACACAAGAGGCTAAAAGTTCCTGCTTTGAGTATTACATAAGCAAGAATAAAGGAGAGCTTACTGATACGTGGAAGAGACAGCTTGCCGTTTTACCTGCAAGCAATAAAAACACAAAGTAAAAAATAGGAAAAAGGAAAACATGACATCTCTAAACGATGTGGGGGTTCCATTCCTCACAAACACCAGTTATTTGACAATTATTTTTTTTTCGGAATTCACTATAGGATAAAATTAGGCACGGCTAATCATACTGTTGGCGAAAAAAGACAGCACTTAAAGCCCAACAAAACAAAAGCTGATGTGCTAGTTTAGTGCATAATTTCAACAAGTGAGGCATGGCTTTGGACTCGAAACAATGATTCATTACCTAAAAAATTTCGGCCTGAATTCTACACGAGCAATTTCAGTGTGTGGACTTTATTGTGCTGAGAGGACATTCCGCGCATAAAATTAGGGCACTTTACCACAAAGTTGTAATGTTTATGAGTTGCTACATGGTTTTCGCGCGCGAAGGACTTGACAGCCAGGATTTGTTAATGCGTTCAACTAAAGGACGACTTTGTTTATATCACTGCGGTTTTGTCAAAGCATGAAAGTCTTTATATTAAAAACAGCGTCATAGAGACTCGATATTTATGAAAAAAATATTGACCCACAGAAGGCCTAAACACTAATTCCTGCTCAAGGAAGTCCCTTATTTACTCCAGGTATGAGGGTAAACCGAATCAGCGTTTTTTTTAAATACACCATAACGGACCTGCAAGCATTTACCGTCCAGCCGTCCAGTTCGAGACGACGTTTTTTTAAGCATCCAGTCCGAGAAGACGTTTTCTAAACAGTCCAGTTCGAAGACCATTCAAACATGCGTTTTCTGTGCTCTGAAGGCATCCATTTAACCGGTAAGGCTGTATTTTGTTCTGCAGAGGTAGTAAAGGTCATGTCAACCGTTTCTGCTGACCAAAATACACCCATACCAGTGAATACAAGGATTATAGATCACGAGAAACACAGTTTTGATTAATCCTCAAACTGGACACGGTTCAGGACCGCTCATCTCGAACTGGACGGTTAAGAAAACGTATTTTCAAACTGGACAGTTAATGCTTGAGGCACCAACTACATGATGTGAGAGTTATCTTCGAGACCAGGACTTAGTGGGCGTGGGGCGTGGACATGTATGACAGCGAGGATGATCTAAACAGAAAGCGAGCTGGCCAAAGGAGTTCCTGGAAAGAAGGAAACTTGCATAAAATAGGTGATTTCAACAGACGTGAAAACATTTCCGTATCGACGTTTTTCTCGGAATAATCTCTTCGTTCTAAATCTGATTTTTCCCATTCACTGAAGATGCCTACCGAAAATTCCCTGGAGGCCATATTGTGCTGTTGAAGGGCGAATGAACAATCTTTTTCGCTCAACCTGCAACACCGCGTCTTTTTTGAGTACCCAAGACTGCATCTTTTTCTGTCTGGGAGTATGCGAACTATAACTTTTTCTCTTTATGCTTTGCGCTAAGTAAGGGTATATGGTATAATAAATCCAATTTAAACTATAGCTTTGAACTATGAATAATCAAGGAACACTAGTGAAACTCGATCAAGCATCAATTAAACTTTGGACCGCACAGCTTTGATATGCAAAAATGTCTCCGCGTCGATTGCAAAGACCAAAAGCGAGGTACAAGTTCTTTTTTCTTTGTTTTTATGTGTCTGCCAAGTTGCGCCATGAGGCTAGTGTAATCAAATGAGTTCAGAGTTTTGACAAGGTAAAGTACTGTCAGCGAAGCTGAAAAAGCTCTAGAATAACGAGTAAAAGTAGATCCAAAATAAAATTAAAATAGAACTAAATGATTTTATAACAAGATGAGATGGTTCTAAAACTCTGCAACAAGACGGTAATTCTGGAATGAAAGAGTCTAACCAAATAGATGGCTAACCGACTAGTTGCGAGTGGTGTATTTCTAAAGCATCGAGTTTCAAATGGGGGTTTCCCTAACCGTCACACAACGGCCTTCTTTCATGTTGCGTCACTTTTTTTATATTATTGTATTTTTTGATCGGCAATTTTGCGTTTTGATGGATGAAAACTGAAGATTAGACTTTAACTTGCACACATATCAAAACGTAAATTGACCGAATACTAAAATTTTTGTAGTGACAGAAAAGATGGCCGTTTGGCGATGCGCAGGAACTTGGTTACGAATAACGATCATTTGAAAGTCCATGGTTACGAAAAACGCCACTCGCAACTGGGTGGTTAATGTTTGTGGTGGCCATCGAAATGTCCCTGACAAGCGCACCTAAAAAGTTCTCAAAGGAAATGGTCAGATTGGGTCTAATGAGGGAAAAAAAAACTCTCTATGCTGCAGCCCTAAAAAGTCGAAACAATTCTTAAAAATAATATCAAAACAAAATGGGTTTTCTACTTTACTAAAATAGTTCTGAAATAAGTGCTCAATGCCTTGCTCCTACATCACTCTACTCGATTTGTAAACGGAAGAAAAGATGGGGATTTCTACCTCTCAACTTTGGAGTGTAGTCTACTTTAATTCACATAGAACACGAGTCATAGGCACACGTGACCCACATTCGTGTTCAAGTTCAGTGGGCTGAAGTTGAACAACTGATTTCGGAAACAAAACGGTCACAATGAAATGGACTTCGGGAATGAATGTGACTGTCGATCGTTGTTTGGTCGCAATTTCACCGCCTCTGCAAGTTATTGCATGTGGTTGCACCAAGTTTGACTGATACTCATAAAACCGTTTCGCTTTTGTCAGGGGACACGACACGAAAAGTTTTGGTACGCTAATGCAAGTTATGATTCGATACTGAGAAATTGTGCGAGTTACCCTCCTATTCGCTGTTCAACTAATTTTCGTCCAGACAATGCTCTAATAACGTCATCTAGACTATTGAGAAAGACTTTCTGCATTTAAATTTAGTAAACGGATATTTATGAATTGGTAAAATTGCTACATGAGTTGATGTAAACTTTTCCTACAAATTAAAGAGGTTAGGTGGAGACTTTTATCGAGGGTCCTCTACTTTCTCCGTAGGTGTGTACTAGTTATTCCATTTTTTCGCCCGACAAAACCAAACACGAATGAGTGCGGATTTTTGAATATGTTATGTTGGTTCTTTTAGGAAAGAAAAAAAAAGAATACCGTGAGTGTGTGACTCTTAGGGCTTTAAGACCTAGTTCAAGAAAGTGAGATTGGGTCCAATTTCCGAATGCTCATTTCTACTTGGTTGGTTCGGGCTAAATAAAGGTACGTTCAGATAAAGTTATGATAGGTACTTTTTGGCGAGGCATACGAAACATGTAACTAATCATTGACTGTAGGTCGTTGGAGTGTGTTGTGGAGATATCCTTGAGCGTGGTATCTTTAGGAGGTATATTTAAGCTTGGCACGTTCATTCAAGCTACCAGGTAATTTCAGGTTAGGTCCTTTGGTTACAATTGGGGACCTTTTGATTCCGATTATTTAGCTGGTCTGAGTTTGTAATTTAAAAATGCATCTGCGTCATGACGTCATTGAGTCAGAGGATGGTCCAGACACGTCTATCGATGTAAACTCGCTAAAAAAAGTAAGCGACGTGTTTGGCGTGAGCTCAGCAATAGACAGCCCGCGAAAAAAATGTGATGAGCTTAGCCTAACTGGAGCACGAATAGCAAAACCACTTGAGAGGAATTCTCCTGTGAGTAGTGCCAGCGGCGACACCTTGGCGAGGCCATGGAGCGGCCAAAACGGGGCCACGGCGGGGACAGACAAGTTGGCACTTCGCCCAATGATCCGCTAAAAGCAGACAAAGTAGCCGATAAAGAGACGGCCATCCCGGGAAGATAAAGTCGTCACAGAAAACCGGAAGCCGACAGGAAGTGGGAGCGTAAACTGAAGGGAAGCGGCAACGAGAACTTAAACTGGCGACCGGAAGTTCGCTGCGAAAAGCCGCTAAGTTGACAGCAGAGCGACGAAACAAGAAGCGGACAACGGCCAGACTTTTCCAGCCAGGCTGTTGTTGCTGCCGTCGATGGAAGTGCGGAGTTCCAAGGGGAGAAAGTTGGCGAATTTAACTGTGTCGAACAGGACAGGGTGGGTGCTGACACATGGCGCTTCTTCTTATGTTTGTGGACGTTTCACACGCGCATTGGTCCACGTCTGCTCTTTAAGAAACAAGTTTCATTTTGGGCACAGTCCAAGAAAGCATTAGTGCCCCAACTTAGGGCATTATGACTGTTGGGGGAACCCATCTTGCAAGAGATAAATCTTCACTTGGGAAGGACACTTCCTCAACTCCCAGGTTATTCGAACACTCTTCGGTCCAATAGTTTTTGCTTGACTCTCAAAATGAGCCACAAAGATCACGATCGAGACGATTTAGCGACGTCCCTATGGATTAAATGAACACTCACCAAACCATCTAAGAAAGACTAGCCTGCTTTACAATTGGGTTTATTTCGGTTTGGGTTATGTTACGTTTCGTTGAGTTAAGATCGTCCGAGCGGAAAAAGGCTGATGGATATTGGTCTCTTCTCGATCCACCACTGTCTACCCATCTCATTTAACATATGTTTTATCATCGTCTAATACCTCTCCGTACTTTTTATCGCCAAGAAAAAAGACTGGGAAATACGAATACGAAATTCTACTATTCAAATATTGATTACAATATCGAAATTTAAACTTTTCTTTGGCTTATACTTTTTGCTTATCATTTACTTTAACATATGAGCTTCCTCCGGGAAAATATCAGCCACAACTTTCGAATCAATGAGAATTCAGTCTGTCAGAAATGTTTTGTTCTTTGCAGATTAATCTTCGCAGCGCATCGATTTCTACCAGACTTTGCATGTAGACGCATCTCGCAGTCATGCTTACTCGGCAGCGCTGCTGAAAGCAGGGAGAATTTTGCGTCTGGTATACGAGCTATCACGGCTTCAGTGCACTTATCGCGAGTCGACTGTCAACAGAGTCGCAATGTCGCGCGCTGCCGGCTGCAGCCGATCGAGAGGCTGCGCGCCTCTAAAAAGGGAATGAGAAGATGAACTCTGGGGAGAGCTCTCGATTCATCAGGGGCCCTGTTCAGACCGATTATGTTTCGCTATTAACGACTTAATAAGAGCCAGATATAAATCTCCGAAAAAACATAGTGACATAGGCCTTAATGCATCGCAACGTGTGCGTCTCTCATATCTCACTCAGAAAGGTTAAGTCGGCTGTCTTGTACCCTCCTTATGTATGATAAAATGTAAAACTAGAGAGTCTCATCAGGATAAAAGCGACACCATTCCCGCGGTGTACGCTGATTTGGGCGATGCATGAAACCAGCACCGCTGATTGGTGGGATGCAAGGAAGATGCGGCAGTTGACCCAGTGAGGCTCTCTAGGTCAAACAGGAGAGATAGGTAGTTCAACTTGAAAAAATTACACTATGTTCAGATCCTTCATCACTTCTCGAAGTACACGCAGTAGATATTCATGAAAAATATCGCTTCAGGAAGAGCCAGATTTATTTTGGGAAGGAAGGTAAAAAAAAAGGGTGGGCAAGTTTACTGGTGAGCTTTATAGATATAGTTTTAGAAAATCAGCTGAAAGTTCTAAATAGAACTTTACATTTGACATGGCAATGGATAGGCATTGAGGAGGGACCAGAATATACGCTACAATCCTCACGGATTTACCTGTAATCCCAAAATAGGCAGGGTTACAATAAAAAAGCATTCGTTCTACTGTAGCTGGAACGACAGCCGAGCTAACCATATTTTGAAATACGTGACACTTATGCATGGGTGGTTAGTTGGTAAAACATATTGCTGCAACAAGTACAGGTATATTTGGCATGGTGCATGTTAACCCTTTTGTATTTTACGTTCCTTATTCAAATTTTGATTGCATTCTGAGGACAAGACACAAAAACGCGAAGTTTGAGTTGGGCCAGACTAGGTACCCATTGTTTGGCTTGATGTTGTAACAGTAGAATGTTTTTTTTTGGGGCGAATGAGTGACGCGATTTTCCTTCCTTGCAGGCCTTTCTCTCCTAAATCCAGATCCTGGAAAAAATGTCGTGCCTTTTTTTTTATTTTGTACGGGCGGGGATTTTCCATGACGGATGGGCGGATGCAAGTGTGAAAGCACATGACAAAGACAAAAATATGGCGCCAGCGGGTGTACAGAGAGGGCCGATCCAGCCACGAATATCCCTTTTTTGCCAGATAATTTGTCCCCCCGAGTGTGGGATCCCTTACAGGTAACGCTAAGGGTTGACAGATGGGAAAAGGGCAGTTTTTCTTCGTAGGCTAAAACGGTCACTAATTACCGGAAAATTGGAGTGTCCTGAACGAGGAATGGACAAGATTCACTTCCACGGCACTCGGCGTGTTGGTGAAGGTCAAAGACAACTTTAGTGTTATAAATGAGCTCGCTAATTTGTGCAACATGAATTCAAAATGTTGAATTTTACATGTCTTGTGTTCCACATCATTTCCCCTCCAAGTTTATTTGCAATCTATGTACAACAGTGGGGAAGTCTTAAAGGTCGTAGAACAGAATACGCAACCGTTTTGGTGCTTAAAACAGCTTGATCTTGTACTCGTTTTCTTACGGTATACAAGCACGTAGGGGGAGGATCAAGGTAACATTCAAAATGGTCCCTGATGAAGAATTGCGGTCACCATAGGTAACTGCAAAGTATACACTCTGATCATATAACTACTCGCTCAAATTTCTCCCCAATTGTTGCTTAAAACTCTTCCTGGTTGCAAGGTCAGCGAGCGCAGGGTATTAGCGCAAACGCGTATGCGATGCGAATACTCTCACTGCCAACTGGTGCCTTACAAACCGAGCACCAACTCGAACCGGCGAGCATCGTAAAACATCTTTTAGCCTTCCAAATATGGCTCGATATTTCAAACAGATCTTGAAACACAAAAAATGGGCTCAATTTTTTTACCAATAAGTTTTGAAATCGAATTGCATTCTCTTCCGATGAAAATCGACCGAGTAAAAAGCACTGGTGTCAACAACGAACCAAATAAAAGCGTGTTCAACAAACGACCAACGGCTATGGTTAAAATGGCAGTTGGTCCATTGTTAAAACGCCCACTATCAATAGAGTGTTTAATTAATAATTTCTCTTGCGGGGGAATTTTGACATGGGTTAGGTATCTATTAAAAAACTACTTTCTGGACAAATTTTCGAGAGCAATGGACGGTATTTGCGCACTTTCAGGAATATTTATCGAAAAGACAGTCACATTGTCACCAAGCTCTAAAATGGGCACTCAATCCGATGCATTACTTGGCTGAAGGGGGTACATTGTAGGGTATAACAAAAGGCAATCCGATATTGTGACCCGTCCGGTTCACTGCCTCTGCATTATTGTCGCATCTACTGGCGTACCAATACAGCGGTAAATGTTATTCAATAACCATCGAAGCGGGTCGAATCGGGTCGGGACGGGTCGTATCAATCCGGGATTAGCATTGTTGTCAAAGTCAGTCTGCTTTTACGCCGACGTTTCCGCGAAATGCAGTCACGCGAAAAAAGGCCGTGCGAACCAAACGTGCAGTGCCGGGTATAAACTTCTAGGACTACACTCTCCTGAGTGAAGATCACATCAACGAAGACGAAGAATCTCACCAGAGCCTACCCGGGCTGCAAGGCTGTAAAGGCTTTTCAGAAACGCACGCTGATTTTGAACTTTAGGAATATATTGCATAGTTCAACAAGTTGAATAAGTTCCATAAGCTTCACCTTCTTATGAAACGGGTCTTCAAATGATTGAATTCCCAAAACATAGGCGTTAGCCTCCAGGCCATATTCTTTCGTCCGGTAACATAACCCTAAAAAAATATTGGTTTAAGTGAAAAAATAGGTAAATGTTTGCTTTTACGTCTCAATTAGATCCAAGGTCAACGGAACTCGGTATAATCGAAACATAAATTGCACGAAGAGGTGGCTGTAATTACTGACCTATGATGATGCTTGTGGCCTAACTTAATTTTGACACTAGTGTACACTGTGCGACAATTTGCTGAAGAGACAGAGGCCCCATGCTGTGCTGCGCTGTGTGGCATTTAGCTGTGGCGTAGAAACTCGTCAATTCAATTTTGCCGTTACGGCAGATATTTGAGCGAATACATACATAAATTAAAAGGAGGGTCGATGAGCCGCTTCGGCTCTCTCATCAAGTTAAATGGACGATAAAATTAATGTAGACACTCTCAAAAAACGTCCGCCTTGGTATTAAATAACAATAGCCTAGAGCTGGGCCACCTTTATTACCATTCTTTATCATGAGCTTAGCCCCAAAAATAGGGGATTTCGTAACTAGGGGGGGGGGGAGACACCGCTGAGGGATCAGTGGTCAACAAGTACTCATCTTTTTACACCACTGTGCAGTATCCAGAAGAGGAAAAAGTTTATTAGGCCAGAAGCCTAAATAGTATTGCAAGAGTTTGCACTAATGAGAATGTGATGAGGTAGACAGATTTTTGAAGGGCCATCTCAACTCTGGTAAAAACATCACAGTAAAAACTAGACCCCCACTTTGGGGAATGCAATCCCTGTTTTGCGGTATGAAACCAAAAACGGGGGTGTTACGTATTTTAGTTATTTTTCAAGAAAGGACTACGTTCAGCCACATCATTCAAAAGGTCTAGGCGAGAGC
>Ga0058701_10003392_pt1 | contig 12590 bp, 11 predicted proteins | sample AgamicOrMae_FD_97039 | JGI IMG/M metagenome (GOLD analysis project Ga0058701, IMG submission 97039) | Agave microbial communities from Guanajuato, Mexico - Or.Ma.e | ecosystem: Host-associated > Plants > Phyllosphere > Phylloplane/Leaf | place: Guanajuato, Mexico | collected 2012-06-04
CCTGTACTGTAGAACAGGTTTCAAAATCGTACCCTGCAAAGCCTGCACATAGTATTGCTGAAACGTCTTCTTCAATGCATAAATAATGTCCAGTGTGCACCTCCCCCTCACGCTCACAGCAACTTCTCCCTTCTTTGCACGAAATTCAACATCCGTCACTACCCCATCCCCAGCTGCCTTTCTCCTCCTTCTACGTCCCTCCATCACATCAACCCTCTTCCTCTTACCAGATTTTGTTCTTCTTCCCTCACCTTCATTATCTTCTTCCTCACCACTGCTCCTACTACATTCACCCGTTTTAAAGTCTCTCATGTCCTCCTCTTCCAACAAAACATTGCCTTCGCTGTCTTCATCGCTCTCTTCTCCAGGTTCATAATCACTCCCAGAAGAAATTACCAAGCTCTCATCCATTACTGTCCCACACAACTCATCTACCGCAGTCTGCCGTTTGTCCTTCCTCCTTTCCCTTCCACTTTCACTTTGTACCTTCAAATTATTACCTGCAAAACAATGTTACACACTTGTCAACACAACATTTCACAGTCCAACAACACAAACGCTATTCTTCCACTTTTTCTGTTCCTTTTTCACTGCCCTCCATTAATCAACATCCTCCCCTATGTACATAGTTATCCCCGGATATCCTCCATCATTTTCAGATATCCCACTCCAACTGCCCCTTCCTAATGCCCATGGTTCACCTATTCCTTCACTCCACTGCTTACATTATTCCTTTCATTATCATATCTCCTTCTTACTTCATCTGCTGGCTTATCCTCAGTGACCCTCTCAACATCTTTGGGTTATTTAAAACCCCCACCACATATGTCACCCTTCGTTACCCTGACGCAATACTTGGGTTTCCTACATAACGTCCCATAAATTTATAAACCGCACCTCCAATATCCCCATTTCAAATTGGGATATTAGAATATTACCCCTTCCTAAGCTACAGGGTTACACAAGAACTGTTTTCTTCATTCCATCCCAACAATTACGGTTATCCTGGGTTATGCCCTCATCACATTCGGGTTACCCCTTCACATGACCACAAATATCACCCATGGTTACTCTAATGCAATACTTTCATTTCATACATAACGTCCCCATAAATTTAAATAGCACACCTGGGATATCCCTTTTCAAATTTTGGGATATCCCAAATTCAGCATGGCCAAACCTACATGGTTACACATGTACCAAACGTCCCCATTTACGTACAAATCGATCCTTCGATATCCCCTTCCACAATTGGGATATTCCAATTTTGCAGTGTCACCTCCTCAGTTACACATATACCATTCCCCTATGTTCATTCCTTCCCCACATAAGGGCTACCCCAATTCTAACTACCAATGTCTTATGGTCCCTCAAAACCCAACTTCATCTCAACTACCCACATACAAATTTTACAGTGTTGCCATTCTACCCTTACCAAAATTGCCAAATTTTCTACAAATTCATGTTCACAAATTCTTTTCCTTCAACGTTATTCAACATTCACATTTAGAAGTGTAATTAACGAAAAAACAAATTGAGTTTACCTCCCATTCTCGTCGGATTCCACCCCCTTTCTGTCGTTGTCCATCTTCTTCACCTCTGGCAACTGCTTCCTTCCTCCGTTCTTCCTTCCTTGGTTCCACCGCCGGTAACTTCCACTCCCAACCCGTGCCACAACAAACTCCCACACTTCTCCCTCTCTGTGTCCCACCGAGATTTTTTCTACATTTGCCAAAAAACGATTTTCTTTTTCAAACTTAAACCCCTCCTCTCTAATAAGGACACCTTCGTTATATACCTTTTTCATTTGCAGTTCCTTTGCCACGTTTAAAGGAGCCTGTCCTTCGTCTAGGGGACAAACAGAACTGCCTAGAAAAGAAAGTCAATTTAACCAACACCCTAAGTGAATTTCCCTTGCTTTGTTGCCCATGTTTTCTCTCTCCTCTTTGTCAGTATCTCTCTGCTCCTCCCTCTAGACGCTTGCTCCCGAAGCTTCGAGACAAATTTTTGCTGTCCAGCCCTCTCTCTTTGAAAAATCATTTGTATCTTCATTGCATGAATTCCAATCTGTTGTTTTCTTCAACAGCCACTGCCATCTTCTTTTGTGAAGTGGTTCAAATCGATTCCCAACTGCTGGTGTTGTTTTAACCTTTGATTCAGGTTACTTACTTAATTTCTGCTCGTGTTTTAATTGTCCCGTTTGTAATTTAGGTTTAATTTCAGGCACTAGTGTGATTTATGTTATAATTGCTTTAATTTGTTCGAGTTAGTTCTTCTAGTTTAGGTTTGGCTAGTTTTTTGTATTTTTTGAATTTGATAGTCAATTTTTTCGTTCCTCTGCAGGTGTACGCTCGGTCTTCTCAGCCAAAACTTGGGTTTCAAGGTATGTTTGTTCTAACTATTAATATTTTTGCATGATTAGTTTTTATTAAGAGCTTATTTTTAGTTAATACGTTGATGATGATGGAAATTATTTTTTGTGTAGTGGAAACTATATTTATTATGATTGGTTTTGCTTATAGATGTTCTGAAGTTGTAATTTCTTCATTTTAGGTGGTTCTATGTGCAATTCTAGTGGCCGTTGTAATTGTATTTAATTTCTTAATTTTTAGCTTGCAAATCTATTTTTGGAGCCAATGCTCGGATTCCCCTGCTGCTAATGACCATTAAATGTGTACTTGTTTCTGTTTTGTTGGAATTTGTTTGCGACTTTGAAGTTCGTTTTTAGTGAACTAAATTCTATGCTTGGCATTATCTTGCCATTAGCTTTGCTGCAAATTGTTTTTGGGTGCAACAGTAGTGGCTAAGTTGTGCATTGAATCTGATGAACTGCATGTTCATTTTGGTGAGCCATTTGATTCTTTTTGGTGAACTTTTCTATTCATGTGGGCGAATTAGGGCTTGCATTTAGGTCAATTGAGGCGTCCATTTTGTTGAACATGGGATCCCATGTTGTTGAGTTTTGATTTGATTTAGCAAACTAAATTCCATTCTGATCATAATCTTGTATGTCGTATTGGTGAACTTGATTTCGTTACTAAGCCATAATTTATGTTAGCCGTGCAAAATTTTTTTTTAAAGTGTAATACTAGTGGTGAGCTTTAACATCTGTTTTTAGTGAACTTGTGCATTCAATCTGGTGAATCTACATTTTCATTTTGTTCTTTTTCTTCCTCTTTTCCTCTTTTTAGGGGTTGAGGACTACTTGAATGAGGAGTTATGAAGTATTTGAAAATTTAGCCCTCTTTGTCATTGCACTGATTCTTTTTCTTGCAAGGAAATTTTATGTTTGCAGTTTGAAAGTTTAGATGAATTTAGTTTGAACAAAGTTTGATTTTAAATGTTTATCAAGTAAAGTTTAGTCTACTAAAGTTGAATTCAAATTTAGTCGATCAACTTACACTTGGCTACCGATATCTCACTTTATTCGACTTTGCTATTTCAATTGTCCATATGAATGAGTATGAAAATGAGCTATATTGCTAATGTAGTATATCTATTATTAATGAGCAAGCTACCAAGTCTTAAAGCCAATAAATAACACTCACATGGAATAAGTACTTCTATTCGCATTGACAAAATAAATATATTGAATGGGTGTTGATTATGGTATTATATTGGCCTCGATACTCGTAAATGGAGATGTCTGGCTTTAATCTTCTTTATCATGATTTTGTATGTTATTTTGGTGAACTTAATATCTTTACTTAGCCATCAATTTCTTATAGTTGCAATAAAAATTATTTTTTAGTGCAATAGTAGTAGCGAACTGTAACATTCATTTTAGCAAACTTCTACGTTCAATCTAGTGAACCTACATCTTCATTTTGGTGAACACATCTATTCACGTGGGTGAACTAAGTGTATCTACTATTAATGTGCAAGCTGGCAAGTCTTAAAGCCAATAAATAACATTCACATGGAGTAAGTACTTTTATTCACATTGACAAAATAAACATATTGAAACTCGTAAATGGAGATGTTTGGCTTTAATCTTCTTTATCATGATTTTGTATGTCATTTTAGTGAACTAGATATCCTTGCTTAGTCGTCAATTTCTATTAGCTACACTAAAAATCATGTTTGAGTGTAATAGTGGTAACAAACTTTAACATCCATTTTAGCGAACTTAGGCATTTAATCTGGTAAATTTACACCTTCATTTTGGTGAACACATCTATTCACGTGGGGTGAATTAGGGCTTGCATTTTCATCAAGTTGTCTATGGAATTTCATGAATTTTACAATATTTTTTACTTTTTTATAAAATGGTTATTACAAGAAGTAGTGAGAAGTCAAACACAAAGTCTCGTGTTACTCAAGAAGATCGAGGCATTGGTGCAATTGAAGAAGAAGATGACAGAATTGGAACTCCAAGCACCCAAAGGTAATAATCCTAAATAATGGAGACGCGTATATAAAGTTTGTCTTTAAAATTAAAGTCTTACTAGAATAGTTGAAGATGCTATAAAATAGAGTATATGTCTCTTCAAGATTAACACAATCTTTTTTGAAGATATTTAATGTTCAATGAACATTCTAGATCCAAGGGATCTCGAGGAGCACAAAAAGAGAGAAAGCGAAAGAAGCTTCAAACTCAAACCAAGGAGATTGTCCGTCAAAGTAAATGATGAGAGACATGTGGTTGATACTCCCAACTTTGATGAGGGGTCTAGTGATACATCCGCTAAAGAATATATACCTTTGGAGACATTAATACTTACACCTACCCCAACTTTCCCAACTCAAAGTTCACAACCAAATCCTCAAAGTGCAATTCTAGGCACTCAAATTTATTTACAAGAGGAGAGAGAAGTAGCACCTTTAGAGGGTTTGCTTGATGTTCAACGGGCCGGAGAGAGAGATGCTAATATTGTTGAATGCCACCAATGAACCAAGAAGAAGAACAAGAGCCTATGGGAGAGGGTGTTCATACCAAGGTTATAAAGAAAGCAAAAGCGAAGAAAAACAAGGCAAAGGAATTCAATAATAGGTTGTCACCCAAAGGGTTGTATTAGATGATTGCACAATTGAATGATAAGCAAAAGGAAGCTATGCAAGAAATTAGGTTTGGAGGCTTCTGACACTTACAAACTGACATGATAATGGGAAAGCTAGCGGTCTAGTTGGTTAGAAATTTTGACACATGTTCATGTTCCTTGCCGCTTGCCTATGGTATGATGAGGGTGACTGAGGAGGATGTGTATCTAGCTTTAGGTCTCCCTAAAGGCCTGGTTCAAGTAATTAAAGCTCAAAACCAAAGTGATGGAAACATTGAGTTCCAAACTCTGGTGAACTCTTGGAAAGAACAATGGCCATATCGTGATACGCCTCCTAATTGTGGGGAATTGATGTAAATAACCCAAAGTCCAGTAGATACAGGGAATGACTTAAAGAGGAATTTTATCACATCTGTTGCATCAACGTGTTTATACAGGAGCCAAAGATGGGAGGTAAATTATTTGATACTAAAGGTGCTAGCGGATTTAAGTGAAGTGATAAAATTGAATTGGGCGCAATATACATTAAGGGCTCTTGTGGCACCAGTGGGCGAATGGAGGAAGACGACTTTTAAATTCTTTCGAGGCCCAATTCTTTTCCTAATGGTACCTTCAACCCTTTTGCTTTAAAAATTACTTGTTTATATATGTACCTAATGGTATTGGTGAATTTTGACTTTTTATTTGGTTAAGTATTACATATAGATGGGTGAATTTTAATACAGTACTCGGTGAACTTTCACTTTCTATTATTTTCGATAGATAGTTAGACCATATATTGACAAAGTGGTGTATGTGGATAACCTATTTATACACATGTAGAATATTAGCACATAGAAGTAGGAGCATGAACTATAGTATCTAGAAATAAAATATTTTCTTGAATTTTAATACAATACTTGGTGAACTTGCACTTTCTGTTACTTCCAAAAAATAGTCAGACCATATATTGACAAAGTGGTGAATGTGGATAACCTATTTATACACATATAGAATATTAATACATAGAAGTAGGAACATGAACTATAGTATCTAGAAATAAAATATTTTTTTGATTTTTTACTAATGCAATTTTCATGTATCTATATCATTAGACATATATCGGAATTGAGTTAAGGTGTTGTAAAAGCATTAATGATTTTCTGATTTTGCAGCTTTGTTGTCTTGCTCGGGTGGTTTTCAAACTAAGGTTGGTGCACTGTCAATTTTCGACATTGAGAGAATGGATGAACGAGGAAATAAAATCGAGGGAGGAAGCTAATCTGAAGTCGAATTTGGGAAGGGTGCTCTTGAGGAGCCCTTGAATAAAACCAAATTGACCGATTGAGAACAAGAGATCCATGAAAAGAGCCTTTGTAATACAAGCCCTGAACTTAAAGCTAAAGCTGAAAATGAAGACGGAACAACTGAATGAAAGATTAAGGTAAAAAGTCTGCAAAAGTTTGGTTTGCTTAAACATGACTAGGATTCGATTAAAGTAGCACATACCTGAAATAATAAGCTAGTTACTTTGACCTATTTTCAAATACAAGGCAGTGGTTTGTTAACCTCCTACATTTCTAACAGCAGTTAGCAACAGTCTAGGGTAGCATGTTGTGACTTTAACTATATTTTGCTTCCTTGCGTGTCAACCAGTTCCCCTTGTTAATGGTGATATTGCCCCTTACATGTGATTTTTATTTCATGTTTATATAGAACAGTATTACAATTATAGTGACCATAATAACCCAGGTGGGTGTAGTTTTACACATTTTATTCTTCGCTATGGGTGAAGAATGATTGTTGTCAAGCTGCTTGGTTTAGTAGATATTGTGTAACTTATTTGCAGTTTAATCAATTTGGAGACTAACTGGAAAGGGATAAATTATTTAGGTTGAGTTGAGATATTTATGGCCTATTTACTACATTTCATAACTTTTGCTAGGGATGGATATGCTTCTATAGGAAGGTCGCATTTGATAGTGAAATTTATTTCTTTTGATTCGACACTTCTTTAGGATGGTAAGGTGGCAGCGAATGAAATCATAAATAACAGTCGTGTGCTAGCAGAGGTAATGATAAGATAAGAAGAGTTGTTGCCTGAAACATGCTTCGCTCAAAAAAGTAAGAAGCGTAGCTGTGCAAACCACAAGTAATACCTTTATCAGGCAGATGACTTTGTCTAGAAAGTCGAAGAATATCAACCTGGTTCTCTCACCCGACTCGTGTGAGTCAGAAGGTTTCTTGTTAGAGATTGAGGCAATTGAAAAGCAATTTTTGAGTGCCCAATGAAGCATGTATGAGTTTTCGCATTTTACTCCATCTAGTTTCAGTCTTGGCTTCTTTCAAGAACAAAATAAGGCAGCAAACTGACATTGTCATCAGAGAGGGGAAGCGTGGAGAAGACACCCCGACGCCTGCAACTAGAATTGTCATCAAAGTGCCAGTTGATATTACAAGACAAGAGGTAGAAGAGGCAAGCTATGATGGGAGAGAGAAGGGTATTATGGAGGAAGTCCCGAACAAACCAAAGACGAGATTCGTGAAGTACAACACAAAAAAAAAAAAATTGCCAACAAGTATGTTTTCAGTTTTTTTCTTTTGCATAGCTCTTTTTCTCTATCTCTATCTATCTCTCTCTTCCTCCTTCCTCTGTCTTTTTCTATTTTGGGGGTGCGGGATGAGGATGGAAAGTAGGTCCCCTCCAATCATGAAATTGCACATAAACTGACTTGACATAGCCTATGTTGCAGGATAGTCAAGTTGCCTGAACATTTAGGCAGCAAATAACTTCAAAAAAAACCTATTGTTGTAACTATATAATTGTCATGTGTGGTGGTTGCTATGCTCCAGGAGTGTCTGAGAGAAGGAAAGAGGCGAAAGCTAGCATTTCCAGGCAGCTTTAAATACCATAATCATTGCCCTTTATGCGTTGCATATAAAAGCTAAGACTTTATTTGCGTTGAATATTTCTTTTCTCTTCAACTTTGTAATAGTCTCTTTGTCAATCAGAAGACAATTTTCCAGGGAGTGCTGTGTATTTCGCACGATTTTATGCTAAAAATATCATGAAAATTTGGGGGTTTTTTAAAACCTAATATACATACTCTCAATTCTGATGGTATTTATCTGGGTGAGAATCCGTAAGGTTTGTGTGACCAACTGACCATTGTTGGTGAGCCTTAGAAGGTGAAGTATACTGTCCCTGTTATACAGCAGTTGGAGTGTGCATTGCCCTTGTGGAGGACTAGCTACCCTAAAGTACACACTTGACTTGCAATTCCGCCCTTCAATTTTCACCTTGCAGGCTATTATAAGGTAAAATAAGCAAATCACTTCAAATATATTTATAACATAAAAGGAATGGTGGACTTAATAATTCTGTAAATGCTAGTAGTCAATTTCGGATGGCTTTTTAACAATTTAAAGTGCTTCACTTTGCTTGATAGTGTGGACCATAGAAAAACTGGTCGTATTCAGATGCGCCTACAGGTTGACTTCCTTACAATAATTAAGATGGATCATTTAGAAAGTTTGTTGTGTATGGATGTGGATTGCTACTTTGATTCCTTGCATCAATTGCTAGTTACTATTCTTCCTATACACTATTACTTTTCAACTTGAAACAGAGTCAGGAAACATAATGTTAGAAAGGTGCAACTATCCTCATGGAAAAGAAAGAGTTTTCCCTTTCTTTCTGTTCTCCTTTTATGTAAAGGAATGTGAATATCTTTGGACAATAGGCTATGAAGTGAAGCTATATGCCGACTTTATCATCAGCCCATCAGAAGTCTAGAGGTAAAGAAAAGTCATAAAAATATATATGTATTTTTTAAGTGCACAAAATAGAAATTTGATTACTTACCAAAGTTAACATGACTGTACTATTTACACTTAATGATATGTATTTCCCTGCTCGTCTAGAAGGATTGTGTAAGTAATGAAGTGTGATAGACAAATATCTATACTCAACCTTCCTTCGCCTACTCCACCCAAGTATGCGTTGTATGTTTTCTCGACAACAAAAAATACTATGTGGCTAACCGACACGTGAGTCTTGCTGAGGACAACAGCTCACAAAACAATCACGGACATTTGCGCACATATATTGAACGCAAGTGAGCTATATAGAGATCGATCTGGTGTTCATCGGGCTTTCTTTACAAACAAAGCATGTGTAAATTGATCTAAAACATTTTTCTATAATATTTTGCATGTATGTATGCTTTTCTAAGTTGAGAGTTATCGAAGTAAATTCTTTTTTATTTTTTTGGGAAGGATTCATATATGAAAGTAAAGGATGAAGAGCAAGGGCAAACAACTTTCTTTCATGTGGTGAATGCTGTGCTATTGTTGACTCTACACATCAACTTCAAGCAAGTTGACTTGGTAAAATTAACTCGAACATAGTACTTCAATTTTTTAAAAGTTGTTCTTTTGGAAGATATTTTTGTGACAAGTTTCTATTTTGGGAGATTATTGTATAAGTATTTGATAAACTAAAATTCATTTTGGTTTTTGGGTTTTTTTAATTATTTCAACAATGGACATCAATTCTGTTTCTGCTTTAACTTCAAGGAAAAAAGCATGGATATTATAGACCATGTGGAAAGAAAGGCGAATGAAGCCTGCCTATATGAGTGTTTCACAGATAATTTGCTGAGGTTACAAATTTTTGTTTGGCTTTACTATTTTTACAATGAAGCATATGACGATACTAATTTTTTTAAATATATCTAAATTAAGCAAAGTACACTCCTTCGAGAATATCTCATTAAGGAATGGAGTCATAAAAGGAGAGGTGATTCTGTTTTAGAGGTTGGAGAGATACAGATTTCTTGGAGAGGGAAGGGTTCGAAACGATCATAATGGAGGTATTTATGTTATAAGGCATATGGAGGAATATAAAGGTGTATCAAGCCATTGGGACATTGAAATGAAGAAGAATGAAGTAAGCATACTTTACGCTTTTCTCTAGGTCTGTATGCAATTTTTTCATCAGTGTGGTATTCTCTCTAGCTTCTTAAGAAAGACGAGGAGCCTTTCAGGGAGATCTTCATAGTATAAGAATCAGTTAACTGAGGTGGCTATGCCCCTCCTCATCTCACTCTCAATCACCCTTGGTCCCTATGACATTCAGTTTGAATTTAGTTGTGCAGCAGTGGATATGCCCTGCGTTATAGTAGAATGAGAGTATGTGCTTACGACATCTTAGCACATCTCAGAAGTTTGCTAAACAATCTGGTGTACTATCTAAGTCCTGTTAAAGTATTAGAACAACTTATTGCAGTTTATACTCTGGTTTTCTAATTCCTTCCTCCTAATCTAATATGCTTTGCCTTGGATGTGTGATGATTTCCTGATGTAGTCATTTTTAGTTGTTTAAGTTGCTTCCAATATACGCCCTGAGAAGACATATTTTTCAAAGACAAGCATGTCTTCCTGTTTAATTTATCAACTTAAATGAATACCAGCATTGTTGTCACACGATCAGCTTGTGACAGAACAAATTAAATCCTTTTGCTTTTTTTTTTTTTTTTTAATCTTTTTTACTTTTTAGGTTATTAATATAAGTTAATTTCCTCCTCGCGCAACCACTTTTAATCTTAGACTACTGGAATAAACTACTGGAATTTAGAAGTTGAGCATGCAGTATTGCTACAAGATCATCACGTCATCTACCAATGCCATCGCTAGAGCTGAAGAACATGGTTCCTGTGTCTGAAAGTAGAAGGGTAAAAAATTTAAGGAAGTAGTCGTAAGTTTGACCATGCTACTTATTTATCTGTCCTTGTCAAATAAAATCCATTTTATTTTTGTTTGCTATGTTGGAACAGGTAAATCATATAAGGAGAAGTCTTTGTTACAAGTGGATTGCTTTTGGACAATACAGATGCTTAATTACTAGTACCAATGTATGTACCAAACTCTAATAGAAAGCTTTCGTAGAAAATAAATTTCCATGTTTGTAGAATTGTAAAACACTCTTGTTGCATATTTGTAATTATTATATTGGGAATGCAACAATAGCATTTTTTGCTTCAATGATGAGAAAGGCATGTCCATCAATGGGGAAAAAAGCTTAGCTTAACAACCCATGAGGCATCTCATATCTAGATGAGATATGCTACTCACAACTTGTTCTTTTTCTGCATTGTCCTCCCTATATTAGCTGGCCAAATTATGAGTGTATAATTTAAACATATTACCGTACAAAAATTGCATCACAAGAAATAAAGACGTTTAATTTTTCACCAGAAGTAATGGGAGACTTCATCATGAAAAGACATGAAAACTTAATGGTAGGTAGTATAAATCATCAAGACATTGGTACGATATGAACCATCTCAATTGCAATCCTTACAAAGCTTCATCAAACTCAAAGTACTCATAAGCATAGGAGATAGAAATTGATTATTTGATTGTTTTCATTTTTTAAATGCTAAATATTCATTAACAACTATATCCTCAACAACTGCCCACCATTGTAATATAAGTCTATATTGAATTCTCTACAATGTCTAGCGTTGTAGAATAACTTTATATTTTTTTGAATTTAGGATGTTTATCAATTCAACAATTTTGACGCTAAAATATACTCAATTGTGAAGTTTCAAAAGCAAAACTAGTCGTGCTCGCTTGTGTTTCACACATATGTCACCCTTTAATGGAATTGAAAATTAATAGTAAAAAAATTAAAATGTGCCCTCCAACAATTGAATCCAACAATTTGAAAAAATTCACCTGTATATCTATACATATTTACTAAGTAACACATACAAATTCACTAAGTTCAAAAAAACATTGTTGAGTACAATTTTATGACATTACTACAGCATAAGTTCAAAATCCGTATCAAATGTTGAACTCTCAAGTTAGTTGAATTTCTCCTTTTAAAGTTTAAATATCTAATTAAGTGTGGTTTTCAATAAGGATGCCATATATAGTGTATTGCGCCCAATTAAAAAAAAAACAAAAACAAAAGAAATCGTGCATCATTTTCTTTCTTAGTTAGGGGTCAATAATAGAGTAGCCCCCTAAAAAAAGTTGGCAATGACTTAACTTCTCTCAATTGTTGCCATTAAATTTTTTTTTACATAAATTTCATTATCTTTGTCGTTTTTTTCTACATTAACTAATAAGAAAACAAGTTTATATGTACAACATGACAGAAAGACAAATAGTTAATTGTCATCAGTAAAATATAATGCCTAAGTGTTACTATCAAATGTCTTTCTTCAAATTATAGTTAAATTGGTAATTTTGCTTGTCTTCATATTTAAGGACAAACAATCTAAGGCAAATACAAAAGGAAAATTCAAATGATTAGAATTATGTCAAAATCAAAAAGATTTTTCAAAATTACATCAGTTAAATTAGTCCATGTGTTTTTTAGTGATAGAAATACACAATACAATTTAAGATATTATATGTGGAGATTGAATTGTTATTAAGTTTTTAAAATCATATCACCTTCTAATCTAATATTCAATGCACTTTATCATTTTAGTTCCTCAACTTATTTAAGTTTACAACAACTAAAGCAAAAAAAAAAAAAAAAAAAAAAAAAAAAAAAAAAAATTAAAAAAAAAAAAAAAAAAAAAAAAAAAA
>Ga0058701_10003393_pt1 | contig 12590 bp, 9 predicted proteins | sample AgamicOrMae_FD_97039 | JGI IMG/M metagenome (GOLD analysis project Ga0058701, IMG submission 97039) | Agave microbial communities from Guanajuato, Mexico - Or.Ma.e | ecosystem: Host-associated > Plants > Phyllosphere > Phylloplane/Leaf | place: Guanajuato, Mexico | collected 2012-06-04
CTGCCGCGGGGTCGTTTGAAATCGTCGTTAGTTGCCCAGTCTTTAAAGCCATACTGCTCCCATACCGGCTTACCTCGTTCCAAGTCTCTGAGAGACTCAAGAGACCGCTAGCAATACCGATGTGTACCGTCCCATACTAATCCAATACCAATCCATACTCAAACTTTTGTCACAGGTAGACAATATAACGGATACCATCGCTTCCCCGCCACACGCGATAAGAAATCGGTGGTGAGATAGCCTGCCAGATTCTATTGAATTGCCCAGTCATTGAGATCCACCTCCGACACGATCGACTGATGCAGCAACTGCGCGTCCTGCATACAATTCTACCATTATCTAGGTACCACCGTAGCTTTTATAAATAGTATGCCAATACGCGGCGCACTCGGTCAGTTTGGCCCTCACCCTTCTGTTTGTTTACCCTCACTCGTACCGGAATACTAATATAATGCTTGGCCAGTTCCTCTTTTTTCGTCGCTGTGTACATCGCGCGTCCCACTCGCTCCCGTTATTGTGTTCATTCCGACCGCCCCCTCGCTTTATTGTACCCCGTTTCACCGACTATTTCAAGTGGGGCAGTAAGCTACGTTCACCGCTTTCCTCTCCCGATTCCCCGAAACACAGTATTAATATTTCTTTTCCTTTTATCAGTTTTTATGTCCATTGAAAATTCGCATGGCCGCAATCTAAAACAAAACTAAATGTTTCATTTCGGACGATTGTACCCTCAGAAATCAAATTCCGATACAACGTTAACCCATTTAATCCCAGTATGGGCTCGTTCCCGACCAGGGTGTAACTAGACCCGACTTAAGGGGGATGAGGATGTTAATCAAAAGAGAATCCTCCGGAAGGGGATCAGGGAAGGGGAGGATGGACCAGAGAGGGAAGATGAAAGTACAAGGTGTAGGTATATTTTGGCAAATTGGTTTAGTCTACGTAAATTGCCAGTCAGTTTCATTAAATTTTCCAGCTCACGGTTTCAATGTATAGATATTCTTTTTCATGCGATGATTTTTACATATACCTTTACGAAAACCGACGTAATGTATTAACCCCTCTCAAGTGCGACTCTGAATCTCGGCACCGGTGACTTGAGTATGCTTTTAAAAAACGAAAATTTTAGGTTACTTTGTGCATTTCTAAGGAAAACGCTTGTTTAAAATTTTAAGACATGAATTCACTTGATCTCAAAGTATCATTTTATAACAAACTAAAACGCCAAAATATTGTGGGTGATTAAATGCTTTTAAAAGAAGAATGCTCTCAAAAAGACAAAAAAGATAAAAAAAATTCTGAGAAATACATGCATTTTCTGGTCAGTCGAAATGTAAATTAGTTTGCCGGATTTAAATTTAGAAGTGTAGAAAGATTTTGTTAATCCCGCGGGATTTCCAGTCGAGAAGTCAGGCTCCAAGAGGCAGGATGTCCTGTTTTGCATTCTGGAAATAAATCCTTGTCAGTGAGAGAGTATAAATACGGTAGGATTATGAGACGTCTGGTCGGGTCGCGCTGGCTGCTGGATGATTCTGATTCTGAACTGATCTTTCAACACTTTTACCTGCTTGAAAAATTCATCTTCTTAGGCGCTACGAAGATAAAAGAACAGCCAGGGCTTAATGCAACGGAACGTCTCAATGCAGATACGCAACGCCTTCTAATCAGCCCTATCCAGCCCAGTGTTGCCAGCTCTCGCTCCTACATCAAATGTAAACGCAGCTAACCTTTCAGAAGCTAAATGATGGTTCCCAAAATCAGGCCTCCCGTTCTTTTCGTCAGTTCATACATTAACCTGTTAATTTTAAGTTCCGATTCAATTTCATTTCTATTCCTTGAAATTCATGCATTTATGTACGAAAGAGTAGATTTTGAAGTACTTTCTTCCGCTAACAAGGCTGTGGATTAAGGTGGTAGACATGTCAAATTATGTAGGTCATTTTGATCGTGAAAAAAAGAGCATCACTTACCGATCGAATTCTGAGCTGGTAAAATCAGCTGGTCGGTTTTTGTACTGGCTTAAAAAACTGGGTGGTTTTCGCATGAGAATATCGGAATAGAACTTAACAATCAATCACATTTACGGTATCAGAAGCGATCCAAAACACGCCTCTCTCCATATCATACTTGTTGTCATTGATAGTTTTTACGGTAACCGTGGTATATGTACAGCGGGCAACAAAAATCATGACCTCTACTTCCATGAGAAATACATAGAAGCAGGGGTCGTGACTTTTGAGGCCCACTTTACGTCGAAAAAAAAGATTTTGGAAAAGGGAAGAAATACAGGCTTTTCAAGACAGCAGATGTGATTAAGGATATGATCGAGATAAAGTAATGAGCCAGAACTTCGATGACAATACAACCGGAAAGGGCATTTACTGTTACTGTACAGCTAATTGGAGCACCCAGCGAGCCACAGCATCAAGATAAAAACCGGCGGAGAAGGGCAGAGATAATATCCACAAACTTGTGATAAAATCTCCAGAAAAAAAGCTGCAACTCTGCAAAGTGAGAAGGCTTAGAAAAGAGGTTTCAGAAAACTCTCGTCAGAGAAGTCTCGTGGTGAGCTGCCATGCAGTTTACCGAACGTGAACTAATCTGCACGTAACCATTAATCGAACAAATTTAATTAGATTAATTACTGCGGGCGGAGTTAGGTACTGTGGGTGGGTCTTGCGTCCCACACTCCCTTGATTTGACTGCTTACAACGAATCGAACACACTCCTCAACTCCGTTCCTGTCAATGCAGTCGTGCTTCAGAGAGGTTATGAAAAAGGCCTATTCCAGTTGTTCATTAGGTTTAAGAAAGATGTGTGTTTATTATTTCCTTAATGATATTTTTGAACATGAGGATTAGGCTAAGCTTATGGGTTGGTTATGTTGAAGTGAGATGAGGTAAGAGCATGTTCCATTACGCTCTCGGTGACTCAAATTGGTGCTAACGAGTTTGTCGGACAATGTCCTCGTCAAAAGGTCATTTTTCATCAGTCAAGAAAAAGAAAAAGGTGGACTTCCATGTTAGACATTTAAAAAAAATCTGATTAGAGTATACTTCAATAGATTCTCTTCGCTTAGAAAATTTTTGAATATGAAAATTGGACAGAATCGATTCTAATGTCATGGGGTGAGACCCTTTGTCCGACGGGCAAAGGAGCAATATGCTCAGGCGAGAGTTAAGATCTCAACCTTAGACGTATCACCTCGGTGTCGAGACCGCTATCACCTAACGTAAAGCGACGGTTGGTAGGATCAAAGGGGTATTATCACATTGACTAAAACGCACTCAGATTGTCGGGTAAATAGGTACCCTAAATGTCAAATAAGATTATCTCTAGCTCCTTCACAAATTTATATTAAAATAGAGGACGAAAGAATATTAAAAAAGGGAATATATTTTACAGCAAGATTGATCCCGAGCAAAATAAAAAACGAAAACACATTTTTCTGGCAGTTTTGCACGTGCTGGTACAGGAGATGAGCAAAGTGTCTCTAGCAGGCATATTAGCTTTCCTTCCTGGGTCGAAGAATTATTTTTTGCTAGAAACGGCACGAACGGGTAAGTGAAGAAATACTCGCTGAAAAAATGTTACGAATCTCAGACAGTGATTTTAGAACACACTTGACTTCTCTTGTTCATTTTAGAACTCAGATCGTTCTTAGAATCTTCCTCACTGGGTGCTCTCTAAAAACCTTCGAGTGAATTCGCTTGTTTGAGCCTGAAACTGGCCATGCTGAAGCTTCAAATGTAGGAGTTTTTGGTCTAAACGAGTGAATTTCCCTCGAAATTTCAAAGAAAGTGGCTCAGATATTGACTCTAAAGCCGCTGCGATTATTGAAATGGGTGTTCAGAGTTCAAGGCATGAAGGTGGAAAGGTAATTTTTTGGTGATTAAGATCTCATCCGTTTGATGCCACTCCCAACGTGAAATAAGGAATATCCAGGTTAATAAGGGTAGGTTACCATAATTTTGGTGCCCTATCTCTACTACCACTCAGATCGGTGATACCAGAGGCAGGGCGCGCATAAGTGATAGACTGTAACCTTTGAAAATTCTTCAATTCATAAAATGTAGTTTGGTGAGTCATCACATTCAGCTTAGGATCTTTTGGAATCTCACCCATCTCATTGGTAACCCCGAAAACAAAACCCCATGTTGTACCTTATCTCAAACCCCCTCCCACATACTATACTGGATTCCTATCCATTTCTTGGCACAAAGCATCTCTACGGGCAGCAAAGGGCTGGGGGATGAGAACCCGGCAGAGAGGGTTGCTCTCTAGGGCTCAGGGTCTCGGCCTTTAAGGTCGACCTGTATCAGGTTTGTTTATAGTCGTTGCATTTTCGGGACATAACCTTCATCAACCCTGTAAACGGTCCTCGTGCGTCTCCGCAGGACCAAGCAGTGTTGCCAGATTGGGCGACACCGTCAAATATAAACGCGGTTTACAATTTTTCAGTGGCCCCTGGGTCACTGGTAACCAGTGTCCTTTCACTGGTTCCTGCTAAGAGTGATGGTCTCTTCTCCAATCTGAACCGTTTCAGACCCTCTCCCAACGCACTGATTAAGAAAAAAAAATCGCAAGAGTTTGCAATATGAATTGTTCATGTATTGAATATCCATTCTTACCGGCATCATCGTGACGTACCCTATCTTCACCTTTAATCTCTAGTCCAACTCCTGACTTGATCGAGCGCGAGGTCCTCCGCATTTAAATGCATTAGTAGGACCGATACAAAATTCGAAACGATTGAAGACTCAAATTTTGATCTCAACGTACATTTATAAACAAGGGCTCTTCAGCAAACAGGGGTACACTACCCTATACGGCATAACCTCGTTTGCTGAAAGCAAAAAGCGATGCCAAATTGGGAGGCGACGGTCGAACGATCGTGGAATCAGCTACTGAAGTTTTTTTAAAAAGCTGCCCTTTCACTGATTGAAGGTATGTATTTATAAGATTACCGGTATGATTCCCAGCTAAGGTAAGATTCCTAGAAAATGTCCTGGAACAAAAGTTCAAGCGCCAAAAAAGAGGACCAAAGAAAAATAGACGTACTACAGTTGGTAGAAAACACCTCGATGAGGAAAAGAAACCATCTAATTGGCATTAATTCGGAGAAAAAACGAAACAGAAAATCTCACTCTTCTCCACATTTCCACTGACCTTTAGCTGGTCGCGATTCCCCTCATCACTATATAGTACTCCGCAAAACAGTCTCCGGACAAGAATGCTTCGATGCATCCGTTTTAAAGACAGATCAAGGTAGTGCCACCTGGACGGCTACTCCCTCCGAGAGGTACTCCGTCACTCTTACTCGAACCTCCAATCAGATCGGATCGTTCACTTGTTAGGATGTACCTCGCCTCGCCAAGCTGACGTAGCGACAGCGGAGTGAGGTACAGGACAACGTGACCCTCTTACCATGACCTAGATTTACCTGATCTAACAGACCCGGCCGAGCAGAGAGTTCGCAAAGTCGTGACACACAAGGGACAACCTTACAAAGTATGATCTAACCACCTTGGCACGTCGTGCATCCTCAATCACATATACAAAATATACCAGGGTATAACACAAATAGATATAAAAATCTACCTTTGAAACACATACAAGATAGAACAAGACTTGTATCTAAGTCCGTTTGTTATCTACTATCTTTGAAATTAAAAAAAAAACACAAATAAAACACACCGAGGGACAAGATAATTTGTGTTTGTTATTTTCTCAGCACGTATAGCACAATCGCCTCCAAAGGTATTATTGTGCTCAAGTCGCGGAACAATGCGACGGTGTTCAATGAATTTCCCCTTTAAGACGAGGCCTTGCTGCTCGTCTGAAGCCCGCCAACACCATTGAAGATGATAGTAGTGCTAACGTCTGGATTCTACGGATTCAGGGAGACTACATTCAGGTCCTAATCTCTGGTATAATTAAGATTAGGTCTTTTGTTGGAGCACTAGTATCGGAAAGTACAGACGCCGACGGCGATATCTATGCTGATTGCGGATCTCTAGCGAACCAATATGAATGCATCGGAGTTTACCTGCTTTTCCGATTCGTCAGATAAACATCTTTTGAGAGGGACACCAACCTGCAACACAAAACATGACAGTCAGATAAACTGAAAGGCATTCGATCACTACGCCCGAAAAATCCTGAAAGACATAAATCTTACACCCGGTGAGATAGTGAAGATTTGGACCAAGGAATCTTACCAAAAAATTATGCCAGTCGGGGGGCATTCGATAGCGCCAAAAACCACAAGCGCCAACGCCGCAAGCACCAGTCCGTAACCGCCAAACGAGAAAAGTCGCAAACGCCAAAGTTCGTATAGGTTAGGTTGAGTCAAGTTAGGTAAAGTTAGGTTAGGCTAATTTAGGTTAGGTTAAGTTAGGTTAGGTAAGGTTAGTATTGCAGTTAAGACCTTTGGCATTTGCGACTTTTCTCGTTTGGCGGTTACGGATTGGCGCTTGCGGCGTTGGCGCTTGTGGTTGTTGGCGCTTATGACAGCTACCCATGCCAGTCTAGTTATCTTATTGGAGTCACAGAAATTACAGAACATACCCTCCGTGCATGTTTAGAAACTATAACATGACATGCACCGCCTTAAATATCGACACCCGTATTTGAAAAATGTCACAAATCTCTATTAAGCTAGCGCACATGAAAAATACGACCACAGCTTTGTATGAATAGGTAATTAAATCAGCCTTTGGAAGTCGTTTTACAGAATTTTAAACAAAATATATACAGCTAGTTTTTTTCCCACATAGATTTTTTTAGAGCGCTTTCTGGGTACTAATGGGTCCGAAAAAATATCAGGACCTACGAAAGCAAAGACTCCATCCATCTGAAATTTTTTCAAGGCTCAAAGCATAGCTCAAAAGCCGGAGATAATGCTAACAGGCCCCTCCCTCTTTGAGCTTACTTTGGTCCACTGGTTTCTCATAGAAGCAGAAGCAGTCTTTTTCATCCTTCGTCTACTGAGCGATGTCGACAACCCGATTCAGAGCCGGCCCGTCCCTCACCCGCCTTACACCACCAGCCAGGAAGGCTTAATAAAGTTTTTCCTAGAATCCGTCCTTTATGGACGCCAGAGACATATTTCGATTCGTCAATATTACAGGATGATAAAGACATCCGCCACAAAATCACAAGGCCGGTTTCCGGAACTATTGCCGCAAGAGGATTAGAGTGTAGTCTGGAATCAATCACGAGAATGAATCTCTACCTGCTCTTTTTGTGAGGCACGATAACTCCTTGGAGAGTTCTGCTTGAAAACAAACTTCTCTATCCAAAAACTAACAACCTTTCTGTTCATTCCATGGCACGGAAAGAGTTTTCCATCGGGGAGAGTGAAAATTAACTGTGCTAGAATAGCAGTAATGAGTTTATTTGTCTCTAAGCGCGGTGAAAGCACCTCTTAAGGACAGAGGATCGGGGAAGACACTTTTTTTTACGTGTTAAACCATTTTTGGTTCGATGGTGCTAATCATCCGAGCTCTTGGTGAGTTCCCACATGCAGTTCCGTGCTCTGAAGCACACTTTTGACCTAAAGATCTTTCTTCAACGCCATATTGAATGGTGCTCAACTCAAGTTGCAAGTAACATCGAGGAGAAAAGCATAGGCCTGGTCAATACTGTGAGAGAAGCATGGAATCTGTTTCTTCTTTGAATCCATGCACGCGTCGATATCAATATGCGTTCCTAACAAGAGTACAGACCACTATGTTCAAAGCAAGTGGTCAAGAACCTTCCGAGAGAAAATTCAACATTCTTCATAAAGACTGTTAGCATATCAAACAGACGGGTCCAGCAATTCGTCCTCGTCATCTCGGCTTAAATTGTATTCATGTTAAACCTTCTCATAAGACGATATTCGTCTGAGAAGATTCATGTCCTGTTATATCCCTTTGCGATCAGAGCCACGATGTACCCTGCTTCAAGCTCCTTGCGGGTTCCCGAGCTGATTCAGCAAACTAACCAAAGCTCCTCAAAGCTGGACATCTGCCTAGAATCTTCAGACAACTCTTACAAGAAAGTGCTCGCCGAAGACCTAACGAAGGAAAAAATAGAGATAATCCGTTCGGTTGAATGCAAAAACGAAGCTCTGACACTGTAAATTCAGAAGATATTTTTTACACCTCTTGAGTTCCACCTTTCATCGCCGAGCTGAACGGAGCGTCAGAGAACGAATAAACTGCACTTTCACTAACCCAACTTAAGTTATCCTCCTTATGTGAGTGACTCCTCGTGATGTGACCAAAGGTTGAACCGAAGTGGAACGCAGGGTAGAAATTCGAAACTTCGTAATGAAAGCGCACGAAAGGAGTTCATGAACGGGAAAAGATTTCAAAGTGTTCGTCCTTTGTTGGCCACTCAACTACGTAGGCCTACGTAGAAAAGTTACTTCTGTACTCATAAGGAGCAGCCATGAGTCCTAATCGGCTTTGGTAAACTTGTACTAACGTGATGCATAGTATCGCATAAATGTTTCTGAGAAAATATTCAAGGTCTGCGTAGGATATACCCCCTCACCATCGTTGCATTGCTGAGTCCGTTATACCATGAGGGCACCAATTCAATAATATCAGATCTGTCACGAATTGATGTCCACTACCTCCAGCAAAAGCACTACGATCAGCTCATTAAAACTCTACAGGCACTACGTAATCAGAACATTCAAGTCAAAGCACAATCGAGACCTCTAACTACCTCCTGACTTGCATGCCAAATCGGTCGATATAAGCGGTTTTGAGTGTTGCTAACGTACAGAGATATTACAACGTTTCAAATGAATGGTGACAGGAATTTGGTCGTCATCAGCATGTCGTTCTAAACGACAGTCAAATGGCTTCGATTTCAGGAGTTTCCCAATTAATTATAAATCATCAACTAAAAAAATGTTATGTTGCCAGATAACGTAGCAGGTAGCATGCTTGCGCCTCGACGGTGACCTTGGCATTTTGCACCAAAGTGAAAATTATAGAAGAGAGGAAAAGTCAGTTCGTCTGTTGTAGAGGGCGCAGCGGTGTGTATTATGGGAGTGGGCGGACATTCAAAATGCAGGGAGGCTTTTTTCTTTTCAAGTTATCCAACGCTTGATAAGGTTAACTGAAGTGTCGAAAAGATTTTCCACCAATCGGAATCGAAAGCAAAGAGAAAAACAATCCCTAGCTATTTGCAGTGCAAAACTCCGACCACTTCGAGTTACTTTGAGCAGATAGGTTATATGTATAGCGTTCTTCTGGAACCGTTTCATTTTTAGGTCATATTGTGCGCCCAAAGAGAGCATCCCGGCCCTATAATGGTTGCTCCCGTGCAGGCACCACTATTCGGAATCGGAGTACGAACATCTAGCCAGACAATCGATGTAGTCTGCAGACATGCGCTAACGCCACTGCCTAGAAATTAAACACTAAACATGCTGGATTTTTGGTTGATGGTGGAATTTAGTGAGCTCCGTATTATTTGCGAAATAACGGAATTATTTATCTGGTTTTCATTGGGCAGAACTAAATTCCTGACATAAAAAAGATGCTTTTTGTTAATCTCGCAAAAATACAAAGTCGATTTCCGATTCTCAGGGATTCTTTTAGAAAACCGTTTGTTTTTGAAAAATAAGTGGGGTAAAAAGAATCACTAAGAGAAGACCGATCAACATTCACACGATCTGTTAATCATTTCGACGTCATGTTATATCTGTAGCATGTTTACAAGTTACAGCTCCAGAGGTTGGAAGTCAATATAAACCCGACTGGAGCAGGGACTTGCCCCTGGTGGCCCGGGCGGCACAACTTCAACCATTAGGCTCGACTTTTCCTCAGGATATGCGAAGCTCCTGCGGCAAAGTCCTCAGCCAACTGAAATTGATTATTTCCTGTACGCTGGGCCTCCGCCGCGTGCGTGCCCATACCGTGAATTATACCTCCCCGGAGCGGAATAAAAGAACAAATCGGGACATTTTTGTACTAAAACGATAAGCTCCTTTGACACGCAGGGCCCCCAGCAATTAATTAGTGTTAAATGCACTGAATAATGTTGCATTGTCTACGGCTGGTGTTACGTCTAAGAAGACTTTCCCGCAACGCACTCAAACTAACCTTGTGTAAGGATTGTAGGGTAATGATAGAGACGATTCGTAGGCTTAGGGATATGTATTAGAGGATGAGATGATGTCTATTATGTTCGTAATTCACATCTTTAATAAGGTCGCCTTGAAACGACGCTTCTGGCGCGGCCTTCTCTATCAATCGGGAATGGTCCTTGTCCTCTCTATCCTCGTTAGTTTCCATGACTCAATTGACATTCTATGACTACACTAGCACAACAAAACGCTAGCAAAGGCTGATGCTATTTAATTTTTGACAATAGGATGCTGCCGTCGGGAAGTGGCACTAGAATTCTCGACAGTTGACCGGAACAGAGACAACACGAGGAGCACTTCAGTAGGGTTAACCTAGAATACGAGATTTTAACTCGTTCATCGTGCCAACTTGACGGAGGGTTCAGCCCCGATCTTACGCAAAAGGTCGAAAATTTAAATCCTCACCACAGAGAAGACAAGGCTTTGCGCCTTGCCATAAATCGTGAATTGAACTACCCCGGCGCAAAAAACAAGAACAAAAGCCATTGTTTTATCAAAATGAGAAGCAGCCCTTTTGAAACGCAGGAATAGCCTCCGAAAAATTAGTCTTAAATTAAACAGAAATAAATAAAGGACAGAGAAATTAACTGTTTTCAGCTCGAGTTTGGCCTAGCGGGGAGAAGATGGAGTAATTTTCCACGGATGCACCTGATTGCTTTTTCATCGTGCCCTTTCCCGCCGCCTTCCACAAAAAGTCAAAAACAGCTCGTGCGAGCGAGAGGCGGCTTCGGTTCCAGCCTTACGTACAATAACCCGTTGTTCAAATGTTGACATTGTACAACGTGTGAGAGCAGGATTTCGGCAAAAAAAATGCATATTTCATAACAGCAGATTGTGTCATATGTTATCGATTCATGACGCTATCAGACTGCAGCTTACAATAGGTTGATATCACATGAACGATAACTGAATTTCTCGGAAGAATTTTTCCATAATTATTGTAAAATTTTACATATTTATTTTTTATTTAAATATTTAACAGTCAAAGACATGTTTCAATTTTTTTCCTCCTTGAAAAACGCATATATTCGTAACTTGAAGGCAAGGTAGTTTATGCAACTGAAAATGCCTTGCTCGAATTTCATTTTGATCCTGATTTTAAAATATTAGTGTTTCGTTTCACCCATGGCTCAAGCGTTTAGTTTATAAACAGATTTAAAAAGTGGAAATAAAAACGCTTAAAAAGTACCTACCTGCGGGAAATAGGGATTTACAGTGCAGTTTTTATTCCTCCAACGCATTGAGTGGGAGGCTTAAGCATCAAAAGCGATTATTCACACGTACACTGTTCTATATTTTTTTTCTCGCAACGTATTGTTTATTGTTGTTAAACCTGTTACAATACGGATTCCAACCATAAGGTTGTGTATTGTTGGCAATGCTGTATTAGTTCTGTTGACCAGTGTATTGTTTAACCATCGGTTCTCCCGGCTTTGCGCGGGTAAAGAGTAAAAATTGGAATAAACTTAAAAATCTTCAAAGTGTAGGGTTTTAAAAGCGTTATTCCACCAGATGAGGTGTTATTCATGGAATTATGAATAGTTAATTCACAAGAATTAAGAATCAGCCAACAATACACGCTGTTCATTCAGGAGGTATGATTTTTCACCACTTATTTTTCACCCTCTTAAATCTTGCCAGACAAAACGTTTCAAGACCGCGTATTTTGAATTAACCTTGCTTAGGCAGACTACATCAAGTGCCATGAGCCTCGCTCTACTAAAGCTCCGCTAGACTTGAGGAAGAAAGGTAAAACACAAGAGGTAGAAAACTGTCTTCTACATTTTCAGTTTTTTTAACGACTGTTACCTAATCACGCTTAAAACAGGAAAGAATTGGGCAACTTTTTGAACGACCTCAAAAGTAAGACAATACGCACTGCGTTTGTAGGCGATACCGACATAAAAGTAGTTCAGTCACCTTGCCAGCGTGAGAGGATAGGCTGGTGCTCAGATTTATGGTTGGCCAACTCGAGGAGAAAAAGAACAAAAAGAGGTTGGCGTCGGATGAGAGGGAGAAAAATCCAGAGACTAACGGAAAACACCTACTCGACCACCTTGCCACTCTGCACTTATCCTCCCAGAATTTATGTCCTTCCTTTTGCGAAGTTTAACGAAGTTCACAGTAGATTGCAGATCTGACCTCTAAAACCTCTGGTCGGAAGATTAAAATATCCTCCACATGACCATCAGAACCAATAAAATCTGAAAAACCCTTTTCAAGAGACTACTGATTTTCACTAGTCTTCGTTATTTCGTCTGTAGATGATTTCGTCCAAGGAAAAGATTGGAGAATTAAAAAAAGGGTATGGTTGAGAGAGTAAAAACTCTTGTAATCCGGTATACCGTATATTTTAAACTGTACAACGTCGCAATCCCTTTTTGACTTAATATAGTGATGTGTGATCTGTGATTCATGTTAAAATCCTTAGTACATC
>Ga0058701_10003394_pt1 | contig 12586 bp, 9 predicted proteins | sample AgamicOrMae_FD_97039 | JGI IMG/M metagenome (GOLD analysis project Ga0058701, IMG submission 97039) | Agave microbial communities from Guanajuato, Mexico - Or.Ma.e | ecosystem: Host-associated > Plants > Phyllosphere > Phylloplane/Leaf | place: Guanajuato, Mexico | collected 2012-06-04
CTCCTCTCTCTTAATCCGTTGAAAACCCTAGTTCACCTCCACCGCGGTCAAACACGACAGTCGCAAACGCCAAAGTTCGTATAGGTTAGGTTAGGTCAAGTTAGGTTAGGCTAAGTTAGGTTAAGTTAGGTTAGGTTAAGTTACGTTAGCTTAGGTAAGGTTAGTATTGCGGTTAAGACCTTTGGCGTTTGCGACTTTTCTCGTTTGGTGGTTACGGATTGGCGCTTGCGGCGTCGGCGCTTATGACAGCTACCCCAAAAGTCAACTGGATATCCATCTTGCAGAGGAGCTTAATTGGAAATTCGTGTTTGCAGCATTCTTATGCCTCTGTTCGATCCCGACACCAACATGCTGTTCTTGGCCGGCAAGGGGGATACCACCATAGCGTACATGGAAGTCCTGGACCGGGAGCCCTACCTGGTGGAGGGCATCCGCCACTCGGGCGAGCAGACGAAGGGCGCCTGCCTGGTGCCGAAGCGAGCGCTCACCGTCATGCAGGGGGAGGTCAACAGAGTGCTGCAACTCACATCCACTGCCGTCATTCCCATTATGTATCAAGTCCCAAGAAAGGTGAGCATCCATCAACACCGATATCTTTTTTTCGGAGCTTCTGTGTTCTTTGAAAAATCCGACTACCCCCTTTGTCAGGAAAAATTAAAAGGAGGGAAGAGTTAGGTTATGAGAGTCCTACTCTCATGGTTAGGTAGGGGTTTTTAGGCTGAACGCCCCGGTATACGGAAAACCCAAACCCGGCTTCCTGTTCAGCTTTGATCGACAGGACAGGGACCTCTCTTTGTTTTTTGTTAACAACAATTTGGATCAATTAAGCGTGCCTTTTTAAAATATCTAGGTAATCCGAAGTTTAGTACGTTACATGCTCTGGTTAAGTTAGGTATATTACTTGCATAGGTTGAGATAATCGAGGTTTACTGAAAACGTAGGTTAACTTGGGTTAAAAATCGAGTCGAGTTTAACTTGAGGTAAATTGCAATACTGGGTCAACTTGAGTAAGGTATACTGCCTATGTGTAGGTCTTTTGAAATGGAATATTTTGATTAGCCTTTTGTTGCATAATAAGAGCTGTAAACAATGATTTTCTGGTATGAGGAAAAAAACTTGAAAGCGATCATCTTGTCCGGGAATATTAAGTGAACTTCCTTTCGGTCCAAATTGAACAATCCTGTTTTTAATCAACCCCTGATTTTGCTTCAGTCGTACCGCGATTTCCACGCGGATCTCTTCCCAGACACTACGGGCTGCCACGCCAAAATATCGGCTGCTCTGTGGCTCAACGGGGAAAATTCTGCTCCGGCAAAGTTGAGTTTAGACCCAAGCAAACGAGGACAACAGGAATTTATTCAGGTACGTGGGTTTGACGCCTCATGGAAGGTGTTTCTGGGAGACCAGGTCTGACGCCCAAAGAGCTGCACCAGTTATTTCGACATAGAACCCTTCAGACCAAAAGCTAACCGAATCTAGTATCCTAGCGTTACCTAATTTTGCGTTACCCTACCAACACGTAGCCTGTTCTCAACTCAGAAGATGGCTTGTCAAAGTCTCATCAAGAATCATCGTAGGTGACTGACACGCTCTTAGGGGAATACACTATAGGTTTACTTTGATTATTTTTTTTTAATTCGATTTGTATTTTGATCGTTCCAAATTGAAAGAGGTCAAACCTAACTTAACCACCCGTGTCGTCACCAAACCTCGTACCGCCTACAGTCGGGACGAATCCGAATGCGATTCCGAAGTCGAATGAATTTTTTGGGGTAGCTGTCATAAGCGCCAAAAAGCACCAGCGCCAATCCGTAACCGCAAAACGAGAAAAGTCGCAAACGACAAAGTCCATAACCGCTTTACAAACCTAACCGAACTTAACCTAACCTAAGCCAACTTAACCTAACCCAACCCAACTTAACCTAACCTAACTTAACCTGACCTATAAAATGATAGGCCTATCTATCATATGGCGGTTATGAACTTTGGCGTTTGCGGCGTTGGCGCTTGCGGTTTTTGGCGCTATCGAATGCCCCCCATTTTTTTTTTGGTAGTGGTAGAAGTGCAAACCGTCACGGCAACCTGAAGAGCAACTAAATTGAATTCAATGTCCAACGAGCACTTTTGAACAAGCCAAATGTCGTATGAAGTTAACGAATGGTACGTGTTTTCAGGTTCATCGAGGTAACCTCGCTCAAGTGGCCGAAGAACTCAAATCGATGTCTCGAACCGCCGAGAAGAACGATATAAACGGATCGATTTTTGATCGGAACGGATCGGGAAAGATCGAGAACGGAAGTGGGCACGAGAGCGTTACGCCTCCGAAGCCGCTGCCGAGATCCTCTCGCAACGGGTCCCTGTCGGAGAGCGGCGACGACCAGCCCAATCCGACGGTCCACTCCCATTCGGCGCCCATTCCCATTCCTGCGCAGGCGCCCACCCCGTCGCCCAAGCCGGTGGCCCGCCCGCGCTCCACCACTTCCACTTCACCGGGATTGGCTTACAAGGTAAACGAACGCGCCCATCAGTGCTCGGGGCTTGGTCACCACAAGTGACTCACACCAAGCCTTGGTGTCTCACAAGGGGGGCATTCGATAGCGCCAAAAACCATAAGCGCCAACGCCGCAAGCGCCAGTCCGTAACCGCCAAACGAGAAAAGTCGCAAACGCCAAAGTTCGTATAGGTTAGGTTAGGTCGATTTAGGTTAAATTAGGTTAGGCTAAGTTAGGTTAGGTTAAGCCAGGTTAAGTTAGGTTAATTTAGGTAAGGTTAGTATTGCGGTTAAGACCTTTGTCGTTTGCGACTTTTCTCGTTTAGCGGTTACGGATTAGCGCTTGTGGTTTTTGGCGCTTATGACAGCTACCCTCTCACAAACCGTGGTCAACTTGAGCTGATGTCAATTTCTTTTCCCAGCCTCGCCTCGGTCCGAAGCCATTCACACCACCGAAGCTTAACGCGTTCAACAGCGGTGGTGGCGGTGAGCCAAACGAAGCGAACAGCTCGGACTTCGACAAGGTGTTTGCCGTGCCCAACGCTCCGGCATCCCCCGCACCCGCGGCGACGGCCGCCGTGCCGGTGACCAAGTGCAGCAACGGGAACCACGTCGTCGACGAGGACGCGCCTCTGTCGCCGCCGTCGTCGCCCGAGAAGCCCCGGCCGTCGGCCACGCCGCAGCGCCGGCCGTCGGACGAGCTGGACCGCGTCGACCCCCTCGAGCGCTCCGGCCTCAGGAATTCGATCGCCGAACGCCGACGCCTGTACGAAAGCCGTTCCCTCTCTATCCAGGATCCTGGCGGCGTGACGAAGGCCAAGACTCCGTCGCCGACCCCTCTGCGACGTCGCCTTCCCCAGGAAGGTGTGTACGGTGCATAGTCGGGATCATTCACTGTTGCGGAATTTAAAACCAAAACGTCGAGCAATTTAAAAAGATGAATATTTTTAAAAAATAACAAATAAATGCAAGGTTGTCGTTTAGTGTTCAGAGGATATTCAAAAATTTGTATTTGAAAGAATAAAAAAAAAAAACCCGGAAACTTTGTAAAGTAGCAATTTTGAATCGGTTTTAACATTTTTTTCACTCGTTGCTTAGGTATCACTTTCCTTTAAAATATGCGGATATTAAAATTAAAGACATCTTGAATTGTCGAATGAGAGTTGAACGTCGCATTCGTTCTTTTAATTTTTTTTTGTCACGAAGATGAAATCCCCTGAAACAAAAAAGTTATTGGATTTCGGCTCTTACAAATAGTTTTCTTTGTTTCGATTTGTAGACGACGGCATTAAGGTACCTCCGCCCGTGCAACGAGCGCTGTCCTACGATCCCACTCCGCCGCCGACGGTGGCGCCCTCGCCGGCGCCAACACCTAAACGCACATCCACGGTATTCGGTGAGTAAACGTCTATTAAAGCGCAGCTGTGCTCGGCTTGGCTTGGCGTTAATTGGTGGGAAACAAGAGGTTAAAAATCCAACCTCCCATATCTACAGTTTTAAGAGGGATATAATTTTTTGTCTGTTTACAGGAAGAGTATCAAAGTTCCGCCACCTTAAAGGATCCCCTGGCCACAAATCGACTCATATCGAAAATATCCGGAATATCAGCCGGCAGATTTGCGGAGAATGCGACGGCTTCCATGGTAAGCGCCCCTGCAAGGATGACGATAGGCAACCACCTTGACTCTGGTGCACTGAGGTTGCCTACCCTGTCACAGCATCTCTAATATTCTGTGTTTGCACGATCTCCCCTCGCTCTCCCCCAAAGTCCGTTTTCTCGCTCGCTCAGGTCCACCATTTGTAATCCGGGGCATCCTCATCCAATGAGAACGCTCCGGATTACAAATGGCGGTCCTGAACGAGCGAAATAACGGAGTTTAGGGGAGAGAGAGGGGAGATCGTGCAAACACAGAATGGAATATTCGTCTAAATATGCGTGGACTCTGGAGTACCCCGAATTTTGATATACTCACAAGATCTTCTCATATCTATATTCGTTGTTGATACTTAAAAGAATGTTTACGTTTTTCGTCTAGTTCTCGGGCGTGCTGTTAAGATTGCGTTTGTTTGCAGCTAACCGCGAACGCGTGGCGGTTCCTTTGAGCGGCCCGGGCGGAAGGATCGCGGTCCTCGAGCTGAGCAGGACAGGCAGATTACCCGACGGTGTGATCCCCGCCCTTGTTCATGGCACCAACATCGTGGATTTCCAATGGGACCCATTCAACTGCAGCCGTCTTGCCGTCGGTAAGCTCATCTGTAGATAGTCCAAGGTTCATTTGGGGCCCCCTCGACAGAGATTTTGTAAATCTGAAAGAATTAGGAACTGACGAATGGTCGACTGTTTATGTAAAAGGCCGAGACGTTTCATCTCGATTCTTGAGCCGTTTTGTACTTCCCTAATGGGCATTTCCCGTCCCGATGTGCAGCGTGCGACGACGGAACGATCAAGCTGTGGCTTATCGCCCCCGGCGGCCTCACCGAGCCCACCAACAAGCCGCACGCCTCGCTCTCCGGACACTCGGAGAAGATCTACATGATCAAGTTCCACCCCCTCGCCAAAGACATCCTCGCGTCCAGCAGCTTCGACATGAGCATCCGGATCTGGGACCTCGAAACGTGCACCGAGCGCATGAACCTCTCCGGCCACTGCGACCAGATCTTCAGCATGGCGTGGTCTCCCTGCGGCAACTTCCTGGCGACCACGTCCAAGGACACCAAGATCCGGATGTTCGAGCCCCGCGCTAGCAGCCACCCGATCCGGGAGGGCCGGGGGCCGGCGGGCACCCGGGGCTCCAGGATCGTCTGGGCGCTGGACGGCAACTACATCGTGGTCCTGGGCTTCGACAAGGTCTCCGAACGCCAGATCAGCGTGTACAGAGCCAATGCCCTGAACGCCGTCATGGCGACCGTGGGCCTGGACGTGTCGCCCTCCATCCTGATCCCCTTCTACGACGAGGACAGCTCGACCCTGTTCGCCACCGGCCGCGGGGACTCGACGATCTACGCGTTCGAGGTGTCGGAGGAGGCGCCGTTCCTGTGCCCGCTGAGCCATCACCGTGCCACCTCGCTGCACCAGGGACTGTCATTTTTGCCAAAGAATGCTTGCGACGTTGCCAACGTCGAGTTCGCCAAGGCCCTGCGCCTGACCAACAACACCATTGAACCGCTGTCCTTCACAGTGCCAAGGATCAAGTCGGACCTCTTCCAGGACGATATCTTCCCGCCTACCAAAGTGACTTGGGAGCCGACCATGACTGCGGCAGAATGGCTCAGTGGGATGAAGCGTCTTCCGCCCAGAATCAGTCTTCGCCCTCCAGGCATGGATTCGCGTAAGTCAAACTAATTCCCTGTAACCGTCCGGAAAACATAATGCTTGGGGGAAATCGCCAAGGAAAATGCTTTATCCCAAGGAAAAACCTAGTCTGAATCTTACACTCTTTCGTCGAGTGATTAAGAGACTTTCAAATGGTATCTTGCTGGAAATCTGTACACCTGATGTCAGGATATCAAGGATATCAGAGGTATAATAAAAGGGTATCAAGAGAAAATTGACCAAATTTCAATTTCATATCTGACAGATTTAAGCAGAATGTTTAAAAATATCTTCTGGATATACGTTAATTTTAGCCAGTTATCAGTGGACAGTGGTCAGGGAGTAAAAACCATAAAAAATCGCTGAAAACAGCTATGTTTCGACCGAATCCAATAGCCGGATATCAAGGATATCAACCGGATCAAGATCTTTTGTACACCGGATATCATGATTTATCACCTCTTGGTATGTGTGTTGCAGTGTCGGAGTCTTTGAACACCACCCCAGCACATAACAACCGGCCTGCCCAAGTAACAGCGCCCGCTCCGACTAATCGCTCGGTGGGACGCCCAGCTTGGGCGGAAGTAGATTCCCCGAAGCAGCAACAACAGCAGGTGAGATGACATTCCTTCCTTGCCTGCTCCCTTCTTCCGCTCCTGTCTTAAAACGCATGTTTACGATTTTACAGATGCATTTAGCGGTCAGTAGGCGAATCGAAATAAACACAAAACTGGATCAAGATGACATGGAAGGCGTAGATGACCGCGAATGGGTAAGTCTCTCTTTTTTCTGCGTTCGCTTCCTCTACGAAAAATGACCATTCACAAGATACCGAAAATTCAATAATTTTATAAATAATCCATGTTTATTAGTCTATTGTTAATAGTTTTGTCAAGCTTAGCTATGACAAGTGCCTGATGATTAGTTTTTCGAAGCCGTGATTTTAGATCACTTCCACTGGTCTCGGTGCGGATTCGCGAGTGATCAGGAGAGTCTTGAGGTCCCCTGACAGTTAAAGGCCCGTTGCGAGACTTGGCTATCTCCAAGAAAGAACCTCGGATTCACGTAACGGTGTTCCCTATCTTAATCTTAATCCTAATCTTAAAGCAAGTCGTGAGTTAGCGTGATGTCTAAAAAGATGCAGATTTACGCAGATTCGGTTCAACTTCAACGTTCCTGTTTAGAGAACTGTCGAGAATGTTATCTGTTTGACCGAGAAAGAAGTCCGTTTTCCAGTTTAATGGCGTGTTTCTTGTTAACAAGATATTGAAATCATAACTCAAGCGACGCTTTTCTGATCAAGGTTAACTCAAACTACCCGGTAGCCTAAATGTTTCCTTAAATTAATGAGGCATTCGCCCGAAACGAAGAAGACAAGAAAACTGGCCATTTGGAACACAAGAAACCATGTCGTCTGCATCATCGATAGATCGTGATTATGAGGAAAGTTTGAAATTTACTCATCAAAACTAATATTGATGTATAGAAACATGCTTTGACCGTATTATTTTACGTTTCTTAGGTCATAGTTAATGTAGAAACAATGAAGAAACCTGAACAACAAGACTTCAAAACGCAAGGTAAAGAATAATAGTTCCATTTTCTGCCGCTAGAGAGAAGCGATTAACGACTTTCGAGTTAAAGTCACGCTTTTAATGTCTTTCGATTTTCTCAACGATAGATATCACTTAAAATTCATAAAACAAACATGTCGAAGCTTGTTTCTATATGGCAGTGTTTTGAAGTATATATTTCAAACCCTCCTATTAATTAAGATGTATAGGTGATGCAGACGACAGGGTTTGTTGTGTTCCAACTGGCCAGTTTTCTTTTCTTCTTCTTTTTGGGCAAATACCTCATTGGAAACTATCCTGAAATCCAGAGGGTGTACGAAAGTCTACTCTGAATCGAAGGTTTATTTTGATCTGACTGCAGTAAGTGCAGAGGAGTAGCAGTCAAGGAGCGTGGAGATCATGATTTTGAATCATTTTTCATATCTGTGGGGATGACATGCCTTTAAAACAGGGGAAATGTAAGCCTTTCTTATATAAGCAGCTCCCATCGTGAAGGAGGTTACTCGGAAACTGTCGCAATTTGGCCGTTGCTCGTCACCATCTTCATCTTTTCCCATTCCTGTTCCAGGACGACTGAATGCGGTTGCAGAGAGTCGACGTCCAAATAGACGTGTAAGAGCGGAGTCCTTCAACATCGCGCACTGAAAGCGTAACTCGCAGGTAGCCGATTTTATACGTCCATTTCGACGCTAAGACGCGAGCGTAGCATCGACAGGTTTTTCTATCACCGTAAGAAATGCGTGTAACGATATTTTGTATTTCTTTTTCACCTTTTTATAATGCGTGGTACTATTTTGTATTGCTGAGCAAGTGGTGGTGCTGTATTCGTGCTTCGACCAAGATTCAGAAGACTGCGGTGCATTGAGTTGATTCGACCAGAAACGCGTGTTGGCTTGGACGTGGTGTCTGGGAAACAGGTTTTGGAAATCTCTGTTCCTTGGCTCATTTTCTCCCGTCTCTACAGTGGTAACTCGAATTTCCAGTGAGTGTATCTTAGAATAAAAGTCATGCTATCAAACTCTAGTAATTAGCGTTTGAATGTAATTGCGAGACGTTGACGATAATCAGGGTTTTAATCGAATCGCCCAATCAGGGCGTTTAGAGAAACGTGAGCGTTGCAAGTGAGGCTGTTAAAAAAGCGCTTTAATGGCGTTAAATCTCACATCTTACACGAATTACTAGATCGAGAACATGGCTGTACCGATATCTCTTCTGTGGCGAGGTGGAGTTCGAGTTACCAATTTATTGACGGAAGGGGAGTGGGTCGGTCAAATCAAATCCGTTCGTTGGACATTTTTAGTGAGTGATGTACTTTTTAGCCGCGTTTCCTCACAACTTGGCTTTGCCCAACAGTGTGCTTCGTTTCATATCCATTGTATTGTCAAAAAACGTCCTTTGAAGCTCCTTAAAGATTAATTTCGGAGAAAGGATAATATTTTTTTATCCGTGGCGACATCTTTGCTATTTGAGCACTGCCAAAGTTGATCTGTCCTTAACTTGAAAATGATAAGAAACGGGTTCCCGAAATTTCAAGGACTTCCAAAAAGGTGGTAATTCCCTATGAACAATCGTTAGTAGCAAAAAAGAGAATCCTGAAGGACCCTTAGTTTTTAGAAAATTCAAAATTCGCGGCCGATTGGAGCATCTGCGTACTAAAATACGAAATACCGTTTGAATTAGTCGGGAACGCCGTTGAAAAGCACTGCTATGTCGGAGATTTGATATGTTTCGGAAGTCCCTCACAATGAACTGAACTTACTTAACGAGTTCTCAACTTTTTATTTAGTTAATTTTTATTTTTGAGAGTTAAGGTAACTGTGGCAAGGGTGAACAAGTCTGCCTAGATTCGTGGTTAGAAGGCGTCATGGAGGTGATATTTGGAACGCCCAAAACTTTGACGTGGGTATTTTTTCCGCCGTGTCCAATCGTTGTTACTTTAGACAATTCGGAAGCATTTCTGCTTCGATGTTGAACCCTCTACTTGTAACCCTTCCTCGCATCATTGGTATTAAGAAACGAAAGCGCTATTTTCTGACTCAATTTGACACCAAAATCTCGTCTTCGTCTTGAAATTAATATGTAATTCCGTAGCATGTATATATAAGCATATAACTTGACTGCTTAAACACGATACGTTTTGGAATGCTTCAAACGATTTCTTTTGTATGCTACAATTGATTAACTTTTTTTTCAAAATGATGATATTAGCTTTCAAGCGTACATAGAACGCTCTTTTCATTAAAATAATTCCGAAGGAAATTGATAGCAAACTTCAAGGCGTTTCGTGTACATCTTTCACTCAAAACTTTGTTTTGCGGCCGTTGTGCTGCTCTAGTGATATTTGATTATGTTGTTCTTTAATTTATTTTTGAGGATATTTTTTTTTTTTTTTTTGTATTTTGTGGGTGATATTTCTGCCATTTTTATGTTAGTCTCTCGGTTGGTTTTGACCAGCTCTCCGTCAGAATACTCAACTTTGATTCCATCGTATCTACTGGATTCCAGTCAGGGTGTTCGTATTTCGCTACCTTATTCCTTTCCGTTTTTGTTGTATTTATCTCGATAAGTTGTAAGCTTTTTGTCGTAGACTTGTTAATCGTACGTTACCGTTCGAGCGCTGTGTCCTCATATCTAGTCATCGTTTCCTCGTTCTTTATTTCTCATACTGTCGGGTTCGGGGCATGCACACAGCCCTTTTTCGGTTAGGGCTTTTGGCACATGAATTTGCTCTTCTCGTTTTTCATATCTAGCGAGGCTTCAGACAATCTTACTACTGCTTGGAAATAACCCAGAGACGGTTATCATCAACTGGGAAAGAAACGTCGAAAGACTTTTTCAAGCTGGAGAAGCAAACGTATTTGATGTTAGCACCAGAGCCAATCAAACTTTTATTCTTCTTGTTCGTTACCCTGCGTCTCTTAGGCTGGTAAACGACTTATCATTCCAGGAAACAGTTAGAGTGCAAATGGTAGAGGTGGCGCTTTAAGCTATATACAGTGTTGCGTAAAAAATTTGTGTTTTGTGTTAAGTATTTTCAGGTTAGAAACTAATTTCAGTCTGAAAGTGTTATGTCTTGTGATTGGCAGCGGGTAACAACCATGTCACGCTGCGGTTAAGCAAGAATCAAATTTTCTTCTCTGAAGCCGTTTGGGGTCTCCTTACAACGCAGAAATGAAACCAAACATTGTTTTATGCACAACCTTAGCTGCTCATTTGACTCAGTTGTCTAACATCGAAAGTCAACAAATCAACGCTCGGTCTAGTCTCATATCATAAATTTTTGTGGGACGGCACAGCACCAAGTATTGCACAAACGCTATTGGATGTGTATTTATTTTACATAGCATCCTGATTGTGTTTTCGTTGTGCCAACCGTTCTGTATTTCGTCTTCTGACAATAATTGAACCCGCAAAAGCGCCCGGTATTATTGAAGGTGCGCTTTTGTTCGTGTGTAATGGAGACCTGCTTTCTATCGAGCAAATCACCTTGTTCTACGGTGAGAGTGGTGTCATTGTCTGGTTTATAGGGCGGTAGCGGTGCCACCAACTTCCTGTTCCGGGAAGAAAGTCGGGCTTTTCAAACCGGACTTGAGTGACCTTTTTCACTGTAGAGTAATGTGATAAGCTAGTTGTACTATTTCTCATAGCCAAATCATTTATGTGTTTAGGAGCCGCCTGTCAAACTTGCAAAACTGCTCCATTCTCGTTCAGTATTGTAAACATACAAAAGTAGTTTTACAGTGTGTAGATGATAGGAATGACATCAGATGCTTCATCTTGCTTTTACAAGCATAGATGTTGCAGGATGAAGCGTATATATTTTGTACACATTTTACAGTATGAAGTATGCTCTGTCATTTTGACTGTGTGCCAAGTTTGTATTCCTGTATAAGCCTTATTCGTGCATTTATCAATTGAATGTTTTCTCCAAAAACTTGGGTGCCGTCTTAATTAACTTACCAATCCTATTCAAAGCGTTTATTACAAACCATTATTTTTCCCTATCAAAAATAATCGAAAAATTACGTGGATTGCGTCAGAAGACACCGCATCACGTTAGCTGTATATTCTTTTTTTTTATCAGTGGTTTATGTGAACTCCCCTGTTATTGGAAAGCTGCAGCCAACAACAGTGCAGTATAATTACCGTATTGAGCTTTATTCTAATTGTGAAAACGGAGCATTACTAATGCGTTAAAATCTTTGCCAAGGCGATTTCCTTACATTCTTATCAAAACTGAAAACTTAGAAAAAAAACAACAAAAAAAAAACAAACTTTCTATCGACTATTTTTTGAAGTAACGTTTGTTTGACAGTGCTTGTAAGTCAGTAGAAGGCATGACTTTTGAAAATCATATTTTGGTTGCAACTTGCCTGCTCTGTAATCATCCAAAACTTATCATAACATATAACTGTACACGTAATGGTACGGATAAATATTTGCGGTGATCATGTTGCCTTCGCCATGTTCCACATCTCATGTATTTCATTGTTTTGGTTTGGCACTTTTCTGTCGTACGACATGTTGATTTTTTGGAGAGGAGATACCGGTAATTAAACCAAAATTAGTTTACTCGTGTAAATATTAGAATGCCCTGCGTAAATAGTGTACATAGTTTTGATAGGGAGTTGGTTGCTCACCGTATTTGCCACCAGATTATTTTTGCCCTATTCAAGGTTGTGTGTTTTGCCCTGTTATTTGGCTCTGTTCTAGTATACTCTTTCTTAAGAAGTGTGAGATCTTTTTTCCATTATTGTACAAGAGAGTTACAGCTTTCTAGATAGACTGTATTTAAAATTCCCCTTTTTTATGTGAATCCTTTTGCTCAGCCTCATTTATGATACCCTTTGAAACTATGCTGCCTGAAAGTTGAACCTCAGAACATGAGAGTAGTGACTCTCATGCTCGGATATTAGAGAAATGGAAAAAAAAAAGTGTGACGCGTCCTTGCTTGATACTCTTCACAATGTGTACTTTGTGATAAAATTGCGCATCAAAAATTGGATTGGAACTTTGTAGTTTTATTTTCAATTTGTTTACCACAGTATTTTCAGCTCTTTGCATTCCAACACATTAACTTGTATTCAACATGTATTGTTTCATGACAATACTTTCTATATCTTAAAAAAATAAAAAACGACAAATATCATGTGGAACAAGGTGTTTTATTTGGCCAAGTGATCTGGACAGGATATCTGGGTCTTCCAG
>Ga0058701_10003395_pt1 | contig 12585 bp, 9 predicted proteins | sample AgamicOrMae_FD_97039 | JGI IMG/M metagenome (GOLD analysis project Ga0058701, IMG submission 97039) | Agave microbial communities from Guanajuato, Mexico - Or.Ma.e | ecosystem: Host-associated > Plants > Phyllosphere > Phylloplane/Leaf | place: Guanajuato, Mexico | collected 2012-06-04
ATGAATATTATCTTGAACGGTTGTTTATCATACTGGTTGATTGAGTTCACTTGAGGTAAAAAACACCTTGTCTGCACAATGGCGGCGAATGGCAAATTCTTGCGTTGACTAAAAGAACAGCCAGCACATTTACTTATCACATCACTTAGACTGACATTTTAATAAATTATAGTCGATCAAAACATAACGTGTACGAGTGAAGTGAATATTTTGAAGTTTATCTTATTCTTTTCTTTCTTTCATGGAAAAAGAAGAAAATGCTTCGACGCAAAGTCGCAAAACGGAAGTAGACAAAAGGCCAAGAACGCGGATCCTTGGAAGACATCCGAAAAAGGATAGGAAGATACAGTTAATGCTTCGGTCACAGACTATAAATGCGTTTATCAGACAAATTATTATAACTTCCCTTATTTTACAGTTATTAAAAAAATATTTGATTATGTAACACTATTCATCAAAGAGGATCTTGTAAAAAAGAGCTCCTGCTTTGATTATAACCAGAGATTATTATAATTTTGTGCAACAGTCGGAAATACCCTAACGGCGCCAAATTTAAATACTGCGGGGTACTGTAAGCACCTTCAAACCGGCTTCAAACATTGCTTTTTAGCTGATTTTCTAACAAATGTTCGACAGAACTTTAATATTTATTAAACAGGTCTGCTAAAATCAAACCTATAAACAGTAGACCTCATAATTAAACCAGTATGGAGATGTCCTGGACCCTGTTACGGTATAGCTTTTCTCGTAACGAGGTCGGTTTTCGCGCAGAAGCAATTCCCGATAAACCCTTTTATTAGGTAAACGAAACAAAAGACGATAAATTTCCGCAACCGCCGAGGCGTCGGAGAAAAGTGCTCGAAGAGGCCGAAACTCAAGGTACTGTACTGTACCGCCGGCACCCTAGATAAACGCTGCTTCTAGTGTTTTGGTTTACAGTAATTACCGGTAGGTTTCACACGTGTTGTTTAAGTTCCATAGGATGTTCAAGCCGTGTGTGGAAATATTTTTGAATAAACCAACATCCTTGTTTGCAAAATGCAGGCTGAAATTACGATATTTTTGTTTAAACCTTCATGGTTAGATTAGATTCCGAGCCGAGTTGAAAACCTGAACGAAGTTCAGATTTCCAAGAATTAATCGGGTATGTGTTTATAATTAATCTGTTTAAATAATCTCAGCACCCTATCCTCCTCATCTCAGATGGACTCGAATAAGGTGCTGGCATGAGAGCTGGTAATGACGGTGCCTCGGAATCCAGAGCACTGAACAGTCTCAGTTTAGTGCTCAATTATTCAGCAAATTCAATGCTGAAGTCAATGCCACTATTACGGGCTCAAACAATGAATTCAAATGCACTGAAGACAGTGCTCCGGGAAATTAATTCTCAGACTCCGGGATCTGACCCCAGTGGGCCATTCCTCAACCTACAGTCTTTGGTTTAAATAAAGTCACTTTTTTTATTAGTTTAAAACTGGTAAAATATTAAGATTATCCATGATTTATACAACTCATAATCCAAAACAAGCACATGATCAAGACTCTGGAAATTTAATAAAATTAAAATTATTCCTTATATACAATATCTGTCAATAAATGTCATTATTTCCCATACTTATTTTTCACCACTTCATCAGTTCCTTCAATTTCTATTTGTTCATACACCCATTTCCTATTTTGCCTGAAACAAAAAGAACATGGGATGCATTCAGGTTGACAAGACAGTAGTCAAAAGCAAAGGATCAGGCTTGTTGAAAAGCTATTTTATCTGATATGTACCTGCACTCATGGCCACATTTGCATGAACGGCATTTTGGGCATGGAAAGTGGCATCCAGGACATGCATCATCCAGGCAATCACAAAGGTCTCTGTTTGTCATGAGATGTATTCCTTTGTCATCATATAACACACTCCTCTTCCTGGATTACAAACAAACCCATGAAAGTTACTGACAAAATGTCTTTCAAACAGCTTCAAGTATTCTTACCCTTCAGAGTTGATTTTTCTGTTCATTTTTCTTCTTTCTCTATTACTCCTCTCTGGATCAAAATTCTCCATAAACTTTGTATTTTTATCAAGAAGACCCCTTGAATATTTGCCTCGAGAGATTTTCTGAAAGAGCACAAGAAAGCCATGATCATGTAGCCTGTGACTTCTTCAAGAAAGTACAACAAAGCTCATCATCAATAATCATCTCTTCATGTTCCATAAAAATATGAAATAATTTTAAAATATGTGCTTACATCCATTTGTGTCCGTCTATCCATCTTGACTTGATAAGCACACCCAGGAAAGAGTTGTGTCACTTAATTAGCTCTTACTAGTAACCACCTGAAAGAGAGTTAAATCATGTTGCAGTGTGAACTAAGGAAGTATTAAATCAGTGATGTCATGTCAGGAAACCACTTACTTGATCACTTAGGATCTCAAAGTCGCAGATTTTTGTTATTTCTATACAACCTCACTGTAGAAGAAAAGGAACAGAATCTATAAAAAAGAGAGTAGTAATTTAATCCCAAAAAATGAAGGAGAAAGACACCAGCGAGAAACCATCAACCATATGCGAGGTTATGTTTTTGTTTTCGGTCAAACCGAACCGAAGCCGAGCGCCCGTGTGTCTATGTCGGATGGGGGGAGGAGGTAGTCACCGAACCTCACACGTGGCGCCATCTCTTCGACTGAATGGGAACCATGGGAACTACGTCGGGTGGTGCGGAGTTATGGCGATGGTAGCAAACGAGAGGCAGAGCGGGGATGGTTTAAAAAGGACGTGCTTTTCGAGTATCTTACTGAAGCGCATAAAATAATCTCTGATTACGCGGGAAGCAGAAATTATGGCGCACTCTGAGCATCGTGGCGAGCGAGGAGTCTAACAAGACTCATTGGTGGTGAGGAAAAAAAAGCTGGAAGGACGGAAAATTTTATTACTTTATTTTTTTTTTAAAAAGGCGGCGACTTTTGACCGCTATTACGTTACAGGCGTTTAGAAGTGATCAACTATGCTGAAAGTCTGGACTCAATAATGCTAGTTACCAGCTGCATAACAAAATTAACTCATCACTTCGAGAGTAATATTTTCTGCCTCTCACCAGGAGGGATAGACCAGCAGAAAAAATTACAGGAAATAGAAGTACAGCTGCCACTCAAAGCGACTATTGCAGCTTCCCCATGGCATGGAGTAACAACTCCCTCCACGCCCACATTTTGCTCTCTGGGTGACAAATCAAAAATACTCCAAAGGTCAGATTTACCGTGTATTAATCTCATTTCGAGTTATCATTCAAAAACATACGCGAGTAACTTGCATAAGCAAGCTAAAAAGGCATACCATGTAGCAAACAATTTTTTACAAGAGATCCAAGAACAGATCATAAAAAAATATCAATTCTAAAAGGAAAAAAAAATACAAAACAACACCTTCCAGAATCGGAAAAATTTCAACTACTTTGGACGGTAAAAAGCTAAAAGTGAAAATTGCACGTAAAAAAAGAGCTGAAATAAAATGATATGATGTGCCTAAAATAAGGATACACAATTACACTAATCACAGTTAGTTCAGATACAAAACGATTCTGTGTCACGTTTCAAGTTATGAAATAAAAAAAATTTCCTCTTCAAAGGCACTTAACCTCAGCAGGGTTGTTTCACACTCCAAGCAAAACCTCAAAAAGTTAAACTGCTTTTCATCAATGTTTCACTACTTAGAATGGTTCATGAAAAATGGTACTTAGGTGGTTAAAATCATTCTTGAATGCCATCCACGGTATCAGTATATCCATCAGATTTAACCGATAAGTACATTCCACCCAATGTAACAAATGCAACAATAACGAGATAATCACAATCTTACAGAATCATGACTTGTTACAATGTTTTTGTTCTTATAATAAAAATGCAACAGCTACAAAACGATAAACATATACAAAATTCCTCAGGATATACAAGGCACAACTCTATATGGACGGTAGACTTTGCAGAATTAAGATCCAAGCTCAAACTTTGGTAACAAACTGGAATGTTATTATGCCAAGAGCTTCAAAAGCTTCATTCATTCTTATATACAAATGAAAACGTACGCTAACGTAAGTAGAAGCTAAAAATGATCAATAAAAATAGTAGTTAAGAAAAAAAACTATAAAGAACTAAGGAGGTAAGCTCTAAGTCAAAATCGTAAAAATATCCATCAATATGGCAGGAGAAACTTGTGACATACGTAAAACACGAGATTCAGTCTCCAGATACGTCAATCTACGAAGAACGCAAAGACTGTTAGAGCCGAGTGAATATTGAGTTTTTTGAGCACTCGCATACAAGAAACAGACGTTTCAAACTTAAAAACATATCGAATTCTGATAATGCTCCACGTTTTCTCACTCGAATCGCCCGGAAATGGTATCATTTCCAACGTTTAAGATGAGAGAAACTCTGGATATCTTATTCCTGTGTGGACCGTCATGCCATAGGCGACCGGGAACAGTGTTGCCAAATTTCGTGACTCCGTTACTTTTAATCGCGGTTAACTTGGTAATCGTTAGAAATAATTATATGATCAGCCCCATTTTTGGATTGCTCAGCTCGAGAGCGCTCCAAAACCTACCCAACTTGCTGGGTTATCATCAATGATTTCCGAAATAATCGCGGTTAAAATTGTTGAAATCTTGAAATCTGGCAACACTGATCGGGAATCCCAATCAGCTCTTTACTCCTAAGAGGCAGTAATAAATAGTTTGACTTTGTCGTCGAAACTCCTTGACTTAGAAAAACCGTGCAAGTACAGCTAAACCTAGGACTAAATATCCGCCTTGGCTGCGTGAGGCGGAGTTGCGGCGGTTCCTGTTGTAACTGTAAGTGTACGACAGCATGTCCACAGCACCTTCGGCTCGTGCCCACGGATAGCTCCCGTCATCAAAATACATCGGGCACTGATCACCTGTAACACAAACATCCAATCAATGGCGGAAAACTCTAAAACTTCAACGTGAGTTACGGTATTACTGATAACGTACGTTCTCTCTCGTATTCTTGCATATCAATTGCAACGGACGCTCCTTCGGTGTGGTTCCAGCTTGTGACGTCTTGTTTCAAGTTACAGAAGGCACCAATGGCTTGTGACATCAGAATTCGGTTCAGATCTGCTCGTTGGTACACCTGCGAAAAATTCAATTGGTTCACGAACTTTCCTCAATGTTCGTGAGGAGACTGACACATGTAAATATCGGATTGGCAGGTGAATGGAATCCCAATCTTTTAGTTCTGGACTGAAGATAGCTTTTGAAACCAAAGATACCGGTACCATTTTACCGAAAAGTATGTATGGTTTTCATACTTCAGTTTTAACAATGACTTGCGTTGAAGAAATGTTATCTTACTAGCATTTCCATGCAGAAAAATTACACCAACTTACCCAGCAACGGTACATGCTGTTGGGATCTAACTCGTCGAAAGTAATTAAGTAGGACTTAAGATTTTCTTTCCAGTATCCGATGCATTTCATTCGATAATCGGGGTCGCCTGTTGACAGATAGGAAATCATTGATTCCGAAAAGTTCTTGAACGAAAGAATCTGAAAATCTTTGAGATAACGACAAAAAACTTACTGTAAATATCAGTTGGACGACCCAAATGATCGACGCTCAAACAATAAGTTTCATCGATGGCCACCTCATCTTGATTTTTGTTGCAAACTGAGAAATCGGAGATGTTTTGCTTGCAGTAAATGTTTGGACGAGGAGAGAGCGTCACACCTCCCAGAATACGCGTTTCGAAAGGTACTTCTCCCCTTTGAGTGAAATTGTACTTTCCCGCAATAGGGCATTTGATTGGCTCCGGGTTTTTAGCTGCAAAAGAAAATGTGTCACTAACAAATCTACGACAAGATGCTCAAACCTCTCGGAGCTGTTATAAAGAAAACGAGCGCCTGCCCAGGTATTGATTCAGATCTTTACCTAATAGCAGATCGTATTTCCAGGTAACATTATTCTTGAACTGCACCCAGGAACAGGCGGTATGGAAGCTGTCCGAAATGACGGCGATTCCCTTCCGGAATCGAATGATATTGTGGTGACGGGGAACGAAGTCGAAGCACACATAATCCTTCTGACAACCATCAATGGTGAGCCGGGCCATCATGTAGCGGGAGTCCCTGGTTTCTCGGCAAACATAAACGCTTTTCCGGAAACGTCCGATGTCCGGGTGATGAGTCTCGATGATGTGTGTGTCGTTGATGAACACATCCGCGTCGATGTTGGCAGTGTTAATCCATTCCCCGGAGAAATTTTGAGGCAGTTTACACGTCGGCTCTACTACTTCTGCCTTAACTGTAAACGAATACATTCGCATGTGTTTATTTTGGTTCGTGCAGTTCAGTTCCAACTTTCCTTTCCCAATGGCTCTGTCCAGTGACATGCCTTCCAACAATGCAGAGCATTAATGGCTATGGTATTTCAAAAAGACTTCAGAGGAGTAGGGTCAATTGTATTTTTGTCAGAAAACTTCTTCTCTTACCTGGAGTGACCCTTAATCTTTCAGGACTCTTTTCTACTGTTTTCAGAGTGTTGCATTCTGCCGTAATCGATACACCCATGTATAAATCGTCTTCTCGGTTCCTCAAGAAACACCGATATTTTTCATCTTTACGCGACTCTTTTGTATTGGCTACTGCAAAGTAATGATTCCTGTCGACAAACCAGTCTCCCAAACAGCTGTACTCAACAACTGCAATAAAAAATTACAGATTAGTTGAAGCAATCTGCTAATATTCAGTACACAACGTGATAAGACTCACCTCCATCAAAAGTTCCATCCATTCCCTCACATTTCTTGTAAGTTATGTTAAATTTTTGATTGGTTATCAAAAACTGTGTTCCTGCAGTTTGACATGAATGTATCCTAGCATCAGGGTGATCACAATTTCCAGTAAAGCGGAATCGATTCTGGAATAGAAATAAACAATATGAGGCTACTAGGCACCACAAATACACATGCAATTAGGCATTCTAAAGTCACATTTTTTTGTACCTGATAGGCAAACTGCCACACTCCTTCCAAGCTAGAACGACAATTCACTGGAGTGGGATTGTCAGAGAAGAGTGTTATCAGCTGTTGGCTTTCATCCAGTTTACTGCAGACATTTTCTACAGTTGGTGGGGTATTAATGGGCAAATTGACACAGCCAGTCTGCATTCTATCAAGAACATTGACTGTTCTGATGAGAATCTTGACACAGTAGAAACAACTCTGCTTTTGGAAAACAAAGGTGTAATTGACTCTGTAGTCAACTTTCATATCTACACAGAACCCTTTGGAAGTCATGTTTTCAGCGTTGATTTCAGTCAAAACATTCTGGTTCTCCCATGAAAACCACAAGCCTCGGATGATTTCCGGAATGTAGCAACGGATGCCTTCCACTGCAAAAATGAGTAAAACAAAATATTATCAGACAGAAGAAAAAGATATCGATGCATGATGTCATTTTTTTTGTCCAAGACCTCATGGGGAGCACCCTCTTGAGCAAGTATGGCAAAAAATAATTAACAGGGATAAGCAAGGTTAACTTTGACGACTTCATTTTTAAGAATCCGCGACAGAAACGGTGTCTTACCTTCACTCGTAAATAAAAAACCATAACATAATAAAGTGGGCAGCAAAAACGCCCATTTTACGGACCCCATAACTGAATAAAATTAAATACAAATTTAAACCCGAAGCACATACACACACAAACAACCGCACCCGTTACTGATCGATCATGGAGGAAAACGACAGAGTAGGACTCCGATCCGACGTTGCGCCATGAGAGGACCTCTCAGGGTTGGGAAAAAAAAATTTAAAAAAGGGATCAAATCAAGTTCGACTTTTAAAAAAAAAAAAAAAAAAAAAAATTAAAAACGTACTTTTTGTTTCTTGATACGTGTTTTTCTATTATTTTACGAAAAAGCACGGTATTTCTCCGTGGAAAAAGGGCGTGCTCAAAGAGGGTTGAGTTCAGACGAAAGCTCGTGATCCCGCGTCTCCTTCCTCCATGATCTTGTTTACGTTTTGAGTTTTGTTTACGTACGGTCTTTCCTCAACATGGGGACGATTTTAGTGCTTGAAACCGGCCTTTGATTGATTACCTGAAGAGTTTCGCTTTCTAACGTTGTCTAGCATTGCCACAACACTTAAAACTTGCATTAAACGCAGTGGAGCGTGTTTATTCCCGAGTAACTTCCCAAAGTAAGAGGGCCTCAAGCTGAGACCTCGTCATCCCTCAACTTAGAGCACCCAGCAAAGTGTGCTGTCCAGCCAATAAATTTACCTGAACTGTCACAGTCAAAGCATTCAAGGCCTCAGTATCTCCAGAGAGATGCCATATAATCAAGGTGCATTTTGCTATGCCTTTGTAGTCAACATTCATTCATGGCAACTGTCATGCTTGTCACATAATTAACCTTAAGATCCTCACTTGAGGATCCTAAAATTAACCAACGAGAGAATGTTATGTAAGAATTGTTATAAAACTTTTTCTTCTCTCAGGCGGGCGTAATGCTGGTCGTGGCCGCTCCAACCGCAATCGAGCGCATCTGGGCCAAAGTGGAAGGCAGGTTGTTGAAGCTTTAGATGAAACTTCTCCGACTATTCAGGCATTCTTAAAAATCAAGGAAGAACTGGATGACAACCATAACTGCTATGAAAGATTAGTCAAACTGAGTCGTGATGCCACAATTGAGAGTAAAAGGATCATCTTTCTTCTACATTCACTTGACAGGTAAAAGGACTTACTGAAAAATGAACTTAACAGTGCTCTATACAAACCTTTTTTACTTTTATTTAGGGAAGATAAAAGAGAGGCTGTTCTGACTGAGGCACAAGAGCGAATCACCAAGCTGAATGACAATGTATTTCAAAAGATTGCAGCAGAACTGCAAGGCAGGGATCCATATGACTTTATTAGAGCATATACAGCAGGTATGAAGTCTATTAGGATGCAGGAATTGCTGAGCTACCTTTGTTATTACACATACATTTTCTTTTTTTTTCTGTTTCATTTAATTGCGTAGCTCTCTACACAATTCCTTCCTTTTTTTTTTTGTTACAGGTCTGCAGGAGTATGTGGAAGCAGTGACATTCTTGTCCTATCTGAAAGATAATGCACTGCCTCACTGGAATATCATCCAGAATAACTTGGTGTTTGTCAAACAAGATGAAGCTGGTGAACCTGCCATCAAATCAGAAGCTACTCATTCAGAAGAGCTTCAAAGTGCTGAAGGACATGTAGCTGTAGATTCCAAACCTCCTACCACTACCGAAGCTTTGCTTACACCAATAGACTACATTCTTGGAGTAGCTGATCTCACTGGAGAATTGATGAGACTTTGCATTAACAGCCTTGGTATGGGGAAAACTGATGACTGCTTTAAGGTTTGTTCATTTGCTCAAGCACTCTCTCTTGAATTTTCAAAACTTGGTCATATTCGATCAAGGGAGTATGGTTACAAGATGCATACTTTCCAGCAGTCATTGCAAAAAATGGAAACCACATGCTACAATATAGTTGTTAGAGGAGAGGAAATGCCCAAGAGTCTCTTGGCTTCTAGTCTGCAAGAGAAGCAGCAAGATGAAGGTTACTGTGACTGAAGATTTTAATTTAAACATGCTTTGGTGACTACAATTTCAATAAACCCATAAAATTTGAGCCTTTTGTTTCATTTGTGACCGCTTTTGGGCAAAATTCCCCGTATTGAATAAAACTGGAGCAAGACTTTTACACAAAGGAAGTCTGCACACACTTTAAAATCTGTATTATCTGAAGTTCTTGTTTGTGTATAAAAAAAAAGTATTTAGTCAGAAATTAATATGCAAGGGCCATGGCGACAAGTAAACCAGATAAACACAACCCACATTTCACGAAATACTAGTTCCATTTATTTCACATAACACGGGTACGTATCAGGTTCCAAAGGTACACTTGTTTCCATTAATTTCTATTAGCACTTAATGTATTAAAATTTCACAAGAGATTCAAGATCACAAGCTTTTGGATAGACAGGATTACATATCAGTCTTTGGTGCTTTGGCAAGCCACGCAGCAATTTGGGGAATAGCACGGACCTTTTCCTTCAATGCCTTTAAGTTAGGGTACTTCTCCACAACTTCAAACTTGACCATAGCATCCAGGTACTGCTGGATGGCAATGAAGAAGATGTCAGCCCAGGTCAGCTGTAACCACAAGGAGAAGATTACTGGCCTGAACATTTGTAGGAAACTTTACAACCCAATAGAAGTCTCACCTTGCCTCCCACAAAATATCCTCCATTTTCCTTGACGATGGCATCAAATTTGGGCAGGTAGTAAGGGAGTGTTTCCTTGATCAATGGTTCATACTTGGCTGCCTTGCTCTCCTCATCTGGGTCATAATAGTACTTGCCAATCTCTGCAACAAAAACAACAAGCTTTAGTGATACAACTCATAGTACCATAACATCCATGTTAACTGAAAGTGTTGGTGCATACCTTGTCGGAAATCAGTAAAAGTATCCACCATGATGTCTATTTGTAGGTTTTCTTCATCATCCTTCCCAGACAGTCCTACCCTCTTGGCAAGATACCGACAAATGGCTGAGGTCTGGTGAAGGGTCTTTCCATCGATTTCAAGCACTGGAACCTTCCCGAAAGGCATGTTTGGCTTGATCGATGGCCATTGCTCACGTTCGAAGCGGTAATCTTCGAACTCAATGTTGCCGTAGCACAATAACCAGCGGATGGGTTCGCCCAATGCGGTCACCGGGAAGTAAGTCAACTTGCATTTGCCGGTCATCTTGAGGACCTGTACAAAAAACAGCCGCTGTTGAGGTAACCTACAACAACTCAGAGCACATAACCTGAAATAAAATTAGGCAGAGAACATCTAATAATCCAAGACAATTACACTGTCAAGAAATTAAAGAGGATCGAATTGCGTAACTGAAGTCCTGCAACTGACAACGCGTGGGCGGAACAAGCAGTAAAAAGTAACGTTAAATAAGTCACCTACATCTATAGATTTGCAAACGTAATCGAATAAGTAGAAGTCCACAATATAGCGCTATGTAATACCTCAAAATAGAGTAATTCAGCAAGTAAAGCGTGGAAGAGCTAGGTCACACGATGTGTACAACAGAATTTGCTCTGAAACTGCAACAGCGAACGCAAATCGAACGGCGACAAGAGACGAAAGGCCGGCGCGCGTCGCGGATGGTCGCTGATTGGAGAGAGAAAGAGGGAGGGTAAACTCATTGTTGTCTACTCGTCCCCTCTCTCCCTCTCTTGGCGCCAGAGGTCAGCACCAGCACACGAACATCCGTTCACGTCACGAACCACGAATGACTCGGGTACTCGCCTACAAGTCTTCGTGATCTTCCTTAGCTCGTCGTGCAGCTGTATACCTCTCGGCCGGCCTGTATTTTAGAATTTGGTGAGTTTGATGTGACTTTCCGACGTCCAAGGCACCCAGAAAGTTCCGTGAGCACAACAAAATTGGCTCGAAAATATGACCCTGCCCAGAGAATGAGGGTAACTTTAACAAAATTGTCCTGCCCTGAAAAATTTTAAGGCTAAATTTACGGTCAATCAGCAGGCAAAGCGTATTTTTTTTTTTTTTTTACGAACTGATGAGTTAAACCGATAGTGCCGATAGTTTTGTATTGTCTTCGTCTGACCATTTTAGCCGTCATGGTTGACAGCAGCAGGGGGCGGGGTCCCACTATACTTTGTGTACAGTCGTATACTGGTAGTGTAATGCTTACATAATCTGCCTCTGCGTGATACGCTATCGGAAAGCGGGAGGAGGGGGAGGGGGGGTGCTGTCCTCCGATGTCCCCCACTCCGCCTCTCCCGCTACGTATTATTCCGTGTGTCACCGACGGTGGAGACCGGTCGTTTTTTTGTTGTTTTTTTTTCGCGCCCATATAGCTGCCGTTGGCAAATGTCAGAACCTCTGCCAGGGCAACCCCCAGCGTACCTATCAGTGCCGGTGCATAACCGGTAAAATACAATAACATGACCGTGATTTCTTCAAAGATTGACATCCATACGAACGTAGGCAACCCACATTGCAGGTTTGTTATGCGGGTGGCCTACTAAATCTTAATGCGGCGGCGTGTTAGAGAATACGATATCTATTTTCGTTTTGAAATTAGTAAGTACGAGCAATAGTGAACCTTACTTAGGTTGATCCACAGCGATGTTATCCGAATCCTGCGTGGATATTGGAGGGAGGAAAAACTTTCGGTGTACTATATACTCAGCAAGGTCTATAAAAGAGCCCACGATTTCAAATATGTGGACCACACAAGGCTTTTTAAATTTTGCACTCTACTTTTCATTTACTCTGATTCAGCGGCGCAGTAAGGGTGGTGCGGGGGGGCGGCCCGCCCCGGGCCCCAGGTTGATGGGGGCCCCGCCAGGGGCCCTCGCGCTTATTTAAAGTTATAAGAAAAAAATAAAAAAAATGTGTGGATTGATGAAGTGGGAGAAATGGATAAGAAACAAAAAGAGCATCCGTCCACCCGGGCCCCTATCGTAAAGCGTATTACGATCCTGTTAGGGCCCTCTTTTTCGAGGTTTCA
>Ga0058701_10003396_pt1 | contig 12582 bp, 11 predicted proteins | sample AgamicOrMae_FD_97039 | JGI IMG/M metagenome (GOLD analysis project Ga0058701, IMG submission 97039) | Agave microbial communities from Guanajuato, Mexico - Or.Ma.e | ecosystem: Host-associated > Plants > Phyllosphere > Phylloplane/Leaf | place: Guanajuato, Mexico | collected 2012-06-04
AAAAAAAAAAAAAAAAAAAAAAAAAAAAAAAAAAAAAAAACTTGCTTGTTTTAATAGCCTTACAATTTAGTCGAGCTAGGATTTTTCGTTGCAAGAGCATTTTTAAGCTTGTTCTTAGTTTAAGAGGGATCTATCGCGACGCTATCTTGAAATTCAGTTTGTGGCGCATTACTCACTTTGAGGCAGGGATGTCAAGAATCAGCCAATCTATATTTGTAATCATACTCTAGCCGTCTATTTATCAAAAAGGTAGCTGCAAGGATTTTGTTGGACTGCTATCCATTTTAAGGGACGCCATCTTGAAAATTCAGTTTTTGGCGCATTTCTTACTTCAAGGTTGTAATATCGAGAATCACCCGACGTCCCATTGTAAACATAAAATTAGCTATCTGAATATCAAAAAATGACCTACATAAAAATTACCTCACGTCCAGGGAAGTTAAACCTACGTAAGAAACGGATTGAAAGATGAAAAAACGAGCGTTTTAAATTTCCGGGGCGTGGAGGTGATAGTTATGCAGGTCATTTTTTGATATTCAGATAGCTGATAATTATGTTTACCCTTAATACGGTACATCGGATAATTCTTGATATCGCAGCCTTGAAGTGAGTAATTCGCCAAAAATCGTCGCACTAGATAAAAGTAAGGTTCATTCCTCTTGTGTCTTGCCGACGAAAGGTGGAATACAACAGGTGGAAATGCTACTATAAAATTTACAGTGTGTGGTTATTGAAGGAAGGTAGCTATTTCAATGTGACAATGATGATGTTTTGTAGCAGTCCGGGGGCTCTCGGGGCGAGTCTGACGGCGGCCAACCGGAAAGCCTTCCCCCGCGGCATCCCCCGTCGGCGCCGAGGTGCTTCCGGCTGGTGCGCCTCACCCGGACCACGCCGGACGAGGAGCTCGGCGTCCTCATCGCCCGCAATGACACCGCCGGCTTCGTCATCGCCCACGTTTTGCCCTCCGGCCTCGCTGACAGGTAAAATTACCGCCCGTTCGAAAAGTGCCCCTGCGCCATGAGAGGGGATCACTGATTTGGAAAATTACGCCTGATTTAGGCTGCCCGCTCTACCTAGAGTGTTGAGATAAAACGTATTTTTGGTTTCTATGTTACGACAGATATATTGGGGGGCATTCGATGGCGCCAAAAACCACAAGCGCCAACGCCGCAAGAGCCAGTCCGTAACCGCCAAACGAGAAAAGTCGCAAACGCCAAAGTTCGCGTAGGTTGGGTTAGGTCAAGTTAGGTTAGGCTAAGTTAGGTTAGACTAAGTTAGGTTTGGTTAAGTTAGGTAAGGTTAGTATTGCGGTTAAGACCTTTGGCGTTTGCGACTTTTCTCGTTTGGCTGTTACGGATTGGCGCTTGTGGCTTTTCGCGCTTATGACAGCTACCCGATATATTAATGGAGAGCTTTCGCCGCGGCGAGGGAGTAAGATTCGTGGTCCTTACGTTTTAAAATGACTGTATTGATCGTTCCTATCTTTGCAACTCGATTTGTAAACGGAAAAAGAATGGAAAGTCTGGGAAAGAAAAAGAAACGCAAAAAGCATGGATATCAGTACTCAGCGCTTTCAATAATCGATAGATACCCTCCCTAAAATTCTAGATAACTGCTTCAAAATAGATACTCCATAGAGAACTCTTGCATTTTACATTAATTTGATCGAAGCCCATCTCTCAGCAATCATTTACGGGTAAAGATATCTTTCTATTATTGGTTAGATTAATTATTTGTTTTAAACATAAAAATGCGTATTTGAAGTCACCGAAACGAAAGCTCGCCCATTTTGAATTAACATTTTATGAATTTTTTCTCCAAAAACTGTCCTTTAACCCATTACCGCCCAGCGATGCCATTCGGAAACAGGAAAATTTATTTTAGAGGATCTTTTCAGTTCAGTTTTGTCACAATTTTAAAAATACCACCTCTCTGGAAACCTGAAATTTAATAATTTAGCAATTTCCAAAGCTTGAAATTGCGTATTTTAATGGGAAAAATCCTTGTAATTTCTCTTAAGCTGAATTTCACTCCTAATACTTTGGGGTGTCATGGTTAATTTTTGAGAGAGAAAAAAGCGTCTTCCGGGCATGAAGGTCAAGTTTAACATGTCGATCCAATTAACTCGAATGTTGAAATCAAAAAATGTAAACCATGTGGGCCTTTCCAATTGAATTAAAAAACGAAATACGTCAATATATTTCGAATCTAGAGTCGGAAGGCGACAGGGCACGCTTTTGTGGTGTTGTGTAAGTCCTCGAGATGGCTTCTTCGAAACTATCTCAGGCATTGGGTGCTAGCCAATCAGCCGTGAACCGTCCGAACCATCTTGATCTTACTCGGGAAAATTGTCTCGTCAGTTGGGTGGGGGGTTGGGGGGTGGGGGGGTTCGTATACAAGTAGATTGGCTGTGGAGTAATCTGAAGGAGACGATAAGTTCGAGCCCGCGGTTTTGGTATTAATAGGCTCGTGGGTCCAAGTTTTAATTCATACGTAATTTGGTTAGAAGAGTGCTTTCTTGAAGGTTGTCCCTGTCTTGTTATGGGGGTTGGCCTTGTTTGTATATGTATATTTCGAGCATAATCTTTGTTTTTTTTATCTTGTCCTGATGTGACTTCTAGTGACTGTCGTGATGTGCCAGTCTTCCCAGGAAACGCCAAATTTTAATAAGGTCTGAGATTTATTTTAGTAAATCAATATCACGCTTAATGCGTTTATCTTTTCCATGGCGTTGAATTATATATTCAGTGTCCAACGCAATAGTAAGGTAGACGTTATAAGCTCAACTATTCATAGGGAGCGAGGAAAGAAATTGTCCGTTCATGGCTTCTATAAAAAATTCGTGGCTCACAGTTGGTGTATTCATTATTTAAGTTTTTTTTCCGGAGGGCTGTTCCAGTGAGAAAATTGGTCCAGAGGGCTGTTTTACTGCAATAATTGGTCAAAACTGCCACGTGCAGTAGGGCCTACAGGCTGTCAAGTGATTTAAATGATTCCAGCATATCTGAAGTGGGCCACAAATATTTCATAGATGCCATCATGTTGCTTCAACTTTTTCTTTTCTTCCCTTTACTTCCATAATCCTATCAATTTTAGACCATGAAGACAAGTGAAATATGTGTACCGGTAATAATGAACCTTCTGGTGCAAAATGAGAAGGAACCAAAGCATTTTTCTATTTTTTTTATACTTTAATACATTGGTGTGTGCAAAATTTTGTTGTCGCTCGTGTTAATAGAAACGAAGCCGCATGTTTACTTGTTGCATTATCTAGGGCACTAACAATAAGTAAACGATTTCGTGAAATTAGAGGCCAAAAGAAACAATGGAAATAAGTTGGTCTGTGGAGGTCGCGCACTCGAAATTAGAAGAAAAGTTAATACTTTGGAAAGATAGTAGTTCATACTTGGAGATTTCCCCGGTGATGCTTTTATGGGATTGGTAGCCTTGCTACGAAAATCATCTTTCAGCCAAGTTAGTTGTGAACTTGTACTGACGTTCGCACCTGAAAATACCCTTCAACTTTCTTTCAGAAAGATCAGTTTGCTAGATTGCTATCTCTTCAGCGGCCACGAACGATTCGCAAACGAGATTATGCTCCGAATCAGATTTGCAGATTCTTTTCATCCGGTTTTGCGTCTCTCATCGGGTCCAAATAGAGTCCGATAAAACCGGACGGTAAATACTGAGGATATTGCCAAAGATTCGCCTATGTTTCTCAGTTTAGCTCCGTGTTTTGCAACAGAGTCGTTTTGTGATGTAGAGTAATAGCTCAGTTATTTGTTGATATCCCCGAGCAACTTTATGTCGTTTTTTTTCTTTTTTTCCGATTTATGGCTTAGTTTTTTACAACAACCTAATTTGGAAGCCATAAGTATCAATCCTTATTTCTCAGTTATGACGATCTTTCCACTAATTAAAAACTCCCATTTCTCGCCAAAACAAAAACAAACAAACAAAAAAATTAAATGCTGGAAATAAAGAACAAAATTTATTGAGATCTTTTCCCAAAATCAAGGAACGTGGACAGAGCGATCAAGAAGTGACGTCGGTTTAATGGAGACTTAGAGTCAATGCCTCAGCGAGGAAACAGTTAAAGCTGGACCGTTACTTTTATTTGATCCGATACGACAGACCATCGTAAACACCCTTTATGTTTGCGCATGAGACAGAAATTAGAATAAGGAATAAATTATCCATTACCGATGTGTGATTCTAGCGTGTCTTTGTAGGAATACTGCTAATTTTGAGATAAAACAAGCAGAAACGCTTTGTCCTTATCTGGCATCTTTTTCCTTCATTTGAGAAGCGCGGGCCGCGTTCTTCGTCTTCCTAAGCCGCGGAGCGCCGCGCTCCTTTGACGACGGCGACATCTCTAGAATCAACGGCGCAGAAGGAGATTAAACATAAAATATGAATATTCCATGCATAAATCTCACACAGTTTCGCTAAATAACCCTAGGTTTTCTCCTCGGATCCTAGTTCTTTTTTCATTAGATTTTGCGAAAAAAAAATTGTCTCAAGAACAACTAACTTTTTATTTTTTAGCGAAACATACCTGATTTTGTCCAGGCATTATAATGATTTCAAAAATTGTAGTTCTTAGCGTAAACCCAAATTTTGCTCAAACTGACCTCTTGTTGCATTGCTGTGCGAAGAAAAAATATTTTTGCATTTATTTTTTAGTGTATTTTATGTTTGATTTTTTTTCTCAATTTTTAAGCTATTATTACAACTTTATCCAGGGATCATTGTACGGTAATTCATTGCAATAATACCTTTCATTCAAAAAAAGGTAAATAAATAACAAATTACCTTTGTGTTTCAATTTTTTTGTTTATATTTCACGTTATGCAAGATGTATGCCTTTGTCTAACTCCTTAAATTTTTTTTTTAAATGAAGGAGCATTGTTCTAAAACCACACAATCCGTCTATTGCTTATTTTAGTAGTTTGTATTCCGCTCCAACCTAGATATATACCAACTAAATTTTGCCGAAAAAATAGGCCTTAAAGAAAGCAACCTCTTCATCACTGCGACAGATGTGAGGAAATTTCGTAATCCGCGCTCTTTTTGCAGATCGGGTCAGCTCCACGCCGGCGACGAGCTTGTCATAGTGAACGGACGCCAGCTCCGGGGACTGAGCATGGCCGCCGCCAAGAGTAGACTAAGAGCAGGACCCTTCAATGTCGACCTTCTTGTAGCGAAACCCGCGCAGTAAGTAACCTTTCCTCTTTTTCAAAAAGTCATTTTAGTCAAATGGGTCGGTGCCATCGCTTCGGACGCGCTGCGATTTCGTGATTGCCGTTCTTTTAACCGAAAATGAAGATTAAATCGGGCATTATCATCGAGAGCGGAGATTGAGAGGCAAGTTGGCCCATTCGCCCGTGAGCGTGCTCAGGCGAATGGGCCATCCTATTATGCGGATACGTCGGCAGACGGGACATGGAAATCCATGGCTGCTTCTCCGTATTTGCTCGGACCAGAAATGCGAAGAATTCAGCATATCAAATGAACTTTTACTTTTTTGCTCTTTTGTCTTGATTGCGGACGAGCGCTACGAATACATACGTAGAGGCAGCGCACGTTCTAAATGCATCCTTGTTTGTTTCAGAAATGTAGAATGCATTTGCAACAAAGGAGAGGAAGAGAAAAGGGAGCCAGACTCAAACTGTCCCCGCTGCAAGGGGAATGATGCTACTCCTAAACGAGGTATGGCTTTTGTTCCAAAACAACCGCTGTCTTATTTTAACGAAATTAATTGCTACGCATTAGCCGCTTTACCCTCTCGGAAAATAGACGACTACATTCAAGTGGTTGTAATTATTCTCTGTATCTGGTTGGATTGGGCCATCCAATTTGTACCGGAGGGATTTGCACCCCAACCGATTTGTGTTCTAGGATCGCTGAAAAATTTTCGATTAAAAAAAATCAGCAAAAACAATGCGCTTGAAATCTTGTTAAACCTTATTTTGCAATGAAATGAAATCTTGATTCAAAGTAACGTTCTTACTTAAATTACATAGTTAAGTTTTTCGATTAGAAGGCGTATTTGCAGGGGTCAAGAACAGACCATTGAAATAATATGGGTTGCTAAAACGTTCTGTTTCTTGAAATATTTTCAAAATTGTTCAGTTTAGTTTATCATGAAATAGCTTTTTGCAACTGAATACGTTATCTCTAAGAAATATGTTTACCAGTATTTTTTACTTAAAATGTACAATTTCCTGTTTTTGTCCTTAGGTCGTAGTCTGACTGAGTCTTCAGTTGATTACGAAAACGTGATGATCCGAAATCAGTCGGTGTTATCCGAGGGGCTGAACTCGGCGACGCAGAGAGTAGTGGAAGTAACTGGACCCAGAGAAGTCCAGAGACAGCAGCTGTTCCAAAAACACGGGACAGCTCGGTCGTGCCGCCGCTCTCTCGTAAGTTTGCAAACAAAGTTCAAAAGTGAAAGAACGACAGTCCTACGTACAGAAAATGTATTCGATAAACAGGGACTCGCATCCATGTAATATGAGCTAAGTGTGGTCTTCTCTGCCTAAACGTAAATTGCATTGTGAGTAAGACTTTTTTTTTTCGTAAACGGATCATTTTTGAAAAGGAGCAACCGATTTTACAGCGAAAGTTTTTCAAGTTATGTATAAGAGTTTTGAAGGTGATTTTTTAGAAAAGAAGTACAATCAGTGGCAAAAGTATTGCTCCCTCGCATGTTTCGAACCTCTCTTACTTGAAAACGGGAATAGATACGACAAAAAAGCACTCTATCAAGTCAATAGGTAGAGCAAATATCTATCGAATTCATTTCGTTCTCTTTTGTTCTCTTTTCGTTCCCAAGTTATGAAGGTTAGTAAAAATTGGAGGGAGCAGTACTTTTGCTACTGATGGTACAGTGCTTTTCCCGGTGTAAAGCTAAAGATGAGGACTATCTCAAAGTTCAGAGAACTGGCAAAAAGATCGCTTGACTTAAAATCGAAGTTTTGATTTAGTTTCTAGGAGCCAAAAACGGGAAAATTTTCATGCAGAAGGTTAATCGATTGAAGCTTCATTGTAAAAGTCCAGTCTCTTGTTTTAAAAGGAATATCGGGCTAAAATTTGATTAGTTGAGGGGATATTCCTTCGTTGGTTATCTAACCTCAATGAATTCAAAGAGGGGAAAAAACTTAAGACAGAGTTGTAAAAGATGCTGACTGCGTGGGGTATGACCACATTGTGGACCGAGGTGCTTTTGACGGTGTTTCTTGTGTTGTTGAGGCCCAGAGATTACTTGATGCCTTATGGACGTCTGCAGTTTGTTTCGATGTTTAAACTTCCATTTCTGAAAAAAAAAATATTGCCGATGCTCTAAAGTAAAGCTTTGCCAATGAACGTAATGAAGTCATGTCGGTAATTTTAAATTAATGGCTCAATAACGGCGTTGCACAAATATCAACGAGAGTATCCTTATCTAACGGTGGGGAGAAGTCAGACGAGGCGTTAAGTTTGATAAACGTGACTACTTTTTGTTAACTCGTGACATTTATGGATCTTTTGCAGGCGTTGTCCGTGGACTCATCATCGTCGTCCTCCTCCTCTTCCCGGAACTCGCCGCCGATGCACCCGAGCCTGAAGCGGCGGCCGCGGAGGAGGTCGCCGTCGGGCACGGTCACCTCCCTGAGCTCCGTGGCGCCTTGCGGCGTGGGTTCGGCGGCGACCTTTGTCGTCGAGCTGAGGAAAGGCCCAGGGTGTGCCCCGCTGGGCTTCACGGTCGTCGGCGGCGCGGATAGCCCTCGAGGGGAGCTCGGCATCTTCGTGCGCTCCCTCCTCGAAGGCGGCCAAGCGGGGGCCGACGGTAGACTGCAGCCAGGTAAGCTGAACTAGGGTAGGCAATTGCAACGCTGTGGAGTGCGGTGTGTTGCCTATATCGCACTGTGCAGGGGCACAGCTTCGGGTCTTTAACGGAATATGGAAATTCCAATCGCAGTTCCTTATAAAGTCTTCTTATTGTTCATGAACTTTTTTTAATTTATTTTCTATTTTATTTTGCAGGTGATGAACTCCTCTCGCTGAACGGTCAAGTTTTGAGAGGAGCAACTCATGCCGAGGCGCTAGCCATGTTTCGTGCTATAAAATCGGGCCCAGTTCAACTGAGGGTCTGCCGGAGAGCGTAAGTAAACCTCTTTTCCTATGAATGTCTTTGCTAATCTCTCACTGATCATAGGCCTAATCAATAACTTTGCGTTTCCTTCGGTAAGTGTCGATCAAAATTTGAATACTTCTCCTGTCCTCAAATGTCTGAAAACTCACAATCAGTGTTTATTGCTAGCACAGGGTGAACTCGTTCTGCTCGGTTATTTGATGTGATGATGGCATCGATGTAAATAAGGCAAGGGGGTTGGCATTCCTTATATAAACTTACAGGGGATTACAAGATTACAGGGATTACAAGGATTACATTTTGGGGGTGTACAAAGGATTACAAGTGTGCCAGCCCCTTCAAAATCAGGAGTGTTGAAATTACCGGTACTATTCATCAATTTTTTTTTTGTTTTTACAGATCGCGGAAGTCACAGTCTTGTTCAGATTTAGTCGCTGGTGGAGACAAAAGAACAGAAGACTAGAATAATAGGTAATATAAACTAAGGAAGCATTCGCTGTCAATCTAATGAAAAATTGACACTTCTTCGAAAAACAATATTGCGAGTTTTCGTCTGTTGTTTGTGCAGCTCACCTAGCCAAGCAAAGCACTAAAGTCATATTAATCTAATAAACTTAATATGCATATCGACATCAAAATGACTTATTCTAAGTGTTTTGCTTGGGTTGTGTGAGAGAGTTCTCACTTTTCAGAAGAACTTCTGAGACTCATGAAATGGCGGTTTTTGCTCATGTAGTTTTGTTTTCGTTTCTCGTTATCATTTTATGACTTGATTGTTACCATTTTTACACTATGTTGCAGTTTTGAACGTTATTTTATAATTTTGTACATATACGAATAAGAACTTGTGAGGTTATAATACAGCACTCAAGAAACTTTCAGTGGCCAAAACTGTGTGATTGTATTTTTAAGTAGAGTTCTGAAGATGTATATTTCGAATAGGAAAAAATCAGAGACAATAACCGGTGAGCCTTATAAGTTTAATTAACCCTCTATCAACTATTGAGATTGGTACCGTGAAAATATTGACCTGGGTATACAGTGACTCGAAAATCCAATGTGTGTACCGGCACACATTTGACAGTGCGCGAGCAAGAATAGTGCGTTTTTAAGTTCTTTGAAAAACTGCCGACCACGATGGCCAACGATGGTTTGAGTGAAGGTATCACAACTCCAGCCCTTCCATGGTTGACGACAGTTAATGCAATCTTTCTCAACAAGAAACCTCAATAAAGCGGAAACATGCGAGGAGCTTGGGAATACTCAATATCTGCGCGACTTTACCTAAACATCGGAGTGATTGTGCTAAAATATATTTGTACCCATGTCGCTTAGGCTTTGAAGAATGAAGATGTTTTTCCCAACCGTACTCATCAAAGCAAGAACCATGCCAAGTAAATTGATATTCGCGTGAGCCACAAAGAGAATTGAAAGGATTTGCCGTTTTTCAATTGCTCATTAAAACGCACCGATCCTGCACCGAAGTCAAGTGTATTGAGCTGTACCATCTTGTTATCGACGAAATCATTTAAATATTGATTAAAAATTTGATTGTTTTTAAAATGAGTTCTACTATCGTAACTGATGTTTGAATTTTCTAAAATTTGAATTATAAATGTTTTCATCATTTTAAACATTTATTGTATGAAAGAATTCTAGTCTGTATTAAAAATATTTATACCAGTTAAATGAAATCCTATTTTTTGGAACCAAAAACCCTGGACCAGAATGCAATAGCATTCTACTGCCTCTCGGTAAAGTAAAGGTACTACGCCCCACTTCACTTAAATGACTTTGTGTCATATCTTTAATATAAAACGTTATTATGTTTTAAACTGTGTGTAACCCAATACGTGTAAGATGCCGCAGAGACCCTTTTGGCATTCAAGTCGTTTAAAAGGCATTAATTATTGCCTTCGACATTTTTGTTTGATCCTATAATTTTCTATGAGAATTCATGGGACGTAACTTAAAGGGGCGCAAAAGCATGTGCACCGAGCCTGAAGTTTGTCGAACAACTTTAAAGTCAAATATTAGTTTTCTTTATCGGAAAACTAGTTTTGGCAGCGGGGCGATAATGGCTTAAGTGAGCGAGTTTAGCCATAATACAGCCATCCCTAAATCTAACGTAGCAGCGTGTGCTGGCATAAAGGATGTGTTCATACCATCCGAGGATGGGCTGAGGGCTCCCCGCTCAGACAAAAAGCGAGCACGCGGCTGGGCCCGTCCGGCCTTCGGCCCACTTTGGGCCACATAACAGCCCCCGTCTCGTCTGACCACAACCATTTGTTCTCGCTGACAGATTGCTGCGCTTAAGGGAGTCGGGAGGACATCTGACCCACTATGAACAATACCAAGAGGAGCGCTCCTCGGTCCGAGTCGTGTCATGTCGTATCGCGTCCTCGGCCGGCGCGGCGCGCTTCTCCAGAAAAACGGGCCTACATTAGCAAGTTAGTCATGCCGCCTGCAGGCTGTCCTTGTTACTCACAACTACATTGCTGTTGCCAACATAACCCTATTATGTCCGAAGTATCTACAGTGATATTTACGATTCGAGGTTTGGAGAGGATTTTTTTGCGGAAAATTAATATGCAAACAAACTTAGCCCTCTTTGCAAACCTGTACATTTGTACCAACTTAACCCGTATTAGACCCAAAAATCTTTGCAATAAATTTAGGGAGTGTCTATTGACCCGAATGCCCCTTATAAAATGTATTAGGTCAGGTTCCGTGCGTTCAACTCCCATTCGAAATGTATTTGGCTAGTTACTTGCGTATAAGTCTCCCTATGTTATGCTTGTCGGGTCAATAGCAACCCATACATTTAAGATTTTTTTTCACGAAAAGGTGCAAATAAGAAAATTTTCTTTTTCAGCAAATCAGTACTTTGCTGCCAACTTAACTCTGTTATGCCCAAAAGTACCCACGGCGGCAAATTTTTCTTTTTGAAAATTTGCGAGGATTTTTTGAATTTAAAAAAAAAAAAGTTCAAAAAGATCGCTTTGCGAACATAGTGCTCAAATCAAAACGTTGAATTTAAGTGTTAAGGATTTTATAGGATATTTTGAGGATAAATTTAGTCTTAAAAAAATAACTAGATAACGATTTTAGGAACCCCGGTGAGGAGGATATATTTCTTACCATATTACTTTATAAAAAGTCGTTTCTCAAATTAATTTTTGCCTGTTCCCAAACAGCATTGCCGTGCCGGTGAAAATGGGTGCAGGCGGGTTTTTCGATTTCTTTATTCAGCGTATAATAGTTTCACTTTAAGATGTCAAGTAAATTTACGACTTTGAGACGTGTCTTAAAGTTTCAGCGATGTGGTTTCTTTTGTGGGGCATAGCGTTACGGCGCAGCATCCGAGGTCGTGATGACATGCAGCGATTTGTTGCTAAGATAACGTTAAGAATAATGCGACAAAGTCACGGAAAGACTAATTAAGTGTTACGTATGAGGGGAGGATTAGAGAGGGGAAGAGAAGACACTCAACCCTTTCTCTTCAGCAGTACTTAAAAGGTTATTCCTCATTTCAGCAGCGTGATCCGGAATACGGTACGTCCCAAAAAATCACTAACTGCGACAGCGTTCCTTCCACCACTTACAACTAGAACTGGAAAAACGCATTCTGATCGGAAGCTCGTCTGTTTCCATTGTAAGGGTTCAATTCCATTAGGAAATAATGCCCGTATCGGAGACGTTTCTTGAGAAAACTTCAGATTGGTCATTGAGCTGAGCCAATTAGCTCGTGCGCTTGGGTGTTCGTGGATCCTCCCCCTCCCCAGGTTGAAGAACCCATGTGAATATCCATTTGTAAACATCATGGCTTTTATGTATGTCCATATTAGCTATGGGTATCCATGTCCTATTCTCCATCAATGGATAACCATAGCTATCGCCATAGTGTGTAAATATGGATAACTTACCCATGCCAAATATTTTATCCCTTGACCACAATCGATTCGCATGGATATCCATGTGGATGTCCGTGTATGGATCCCTAGACCGGTGGACTAATTTCATTCTTTACTTGGCAGCGCTTTTTCTATTAGGTGTTGCTATTCACCCGACATGCGTTAATTTGTGGGGACTTGAACGCATGGAACCCAACCTAATACATTTTAAATGGGACAGTCGGGTTAATGGACACTCCCTTTTCTTTTAACTAGGCAAGAGTTTCCATCCCCCCCAAAAAAAGATGAGTCCAATTATATGAGTAGGGAACGGGCGTAACAGCACAGAATCTTAATCTAGCATAACTAAGAAATGAAATCTTTCAAACGTGAGTTATTAACCATATTCTGCTCGTATCTGTCAAGAAAGCATTGTCGCTGCACGGTCTTTCTTTCTCAGTTGGATGTTTTGAATTTGGGCATTTAATGATAGTCTTTAACAGTGTACCGGTACAGTGAGGAGCAAAAGTCGTGACCCCCCCTGACCATTAA
>Ga0058701_10003397_pt1 | contig 12577 bp, 10 predicted proteins | sample AgamicOrMae_FD_97039 | JGI IMG/M metagenome (GOLD analysis project Ga0058701, IMG submission 97039) | Agave microbial communities from Guanajuato, Mexico - Or.Ma.e | ecosystem: Host-associated > Plants > Phyllosphere > Phylloplane/Leaf | place: Guanajuato, Mexico | collected 2012-06-04
GCTGCGACCCTATGTTCCCTATACCAAAATACTTCCCTAGGCACCCCCTAGCCACTGTTAAATTTATGACACTTTTTTGTGATACACCCTGTATAGCCTTTAGGCATGGACTATCGCGTACAGGGTTTCGCATTGTCGGCTTAAATTGACTTATATTAAGTTTATGGGTGTCGCTATTGACCCGGCATGCATTAATATAGGGAGACTTGAACGCACGGAACCAATCTAATGCATTTTTGATGGAAAGTGACTTGAACGCACGGAACCAAACCTAATATACATTTTGATTGGGGCAGACTGGTAAATATGGACGGACATACTCTAATATTTTGTTCACAGAGCTCCCCAAAATTATTACTATTTGGTACGGTCCTATCCAGTGCCTTTTTTAGGTGATGTGAAAAATGAGTTTACGTTCTTTGGATTATATCAATCAATAATGTTATCAACAGAAAACATATGGGTACTACCAATACGCTAAAAATGAACATGGTATTCTAAGCTCTAGAATATTTTTGAAGTGTATTGATCCGTTTAAGCTTTGCTTTGAGTAAACTGAATTGAATGAGTTGAGTCTCCTTAAGTGAGGGTGATGAAAATGAATCTATGATTTGAGAAGGTAGTTTGTGATGGGTAATGTGGGCTTCGCTGTTAGCCGCTGCGGCCCCGCTTCTTGATGATGGGCGTGTCCGTCGCGTTTGTCTGTCCGTCTGTCTGTCCGTCTGTCTGTCTGTCTGCGTGCTCCTTGTAGCAACGATCGCGGGCGAGAATCACAAGACTATTATGTATCCTCAATGACAAAATATGGGAGTGCAAAAGCCAGGTGACCTTACCACCTGTTACGCTTAAAATGCTCGTTCATGAACGTAAAAAGTGAATTAGCCGAAAAGAGGCAGGGAAACTTTCCAGTATAGAGGGGAAAAAATGTCTGCGTTTTTTTTATGACGTCAAACGTTGGAATCGAAATTAAACTTTTGGAATTTCGTCAAATTTACCGTTTTTCGACAATTTTCGACGTGGTATCGCTAAAAAAATGATTTTTTAAAAAATAAAATACTTGTGTGACTGCTCGTAAAAACTCGTGACTACTTGGCTAAATAGTAACGGAGATGTTTCCGAAAGATTAATAATTCGAATTACTGGTTTACATTTTAAAAAAGTAATGTTTATTTTATTTTTTAATGTATTTTTGTGCAAATTGAATGCTTAAAGGGGAGGGAAGCTATACTTCATCTTGAAACGGATATGCGATAAAGTCTTTCTACCTTTTATTGATAAAAAGGTGAACCTCAAGTAGCTTTTAGCAAAATCGGAGAGATTTTGGTATTTATAACCATTTTTGAATTGGTATTAATAATGATCCAAGTATTATCTTTATCAGTGGAATTTCAGAAGCATGACGTCAATTTTCTCTACAGTTAAGACCGCGTTCTCAAGATGTCACAATACCAGGTACTTTAATGGTCTCCCGTAAACATAAATTTTCTTTTATTGCTAAATCTCATATTCTTTCAGTTCTTTTAGCAGTTTAAGGGACCAAAGTACTTGGTTAAAATTTTGCGCCAAAAGAAGCGTTTAAGCGAGGCACACATCGATGTCTGCCCTTGGACCATCTTTTAATAAAAGATCATTTAGTTCAAAGCCACCCGCATAATCTTAAAACATTAACAAAAAAAGTAACCTTTATTGTAACCGTAAGTTAACCTAGTCTAAGAATCTAACATAAGCAAGATACCACGTAAACCAAACCTACTCTAGTACTGTTCTAAATTTGAAGTTTTTGTTACATGCTCTACTGAGCAATGGGTGAGGTTAAACCTAACCTGTAAATGCTTCATTTAAGTGCCAGGAAAATGTTAAAATTGGAATCGAGTATTTCACTTGCTCTCCATGCATTTCGGTGCGGCATTCGTGCTGGCGGAATGCTTCGCAAAGGGGCCTAACGGATCTGGGCTCTTCACAAAAGAATTCACCTCGAATTCCGTTGAGCATTCACGTCGTTTGTCTCTTAGAGCGTTTTGGTGCCCCTTGCGAGATTCCCTTTGGAGACACTCGTGGTGCCAATAAAGGAACTGAACTGGCGGGAGCGGCCCCACAATCAGATCTCTCAATGAAATGAGCGCCTTTGAAGTGAAATTAGTGCGTCTTTTCTGTGCCTCTTTGCTGGAATCAAGATAAAAAAGGAAAACGGCTTCCCTTAAGGACAGTCACTCCCCTTTGGGTCGCAACGAAATACTTTCGCGCCATTTAAATGTGAACGCATCAAGTTACGAAATCGGATGAGAGCCCTCGTAACCTTGACACTGGTAGTTTTGGAAATAGGATTTTGCACTCGTGTGATCCACCCTTTTCAAGCTCTTATCACATTTTCAGGACTAGTGCTAAGGATAAACTATGCTTTGGTTAGGTTTTGTTAGCGGGTTGTTTCCCGCTTGACTTTGCGACGAAACATGGAACTCTCGACTCCAGATGGAAAATCCCACCTTTAAAAGTTACATGCTCTGACAAGAGTCTCGCTCTCATTTTCACGCTAATAATCACTTCTATTTCTATTTTTAGATTTTGAAATTTATTACGATGACGCAACGACGTTCCAGCCGTATATTTTTGACTCCCGTAACCTGACAAGAAAACCTTTCCTAAAAAGAAATGTTTCGGTAAGTCATTCTCGTCAGTCACGTGAAGATCGCTTTGAACATGAATACACTGCTTACGCATTGATTTGGTTTGCAGTTTGATCCACTGGTGTCTACAGTACCATCCAGAGATCGAAGGTATCTCCTGGAATCGTCTCAAACACAATTTGTAAGTTTTATTTGGGTACCTCTTTTTAAACAGCACCGGTAGTCGCAATTCGGACGAATACGGTGTCTGTCGCAACGACACATGTTTTGTGTTTTTTCATCAAGACACCTGTCGCCTATTGTCAATTGTCACGCGGCATGCGCACCTGAACGATACAACTCCGAAAAAAACGTCTCTGTTAAGACTTCTGTACAATAACTCTGCTTTCTTTTAAGCTCAGAATATCAGAATTGTAAATTAAGTTGTCTCACATCAACCTGTTCTATCATATATTAATATATGTCCGTTTTCTTTCTGTTTCAAAGATCAACAGATACTCGTTCTTAGCTAAATATACAATAATCGACGTCGAAACTGGGTAAGTATTTTTTGTAGTTAAAAGATAGCGCTTGAGTGCGAATACCACCTCCCTTCGGCTCTCCTCTAATCACCACCAAACATCGACATTGTGTCAAAACATCCTTCCCCATTTCACCTCCATCCACCCATTGTTAATGAACCTCCTCAAATATATTTGGTTTCAACCCTTTTACGTCCAGTGCATTCAAACCGTAATCACTAAAAAATTAACATTTTCATGCATGTAGAAATAAACATTCAAGTTAATGTTGTCAAAATAATAAAGAAAACAGCAAATATGAGTAGTAGTGTACGTACCGGTACGTTTAAAATGAAGCCGACTATTTTGTTCATGACTGATTTGTGTGTACCCTAGTGTACGGTTTTTGAATTCGCGCGTCTGCTGGCCTCTTTCAGCGTCCGCCAACCGATTTCGCTGCCTGGCGAACCGGACAACCGTTTCCAATTGGGAGAATGGCTGCAGGGCAGCAACTCAATAGTTTTAGTCCACAAAAACGACATTTACATCCGACTGAGTCCCACAGACAACGGAACTATTCGATTAACCCATACAGGAATCGAAGGGGTTATTTACAACGGTGTTCCCGATTGGGTGTACGAAGGTGAGTTATTCCTTTATGTCGTGTTCATTCCGTCATCACTTTCTTTGCCGCGTAAACCGGTACGTTTAATTGGTCAGGCAAATTAAAGCCTTTAAGACGCTAAACGCAAAGAGCTTCCTTATGAAAACTACATCTCTTAAAGCACCGTCGATAAGTCAGTACGGAAGAGGGGAAGGGTCTCGCCAATAAGACATTTGATTAAGGATTTAGTGAGATTGCTTCAATTTTTATCGCATATATATGTAATTAAGCGTAGTTTCTCATTCATATTTTTTCTATAACAATAGTGTGATAGGCAACCCACTTGACATTTACGTAGAAAGTTTGCCTACGTTCGACAACCGCTTCATTCTGGACAAAGTGAGACAGGATTTGATCTACTTCGTTGAAGCAATAACTTTCGCGCAGGACAAAATCAGTTTTATGGAACAATATCCTACACTGCTTATTTCAAAGGTTGAATTTACACTTTTATTAGGCTTATCTACAACAAATAACCCCGTTAAGTTAGGTTTAGTTGGTTTTGATCAGGCCACGTGAGTTGTGCTTTGCTTCGCCACCCACAGTTTACTTTCATTGCAGTATTTTATCTTTTTGATGCGTTTATAAAAGTGCTCTTTTAATACCCGTGCAGCTGTTGATCTCACTTTGTGAGGCCCCTTTTTACTCAGGCTAAGATAAAATCTTTTGTCCAAGTTTTCTAACTGGTTCGTATTGATAGCGCGACCTGGCTTATTCGCCTTATCGCATTACGCCGTTTCTTTGTCTCAAACTATTACTATTCGCCCGTTTTTGCGATGAACATGAACGTCATTAAAAAGTTTTGCGGCGTGGGCCCGTTTTACGCCAAACTTACAAAGTTGTTGTTGAGTATCTTTTTCAAAGCGTCTGAAAACTTTTCATTATTTTTTAAATTATTTTTTTTTTGCATCCTTGATAAATCAGCGTAAATCTTGAATCTATTCGGTTCAAAAGTGTCGGGCAAGTAGGTAAAAAAAAAAGAAAAAAAGAAGACGTTTGAGAAAGAATCGCTTTGTGTCGTCTCAATATGTCACGACTTCAGATTTAAGTTGATGATTATCTATATTATTTTTTCAGAGGAAATCTTTTCGTCGCACAAGGCTTTATGGGTCTCGGAAAATGAGAAATATATAGCTTACGCCTCTTTTAACGACACCAAAGTACCAGTTATGAGTATTCCCTTCTACGGAAGGCCCGGTACTCGCCAGAGCCAGTACACCCTCAGTTGGGATGTCAGATATCCGAAAGTAAGCACACCTACTTCTCAAGCACCGATTCAAAGTCGTACCCCGAAATCTACTTGTGTTTCACTTCATCACACTCGTTTTCAAGTTCACTTCATTTACTCCTTGTGTACAAAATGTTTCTTTTTCGACTGCAATCCGTTTGTTAAAGACTCGAATAGACATGTGTTTTCATCAAATTTTCGTTATTGCGATGTACTTTTTTCCTCGTTAACTTTTAAGCACGTTTTCACTTGTTGTAAGATTCACTCATTTTCAGTTCACTTGACTCGATCCTAAATATATTGTTATTCAGAAGCTGGTGTATTCAATTTTCAAGCAAAACGAGTGACTTAATAGTTGTTTTTTCCGCCTTCCTCGAATTTCGCTAATTTTATTTTTTGTTGTGTTCAGCCTGCGACGCTGAATCCGGAGGTTTCTGTGACAGTGGTCGACGTTTCATCAGGAAATCAAACTCAAGAAGCCGTTCCACCACCCCCGCAACTAAATGAAAAGTAAATTTCTCCATATTTTCGAGAACGCTTCGCCCTCTGAAAACACTCCTAATCTTAATAATGTGCCGGGCGGATTTTACTGGCCGCTTTGGTTCCGGTGCTAGCAAAGCAACATGATTACCCAGGTCCAAAAATCCATCGGTTTCTTCAAAACGAGAATACTATACGATATTCTACCGATCCGCCTTGCTGATGTTTAGACTCTGCTAAAAAAATACAAGAGAGGATAGTATTATTCAGTGTTTCCCTGGCCTCTCTGTCTTCCGACTCTTTTGAGCATCCACGCCAAGATCGAGACGCTGGACGGAGCTTTTAGCGAGGAAGAAATCTCATATATTAATGTCACTGTGGGATAGTGTTAAAGAAAAAGGAAGAAATAGAAAATGTGGAGCAACACGGATTAGATAGTATGTTTATTTTTCAGTGAACCAATCTTATCCTTGGTGTCGTGGATTCAAGAGCGCCTCCTGATTATTTGGCAGAATCGAGTTCAGAACCATGCTCTCATCCAAATCTGTGACGTCACTACTTCCCCTGTAACGTGTAACACTGTAAGTACGGAAATCTTTTTATTATCTATACTGGCATACCTTGAATCATCTCATCGCTTAGTCGGATCTCTCCAAATGGAAATTGATTCTAAATCTTCATTTAAATGATATTTTAAATACAGTAGTACGTCTTTACTCGGTATTTTAGGATATAGGCCACTTGAAATGCTCATTTGATCGCCATGTGAAAACAGCGTATTTTCGTCTTTAAAATCTAACTTAAATATTTTCGAAGTGTTTTTATTTTGCTGGCGTTGACGCTGTAACTTGTGGTTGTGTCACAGGTCTTGGAGTTGGAACAGAGGAAGGGTTGGTACGAGCTGTCGAGTGAGCCGACGTTGCCGCAAGGCAGCACAGCGTCGAAGCTGCAAGGGACTTTCTTGCTGCCGCTCTCGCAGAAGGTCGGCGACGACGCCTTCCGCCACATCGCTCGCTTCGACCCTCGCGACCCTGGAGCTCCCTACAGGAAAACGTTCCTCAGTAACGGTACCTTCGTCGTCAAAAATATCCTCAAGTGGGATGCGGACAACGGATACGTGTAAGCAAAGCCCTCGCACACATATTGAAATAAGTTTGCGGATACACAATCCCTTCGCCGTATGCAAATTTAGGGTTGGTTGCGATTAGTTTTGTCTGGTGCGGGTGTATAAGTTAGGTGCGGACTGTCTACCTTTACTTCGACCATTCCTACCTCGTTTCGAACTTTTTTCGTCGTAAATTTTTTGATTTCTTAAATTTTGCTTGGCAGGTATTTCCTGTCGACGTCCCCTGACGACCCTGCGTCTATGTTGATCCAGCGAGTCAAGGATAAACTCGACGGCGCGCCTCATCCAGCGGAGTGCATTTCGTGCCAATTCAAAAACTGCTCGGCCTCCTCAGCAGAAGTCAGTGAAAGCGGGAGCTACATCGCTTTGTCCTGCACTGGTCCGATGCCTACGAGAACGTACCTCGTAAACGCCAAGGTAAATTAATTACAGGCTGGTGTAGTAGAACTATACAAAGATATGAGGGCTATACTGTGTTGAAAATGTTGTGCTCTGCGGGTAGGAACAGGTTAAAGATATTTTTTGTTTCAGGACAAGAAAGCGTTGTGGACGTGGGAGGCAAACGAGGGACTCACATCGGTGGTCCAGTCTCTGGCTCTGCCGAAGAAGCTGCGAATGCAAGTACCTCTGCCTGACGGTCTCCGAGCCGAAGTGCAACTCATGATCCCGCCTGGCGCGGATCTCTCGGGGAAAACCAAGTACCCGATGCTTGTTCACGTGTAAGTAACTCCGTATGAAATACGATCCTTACGGATGCGGTTGGTCGACCTTACCGTGTGTTTTATGTGGTACCAGTTACGCGGGTCCCGACTCTAATAGCGTCTCGTCACGCTTCCTATTGGACTGGAACACTTACATGTCAGTCAATCAATCAATCATCGTCGCTTCAATCGACGGCAGAGGATCCGGAAACAGGGGAGACAAAACTATTTTCTCCATCTACAGGCAATTAGGAACCTACGAGGTAGAAGACCAAATCAACGTTACGAGGTAATCACGCTGCAATCACCCGTCTTATCCGAAGAATTACGAGATCGGAAACCTTTCTTGGAGTGAAATTTGTCGTATTTGCTGCTGTGTACAGGCATCTCCAAAACAAGCTCAAGTACATTGATCCAAGCCGGACCGCCATTTGGGGCTGGAGTTACGGAGGATTCACGACAGGAATGGCTCTTGCCAAGGATACCGGAGGCGTTTTTAAGTGTGGGATTTCAGTAGCACCTGTCACTGACTGGATCTATTATGGTAAGTCAATATTCGTGAAATTAGATGGCGGTAGCAAATCTCGAGCTCAAATAGGACGCTCAATACATTGAAGGCTACTCAGCTTCGACAAGTTCATAAGTCCCGTGAATTAATCAAATATACGTGATTTCGGGGTTGACTAATCAGCTTGAGAATTCGTGCACGAAACAATTATTTGGAATTTTGTTTGTTGAACGCTGCGAAGTGACGATGTTGTCTTTGCAGATTCGGTGTACACGGAGCGGTATATGGGCCTACCCACCGAACTGGACAACAAGAAGGGTTACGAAGGGGCATCTCTCAACAACAAAGTGGACAACATCCGCAACAAAAAGTACTTGCTGATCCATGGAACCCTGGATGATAATGTTCACTACCAGCAATCGATGATGTTGTCACGGGCGTTGGAGGAAAGCGATATCCTCTTTAGCCAGCAGGTAATAAGCTGCTGTTAAAATTAGCGCCTCAATTCGCCTCGTGTGCCTACTGCTGCATCTTCGTCACTGTGACAGAAGACAATTTTTGCTCAGCCTCTAAATATTTGTAGCGTAAATTATTGCTTTAGCAAGCTCGACGAAGAATTTCCTGAAATCATGAGTCACTCAAGTTCCCAAGTTGAAGTGTCCATGCGAAATCCATAACGAATTATCCATTTATTGAAAATATACAAATGGATATCCATGTGTCTATATCCATGAACCATTCGAGTTTTTTTAAGTGAATGGCTTTTTCGGCATGGATATTACGATGGACATTGCATGGATACTTTAACCAGGGTAGAAATTACGTGTTACATGGGCTGATTTATTTAGACTAAATGGGCGAATTTCCTATTTGTTTTTCAGACGTACCCTGACGAAAAGCACGGAATAACAAGACTGCATCAACATCTGTACCATTCCTTGCAGAATTTCCTTGGACAGTGTTTCGCTAAACATTGAGCCCTGATTGTGCCATTCGAGAGGTAAATCGATTCACAGACTCTCTTCCGGTTGGACTACAAAGCGCAATTGTAATTTAAGACTGTCCCTTACAGGAAATAGATGTCCAATAGACACGTCTAAAATAGATGTCTGAATGTTCGAGATATCGCCTTGCAGGTAGACCTTCAAGGATTGGTTCCCAACGGAAATAAAGTCGTCTATCTGAGACGTGTCTATAAGACATACGTTTCCTCAGTGGGGTGGAAGGTATTCGTAAACAATTTTTCGTACTTTGATTAGGTAAAGAGAGCGTTGTCGTACTCTTAACTAAATGTCCCAGGTTGTGCGCTCCTGTCGAGGAAACGACTTTATAATTATTTTTATGTTTGATCTAGTTTTAAACATATTTTTAAGTGCGGGGGGCTTTATATTTGTTAGGTCTAAAGACATCCTCGTGTCTTTTGAGTGGGATATTTTATTTTTGTCTGACGTAAATTCGTGGGATATCGTAAATAGCGTAAAGGCATATTTGAAATTCCTCGAGTTTACAGCATTTGGACAGAGCTGTAATAGTGGACAATTTTACCCTAGAATCCATTCCGATTGTGAACAGAACTTTTGCGTGTTTATGGAGAGTTGCGGGCTGAATTCAGAGCAACGTTAGAAGTACGTTAACCATCCGTGATTTGCGGGGAAGAAACTACTTGGAATCGAAAGCGAATGTGCATTTCGAAGAAATCGCAAGGTAGGCTTCACGCGCCACACGGAAGTGTCGGCGGTTGCCTATTCTGTGTCTGTCAGGGGCTCTCCGTGTAAACGAGTTCTTGTTCGTCAATCCGGTCTCTCGGTGTACCAGCAGTAATTTAACTTACATTTCCAATTAAAGCAATGACTTGAATTTGGAAAGTACCACGTACTATATTGACTGCATGACTAAAACATTTCCTACTTTTCTAAAGATTGTTGTTGACGTGATGTGATTCGTTTCCAATTTCTTTTTTCTTTTCTTTTATCTTGTTATTGTTACTGAAGGAAATGTTTTGCTCAGTTTGCAATGTTTTAGTGACTTCCAACCGAGATGTTTGATTTCTAAGGCTCGTACTTCCATTATGCTTTTAAGTTACCGTACCACTAAATCAGCAGTTGATTATTAGGATAAGGAGTAGTTTTCTTTCATACTTATATTTTATTTTTGCGTGTTTGTATTTTTGCACTGAACATGTTCGTTCGGTGAAGACACTGGTATTTGATTGTCAAGGTATCTTTGTTCTGTTATTGAAATTTTAGTACAATTATTTGTAAGTGCAATTATTTTTCTCAGTTTTGAAATCATTTATGGAATCCCAGCACATAGTGAGAAGATAAAATATGTTTTGTACACCATCAAAAGCAATATATTAGGTATTTGATTTGGTGCTCTTTTGTCACCTTAATAATGTCAGGTTTTTAAAAACCGAGAGCGGTTCTTTTGTACATGATTCCTGTACAGTGAATATGATGCATTATATACTTTGTGTATTGAAAACATTGACGAAACTGTGACATTCATGTGATGTAAGCAACCTTGCTTATTTAATGTTGTTATTTTCTTTGTAAGATATTAATGTTAATCCGTACTATTCTTGTTGTATTGGTGTGTAGTGTAAGTGGAGTTGATATGTGATTAGCTTGTAGTACATTTTTTCCTCGTTTAGGTCGTGTTTGATAGCTAATAGCTGCATACAGCTTTGCGCTATTAACTAAATTCCATATTGTCGTGTTTTATAAAGAATAGTTGTTTAATCTTTAACAACAGATCCCATCGTTTTGTGATGTTTTGTTGGTTTATAGCGTTAATTTCTGTTTGTGGGCCAGTAAAGAGGCAAAGTGTCTGATAAACCACATCAAGTCAATAAGTGGTGAAAATAAAGCCACTCAAATGTACTTTTTATTTATTTTCTTCGCATCATTTTTACAAACTTTCTTCTCCTGTCGGCGGTAGAGAATGCATCTTTTAAACAGCTGTTTTCTCATTTAGCTTCGTTTTAAAGCAGCTTTTCAAAACATTGTCAAGAAAAAATAATAATGAAAAGTTATTTATTGCTCTCGAATTCTCGACTGCATACAGAAACCATTTCCCAAAAGGACCTTAACGGTTCTTGAATGAAACGTCACAGATAGCTTAAAATCAGACCCTTCCTTCGTATTTCTTTGAATACAAGGTTCAAAAAGCTACCCTGATAGTTCACGGAAAAACATTTTTAAGTAAACTATCGAGGAAATATTAATTTTACAATTTCCTTCGTTTTCGTAGAAATGGGAAACAAAGGCCGGTTCGGACCCTCAATTGAATTTCGTAAGAACGTTAATCTTGTCCCGCTGTTCGTCCACAAGTTTCGAGGTCTTCTCACTGCCGTCTGCATTTCTCGGTAAATGGAACAATTCGGTCCACGACATCTTGAAAGCCGTTCGGGTAGGAGTCGTACTGCTCGTTAAAACTATCCGAACACTCGGAATGTAGAGATTGTCGAACTGGTTGGTAGGCTTTTGTACCAGGCGCTGCACTCGGCCTGAGAGTTCCAGGGAAGACAGAACTGGGATGTCCTTGAGGACGGCTGCATTCTTGCCGCATGCCCACACCACCGGACTCTGTCTTTCAGGTACGAATATCTCCAAGCGGCCGTCCTCACATTCGTGCGAAGGGAATTTAACCTGGTAAACATCGCTATAGTAGATACACTTCTAATGCGCACACGTTATTGATGTAAACTCCACCTTCAAAAGCATCCCTCTGGACTGAGAATCCATAGCATATCCATAAATGGATTTCCAAAAAATCACGGATATCCACATGGATATGGATATCTATGATTTTTGGATTTCAGTCTTCAATTATCCCTACAAGTGTGGATATCCACATTGATATCCAAGTAATGATATCCATGCGATGGATATCCGTGTACAGGTATCCATAAATATATATCCATGTGTTATGGATATCATTATCTTATTATTCATGCTTCATGGATATTTATCTGGATATTTATGGATATCAATATGAATATCCATGGATTTTTATGGACATTCATGCATGGACTTGCTATGGATTCTCGATCCAGGGCCGCGCACTGATTAAAAAAATCGTGGTTTGTGTTCGAAGTTATGACGGGTATTTTGTTATTGAAATATTCTTTTAACTAGACTTGCCAAATGAAACTGTCACAGGTACCGACTGATGTGACTATAATTTGCTCTATATCTCGCGGATGGTATGATTCAAATACCTTGTCAAAATGAAGAAGTAAATCTCGGTCCGGATGCACTTGCAGATCCCAGATACAGTGGATATCTCTCGGCGGCTCCGTGTAGCCCAAAGCGTCTAGATGCGGGAACACAAGAGTGCCGTCTGCCGACGGTTTGATGTGCGCGGGTCCGCACAGAGGGCCGTGGACGAATTGATAGCGGGCGGTGAAGAGAGGCGCGGGATGTTTGAAATAGGAGGCGGCGGCGGCCGAGCCCGCCACGGACAGGAGCATTGCCAGCCTCTCGCCGCGCGACACGACTTTTACAGTCTGGCGCAGCTGCAGGAGGTCCGCTGGAGACCCTGCTACCACAAGGCGGTGGCTAGACTACACTGTAATTTTTTAAGGTAGCATTTTCAACCTTTTAGTTTAAATTTGGTGCCACCCTCTGTCGTCAAGCCGAGCGGAGCGATAGCGAAGCGAGGCACAAGGCACCTAACCTAACTTAACCTAGGGTTACCCAACTAAACGGTCGCCAAGCCTGATGCCGCTTACTTCTCGGCGCC
>Ga0058701_10003398_pt1 | contig 12574 bp, 5 predicted proteins | sample AgamicOrMae_FD_97039 | JGI IMG/M metagenome (GOLD analysis project Ga0058701, IMG submission 97039) | Agave microbial communities from Guanajuato, Mexico - Or.Ma.e | ecosystem: Host-associated > Plants > Phyllosphere > Phylloplane/Leaf | place: Guanajuato, Mexico | collected 2012-06-04
GTAATAAAAAACGGATTCGCGCTCTAGAAACATTGCAGAATTTTTTGTTTATCTAATAGGCGACGCTAATCACGTTACTGCGTTAGCGAGTTTTGCGATTGTAATTTTTTTACGGAGTTCCGCATTCCAACACAAAAATCCCAAGCGCTTCAGTGGAACGTGCTATGTTCAACATAGCATTGCACGCAGCAGAGATTTGTGTTGTCCAGCAGAACAATATAATTTGTCTTTTTTTTCCGTGCTTCAAATATTGTCGAGAGGTGGACTGTGAGCGTTTTACAATATAATGGTACGAGCAGTCGGTTTAGTTGATAATTAAGCAAGCTAAGCAGGTTCTCACGTTTGCTGACAACTTAATTTTTCGTAGAAATCGGTGTTTGTCCCAAGAATTTCTACTAAACATATCGCGCAGCGGCTGTGATCAACGCTGTTGAGGATGATATAGAAAGTATTGTAAAGTGCTCTAACATATTCGTCGTAACGTCGTCATAACTGATGGCGCTTCTCGGCGGATGGTAAGTGTAAGTCAAGCACTGGTGACAACCAAGTGGAGCGAGGCACAAGGTACAGTAGAATCTCGGTTATACGTCCAAGTCGGGACTCAAAAATTTGGATGTAGAACTGACTTGTGCGAGGACGTACCAGTGAAAGTAATCTTCAGTATGACACCATATAAAGTATTCTGGATGAGACTTTACCGATTGGATCTACAAAAGAGGGGAACTTACAACTGAGAGACGTATAACTGAGACTCTACTGTACGTGAATCAACAACCTAACGTTCGGTTGTGCCTCATAATCAGTTAGTTCTTTTCCGGAAGAAATAGCCTTTGTTTACCACGCAATTCGAAGCGATACCTGGAGCTCGGCTGATTGTGAGTTGATCTATGGAAGATTGAATTATAACGAATTTAATGTATTATTTATCATTCTTGGCTGCTGAGCCCTGGAAAAAATCGTCTGAAATTTTATGCTGAACGTCTCGTCGATAATATAAAGGAAATTTTTATTCAGCGGAATATTCTCGCTACTTTACAATTCGGCCTCCAGTCAGGCGCAGAAGCATAGCTGACTTGAGTTTTTCTTTTCGGATGTGACGATCAAGTTTCCGCCGCACCGTCTGCCATATCAACTACCAACGATCTTGGCTACCTTGGATAAAGGCACGTAAGTGCCCTCAACGGGACGGTCTCCGAAAGCAGACAGAAAACGCATATTACACTACATACAAAGCCTGGCCGCTTCTCTGGGGATTAGGTCTATTGATGCTCTAAAAATCTTGTTTAATTCAAAACCTTTTATGGTGAGACTTTTGCAAAAGACTGTTTCCACATTAGAGTGACTTAAACAATTTTTTTTTTTAAGTATCAGCGACGAATAATTCATTAACGTTTTTAAGATGTTTCTTTTTTGAATAATGAGGTAATGCTAGAAGGGATTCTTTGATATTGAATTTATTATCTTTATTTTTGGTGCCAAGGGGTCAAAATCGTGTTAGGCGAGAGAAGATAGGTCCGTGATGCATTGGCATTGATTTTTCACCCATTTTTGTTTTGTTGAACCTGCTCAACTAAAGTTTTTAGTCATAAATTTCAAGTTTTAGTTATGATTTTTTTGAAATGTTATTTTACTTCCATGTCAATGGAAGTATTGGCATCGTGCAAAAAATCGACTTCGAGATAAGACCGGATTTGGGATGTACAACCCCCAAAACGGCGAGAAAAGTGTTTTAGTTACGTTCGTCCTTTACAAAATAAAAAAATTAAACTGAAAATAAAAAAACGGATTATGTTTTATCATTATTGGTCCCTAAATGGACAATTTTACACTTGATGCAAGTATGACTCTTTTCTTACTTCATCCCAGTCGGTCCTTTGCAAATATTTACTCAAGGAAAACTTGTACTTAATCTCCGAATTTTGCAAATATTTAGTCATCAAGGAAAACTTCAACCTAATCTCAGAATTTTAAGCAGAAACGCGACCACGAATTTCCGGAAGACAGCAATTCAATCACTTCCGGGATATCATTTCACAGAAAGCTCGCTTCCTTCTTTTTAAAATAAATTCTTTAATATTTATGCACAGATCTGATAAATAATTTTTGTGCGTTTTCTCTAGCGCCCGGCAAAAAGCTTCCAGAAGATTATTTACGTGTCAACGAGGAAGAGGGGGCCGTCCCCCTTTCATGGTGTCAATTGTGGTAGGAGGGATGAGAGGGGAAGGGTTATGGAGGGGGTGAAAAACGTGGCAGTGGGGTATCGTTTGTTGTGGGAGAAGGACACACAGTCTTGTCTCATAAGGGGGTACGTGCTACCCCTCCTCTATACGAGATATGGTGGGAGGGAGGGAGGCGTCTGTAGGGAGGGAGGGAGGGGGATTCATCGTGCCTTCCTACGAGGAGCTGCGTGCTAGCTTAAAGTTCAGTAAAGGGAAACATAGATTGGCGAGACTATCGGGGAGTTTGATCTTGGCCAGGGTGCCAAAGCTGTCATTTCCGGGGGGGGGGAGGAGGCTGTTAGGCTTGTTACCTAACACATTCTTTATCGCCCACAGTTTAAACCTGTGGCGCGCAAGAGTTATCGCAGACATGTTTTTAATTTTCCTGTTATTTTTAAAGGTCGAATTTTCCACCCCCAGTGTTATGCCTTCCGTTTGAAAGTCAATCGCAGCGAGCTACAAGAACCAAACTCAAAGCTCGCCAAGCCTGATGTCAACTCCTGCGGAGCGCCAGTCACTACCGACGAGAAATAAGCGGTATCGGGCTTGGCGACAGCTGAGCGGTAGCAAATCACATGTTACCATCAGTGATAAAGGTATTGCTCCCTCGTATTTTTCAAACCTTAATAAAGAGATACAACAAAAGAGCACGAAATGAATTCGGTAAATAATTGCCCTATCTATCGACCTAGACTGATTTTTGTCGTATCTCTGCCTGTTTTCAAGTTAGAGAGGTTTGAAACGTGAGGGAGCAATACTTTTGCCACTGATAGTACGTAACCTAACCAAGGTTATCCTAATTTTACCTAACGTAGGTTGACCGAAAATCGATTGTTGGTTAGCCCAAAACCTAATATTGGTTTACATAATTTAACCAAATGTTTATTGAAATAAATTAATTTAAATTAGGTTAACCTAATTTAAGGTAACGCAAGCTAATCTAATGTTGGTTAACCTAATTTAACCTATTATTTGTTAATTTTATTTAAGCTGACGTTGATCAACCTTATTCAACCGTAGGTTGGTTATCCTAATTTAACCTAACGATGATTAACCTAATTTAACCTAACTTAAATACATTAGCCAGCGTAACTGAAGTTAATCTAGGTTGGCCTTACCAAGGTGAATTTACCCTAATCAAGATTAACTCAACTTTTACTACCCAAGTTAAACCTAAGTCAATCTAACTTACGTGAACCAACGCTATCCTGATCGGTGTCTATAAAAAAATTCCCCCTTCGCCACAAAAAAAATCGAACGTGAACCTGAGTTATCCTAACCTTCGTTAACGTAGCTTGGTCTACGTTGATGTAAATCATGTGTTATGGTCATAAAAAAGGTGGAACGAAAATCGCAAAACGCAACATTTTAAACTTGGAATCTCGGAGTGGCCTAAATGCCAGATCTCGAAGTCTACATTTCTGACAACATATTCGACTTCGCTAGCCAAACTTGACTCACAAAACTTTTCCGGAAAGTTCACCGTAACATGCCTGGGCTGTAGCCTTCCAGCTATAGAAAACACACGTGTATAACTGCACGCTTAATACACCATACTCCAGACTATCCGCAGAGATATGTCTAACAATCTTATGTGATTGCCTCTAATAGGCCTACTACATTTCTGAGCTCATGGATTACCTTAACAACCTGTGACTACCTCATTCACACTGGGGGTGTGAAATAGCACGCCCTTCGGGACTACGTAGTTGAGGACCTGTTCTGGCTGTGTCGCCGTGCTGGCTAACACATATTTTATATTCGTCTGTAAGATGAACCTTCTGATAGCCTTTTAAAACAGGAGGCGGTTAAACCTTTCGATTTTTTTGCCAGTTTACCGAAAACATAAAAAAGTTAATGGTTTAAAATTATAACTTACACAGGTTTGCACACTAAATTACATTTTCCGTTGCTATGATCCACCCTGAATTCCGCGGTTCTCTATTTTTTAAGTATGAACGAAATGCAACCGCGTATATAAGTTAAGTTTGGTTGCGTTGAGTGCCGCATATGGACCGCTTCACTGTTGCCCCGCTTGTAAAGGCTCTGTGCCTATTGTTTCCCCTGCCGCTGTTGGCTATCGCCAAGCCTGGTGCCGCTTATTCACGGTGGCAGTGAATTTCTTTGAGAAGTAAGCGGCTCCAGGTTTGAAAGCCGTCTATGAGCCTCGCACTAGCTTGGTTACGGAAAGTGAACACGAAAGGTTGAAGTTCTTCTTAAACTTGATTTACGACTTTACGAAAAAGTCCCTTAATGCCCACGTTCTTACTGCGCTTATTGATGTTCGTTGAAATATCATGTAGGCTTAACAAGACAAATACTTTACAGGCGTTTTAGAATTACATTACACTTACAATTTTGAAGATCCAAGTTTGAAACACTTTTTCAGCGTTTATATCTACCCGGACATTTAATTTTTTCCCATTCCAACGTGAAAGAGCACCAACTCATCCACAGTAAATTTAAAAGGTTTGCATCTTGTCACGCACATTTTTCGTCGCACAGTCGAGTGGAACAATGTTGGACAGAAGCACAGGAAACGTAACCTATCGTGAGTTCACCTAATCTAACAGTCTCCGGGCCTGATAACACTACTTCTCGGATCGAGTAACCGCTGAAAATTAAGATGCGCAGTAGCGAAGCACTCCTGAGCAAAGCGATAGCAGGAAAATAAGAATAGAGGCCCTGGATATACTAGAGAGGAGGCATTGAGGGTGCAAAAGCATGGGCGCAGCCATCTTGTGTCCGAAGTTTCTCCGTAAGATACAATACACTGGCTTTGATGGTCCCATCAGGAACAAAATATGGCTGCCCAATGCCTTCCTCTCTATTTTATCCAGGCCTCAAAAGAAGAAGAGCGAGGCACGAGGCTCCTAACCAAATACAGCCCAGAGCTTTAGTCGGGTTATGGGCCTTGCACCTCGTGCCGTTCGGCTTGACGGATAAATATATATATAGTACGAGGATAGATAATTTCAATCTTTTTCATTTACAGTGTACACGAAATAGTTGGCGGCCGGTTACCGGGAATCATGTGGGTCCACGCTGCCCTTATAAAGATTAGGACACCAAGTTAATTGAAACTCTGCGCACGAAACCAAACGGAGCGGGACAAAGACTTGATAAATTACCAGCGAGACGACATGGCTTAGTCCGTTACCGGAAGCAGTGGTCCTGCATAGACTGTACTTCTTCCCCGGCTTTTTTTTTCCCGTTGAGGAAAAGGCGTAGGTGAATTACAAATGCACAGCTAAAGTTGTGCTCTCTTCCAAAGTAGGATCGATTCCTTGTCACAAATGCGCCCGTCCGCCGATCTCTTTCCGACGCAGTTGTGTTTCACTTTCTTATCGAGAAGTTTTGCCTGAAAATCAGGAAAAGTTTGTAGATACGAGTCTTAAATACCTTTTTGCGTTCTTCCTTAGTACCCCTAAAAACCCTTCTTATTTAGGACCTCATAGGAAGCGTGTAGGGTTATGTGGTTAATTCATATTTTGATCTGTTGGGTTCTCAGACTCCCACAAAAAAGCTCCCTAAAAGCAAAACTAAAAAAAAATGTTTTCTTAATATTATGCCAAAACATTTTTTACTTGCCGTTGCAAGAAGACTGGTTTTTTTTTTTACTGCAAGAAAAAATATTGTCGCAGGAAAAAATGTTCTAGTGGAAAGAAAAAAATTGCTTTGTCACTATCAAGAAAACACTTTCTTGGCATCAGAAAACATCAAAATAAAAAATGATTCCTGTTTTAGGTAGTCCTATACCTTTTTTGGTATGAGGGTACTTACAACAGGTAAAGAACGAAGTTTTGTTATTTTTAAAGGTAAATTTATCAATAACCATGTTCGTTGAGAACTCTCGACGAGACCTTTTTTTTCATTGATAAGGTTGTTCAAAGTTTAACTACAAAAAAAAAACCTTTTTAACCTCATGTCCTGTTGTACCCTCATACACCCAAAATAGGAATTATGTTTAACTGTGATTTCTTCTAAGTTTAAAAAATATTTTCTTGACTGTATACGGTTGAGATTAGTATTGTTGTTGGGTTTCCTTTATGGAATGGTACCTTTGGAAGGTGATGAGACTTTTATCGTCGACTGTATTAAAAAAAAATGTGTTTTATCTCTAGCGGATATTTTGTTACCGAACCGAGTGGAGTGACAGAAAAACGACGTACCGGGCAGAGAATTCAAATCTATGATCACTTAGCTTGATCCCGCTACTTTTCAATGCATCCTTCTTTGGTTATTTTTTTTTTTAGCTTGATTGGCTTATTTTGATACGTATTAAAATAATAACTTTTTCTAACACAATATCAATTCCGAGTCCCTTACTACATAAGGTATTGTAGCCTTTTGCTTTTACTGCCCTCGTATTACCGAGACCTATTTTATGGTTCGACCAAAAACCATAATATGGTGATACCTTGGAGGAATACCATATATTCTTTCAAGGAATTTATTACCTCATATTGCTTAAAAATCCTTTTTTTTCAGATGGGTCTTTAGTGTGTATTTTTTCGCATGCAAGCTTGGAAAGCAATAGTCTTACATCGATACATTTGATTAAAGAACAAAAAAAAAAGCAATTTACTTTTTGCTCATGTTCGCGCAATTCAATCGTGAAAAAGCAGAAAAACAACCAAGAGCCATCCGAAATCGCTATTTAAGCCCCTTGCACCACTAATTTGATTGCTCCGAGGTGCTTTTACTCAAAAACAATTGGCAGGACGAAAAAAAAATGAAACAAACAAAACACAAGCACCCGGCCCTATTAGCCAGTCGTTGGCACTGTGAGCGAGAGAGATGTCAATGGTCACCATTTTTCTTCTCTTGTTTCCTTGTGTCCCCACGACCTCTTGTATCACACAATAATTGGGCTATTTCTGGCAACCGTTCGGATTCGACACGGAAAAGAAATTAAAAAGACATATTTTTATCGTTCAGTGAAAGCGATTTGTGAAAAAGACATTTCTTTATTGCTTGGTGATATTTGTTAATTTTCCGCCCCGTCTTGTCAATTTTGAAAAAAAAAAAACATTCAGTGTTTCAACAACATCTCCAAGCCGAGATCAGTTATGTTTGACACTATCTCCAAGCTTCTATCTACTGATCTACATTGGCCTTTTTATAGGTGTTATTCGGACCTCGTATAGGTCCGTCCCCCAATCTGTGGTGGATTTTTTCGGAAGTTTGCGTTTCAACTTGGTTATGAGGTTAGGTTTGCATTGCTATGGCTGGGTTTACTGACGTTGAGCTAAATTTTGTAAGGTTCAGTTTAGGTTCGGGTAGGATAGGTATAGTTGGTAAGGTTCTCTGAAGAGAACACAAGAGGAGGAAAATGCAACTCTTGTAGGCAGGGTTAGACCTTGTGAACACTTTGTTACTCGTGTATTTTTGTTGATTTTTCTCTTTTTTTCTTCCTTTTTTGTTGTAAAATAACTTCGGTCAGTTCCATTCGCCCGCCTGTACTAGTACAAGGGAAACTTGAACGCACGGAAATCAAACTAATGCGTTTTAAATGAGAGGTGACGTGAATGAACGGAAAATAACCTAATACATTTTAAATAGGGCAGCGTGTGAATAGTCACTTTGATAAACTTTTACACGGATATTCAATTTTTGCAAATTAAAGGCAACCAAAATAAGTGATCTTCGGGCAAAATAAATCATTCACGAATATCGTAATTAGCGGGAAACAAGACCGCCCCGTTTAAGGCGTTCTTTGCATGCAGTACTGTGTTCCTTTTTTTTTCTCAAAGACCCGCTCCGAACTGTCAATAATACACGCCAGATCAATTCGCAGATTAAAGGATTTCTTTCAAAGATGTGTGCAAAAAGAGCGAGCTTTAGGCAAATTTACCTGCACGGCGGTTGCTCCTCACAAAACCCATAAAAGTGCGTGAGCAGGTGTGTTGCATTAGTGTTAATTGTAAGACTCGCTGATTTCCAACTCAAACAAATCGAACTTGGTCTAAGGCGCGTCGATAATTTGTTCCTAGTCGTTTTAAGTTCGTGATTCTCTACAGCTTATTACAGGGAGGCCAACAACCCTAATTGAATGATACAGTTTCCACCTACCTTATGTTTTACCTTTCGTCGCCAACATAATTGGAGCGAGCCATAGGGCACCTGCATTTTTGTCAGCAAACCTAGTCCTGTTTATTTTTCGTTCCCTCCAATGAAAAACCTACCGAGTGAAAGGGCGTGTTTTAAAAATCAGTCAAGTGAAAGAGTACGTTTCAAAAAGCGATCAACTGCATAAGTAAAGAATAGCAGTTTATCTTATTTTCAAATGAACGCGTTCATTTGACCGAATTTTGAAACACTTATTTGCATCTGATCATTTTTTTTTCATTGGAGGGATCGTTTTTTTGTCTTTTACTGAGCCATAATGTAAGTCAAAAATTACCAGTGCAAATTTAGAATTTAAACAAGGTAGCAGAATGTTTGGAGATAGTGAAGGCTTTGACGAATTCAAACGCATACCAAAGGGTGGTCTCATTTATTACCAAATACTTCCAGCTAATATTGATTAGAGAGTTCCGGTTCGATTTCTGTGCTCAGGTCGCCGTAAAGCTCCCACAAGAAGAAAAAATAAATAAACAAAAAAACGAACGGTAAAAGTATTTTTACAATAGATCCAAACAGAAGATAAGATTACCATATTTGACATATTTCTTTTATCATGTGTACCATACCAATGTGAACTCACTGTTGTGTACGTTTGGCCCTGCTATAATCTCTTTCTGACAAACTGAATCCCTCGATTATACTTTAAATACACTTTGCCAGTTTCAAATCAAAAGTCCTGTTGGCCCATAGATTTACCTCGACAACATCAGTGGTCCGGCGTCGTTTATTATATGCAAAATCCTCATCCAAAACGGAAAAGATAATGTACGTAGTACGTGGAACATTTATGATTAGTATTCGGCGAGTTGTTCATTTTCCTTCGATTTTTACAAAGTATTATTGTTAGGGTGTTAATTCCCACGTCACACTCTTGGCCTTTGAGTTATTCACGAGTGCTTATCTTCTCAGGTGGAAAGGCCAAAATTATTTATTTTGGGAGTGGGGGGTATTCAACTGTAAGTGCTTCACTGTATGGATTACTTTTGTAGTCACTCCCTACACCACCTGCCATCTCCCAAAAGTGGGAAAAAAACCTCGTCCTGGAGTTAATACGCAGAGGTCCGAGGAAGTCGATGGTAATCAATTTGAGACTGCGTGTTCTTTGCTTACTGCTGGATTTTTTCAATAATTTTTTTAGGATGAAAGAAGACGTTGCAGTTCCTTGCAGGAAATAAGAGCGATCGTAGAGTGATCATATGGATGAAGAGGTCTTTACATTACGAAAGCTATTCAAAAATGGGTTTTACCCCCACAAAATAGTCGTTCTGACGCTATGTAGCGTTAGAACGACTATCATACGTATCAAGTTCTATAAAGGGGCCCTACTTAAAGCGGCTCTTCTTAGGAACAATTATCACTCCAAATATTGTTGTTTTTTTTTTCCTTGGAAAGTATTGGGAATATTCGCTTCTTTTTTTAGTCCTTATTCAGTCAAAAAGCTGCCTTTCGCTTCATCAGTCATTAACGATCACATTAGTAAACAGTTGAGCGCGTTTAGGTCAAAACCAAACTATTCTTCATTTGTAGGTTGGCACGAATAACCTTTTAAAAATCTACTCTTTCACCTGGAGCCATGTTGCGGCGTGATTAATCATTCCGAAAAAAAGGGGAGGGATGGAGGCATCATTATTTCCGCGGGAACACATCAAGGACAATTATCAGGTGAGGTGGCTTTGATCAAGGATTGTTTACATCGCGGCATGCCTGTAAACTCACCGTTAGTTAGCCTGCCTCCGTGCACCATCTCCCCTCTTTCACCTCGCCTTCCCCTCCACATTTAATCGACGAAACCCAATACGCAGCTTAATGAATCTCTCCCACATCATTATACTCTAATACGAGATTTCTCTTAAATGACCCCATCAACGCTCACCATGACTTCTGTCGTTATAAAATCGCCCTACTGAAAGGAAGGTGAACTTACACACTCAGAGGTTTAAGGATGCATTTTTTACCTCTAGTGAGTGTACTACCTTTACTACAAATAAATAATGACGTAAATCCGCGTGAATACCGAAATATAATTTATGTGGTATCCGTTGATTCCAGTTTCGTACCCAAAACATGTAGGCCTACCGGACAAAGGTAGCTTAAAATTAACAGTGTACCGTCGGTACTGCATCAAAAGTATTTTTCTTTAAAATTGAATCTTGACTTGATTGCAAAATCTTTTCTTTGCAGGCTATGTAGGCTATGTAGTGAAGGTCGAAACCAACATGAACCGTTACCGTGACATGATCGAAGAAAAATTCTGAAGCTTTTGGTTGGCTTCAGTTATCGGTGCTCGCTGATTGGCCTGATTGTAGGGGTATAATCGGCGAATCCCTTTATTATTGGCCAGTCTTGGGAAGGAAATCGTCAGTCACTGTCGGATAAAATACTTTCTTTTACAAGATTTTAGTCGTTTCCGTCGACGTGAAATTGGACTTAATTTTATCGAATCAAAAAATATACCTGGAGACAACTCTATCATGTCGGAGTCTGGTCTTTCAGAGGTCCTTTTCCTCAAAGACAGATAAAGTCGATGAATTATTTGCAAGTGCTTTAGGATGCCGCTTGCTATTTTGTAGGTTCACAAACACAACTTTGGGATCAACAGAATACAAAATAAAATGATTTAATCATAATTGAAACACCGAAATTCTCCAGCAGGGACAGTTTTCAAGTACAAGAATCAATTGAAAATAATCGTATTAAGACCCCTTGTAAGAGTGAAATGCTTTCTTTTAGGAATGACGTTTTCAGCGTAACACAACGGATAGTAAATCAGTTCGAACATATAACTCGTACAAAAAATAGTTCATTTTCAAGTTTAGTTGACTTCCAATATTAGTTGGTTTTCAAAATCATTTGATTTCCAATATTACATGATTTTTAATATTATTTGATTTTCCAAATTAAATGATTTTAAAATTGGTTGATTTATAAAATTGGTTAATTTTCAAAATAAGTGGATTTTCCAAATTATTTGTTTTTTTAATGTTATTTGATTATCAAAATGAATTGATTTTCAAAATTAGTTGATTTTCAGTTGTGTTTCTCCGATCCGTTAGGCCTGGTAGATCAGTTCTCCCCCACCAACTCTTGTCGTTGACCTCGTTTTGCAACGAAAAGCTCTTGCAAAGACCTACAAAATTGCTTCATAGATTGTGGTTTGTCACGATGTTTCGAGGTTATTGGATTTTGAATAAGGGCGACATCTCTCCGAGAGAGGCAGTTAGTAGGGCCGCAAATATTCCTCGGATGTACCCGAGGATGGCGACGAGAGCCCTTCGTGTTTTTTGCCTGAACGGGAGATGAGTATTAGAGCGGTAGTTCATGTGGTGCACACTGGCTCCAGCAGGAGGGCTTCATGTTTTGAGACGATATAATCCATCTTGCGTCCAGACACGACGTCAGGGCAGCCATACTGTGCCTAACCACCCACGTAACACCAAATATATCCTTAGTTGAGCTCATGTATGAATAGATGATCCTAGAGCTGACCCATTTCTAAGAGGATCAGGCTGTTTTCCTGCTTCAAAAATCCTCTCGAAACCAAGAATATTCTGATGGTCGATGTTGACAATAAAACAATTTCTAAATTAAAATTTTATATTTAAAAGATCACTCAAAAATTTTTGCTAAATGAAGAATTTTCGGATTTTGTCCTTTCAAAGTGTTCTTAATTTTTTATGTATTTTTCAATCCTTAATGGTCACACATCGATTTTCGTAACAAATATGTCACTCTAGGGTCGTTTTCGACCCCATTTGTTTCTAAATCGCTCCTGTGCTTCCAAGTGGATCAATTTAAACCGGCAAGACCAGTTTCGATTCTTATAAGTCTACTCTAATTAGTTTTTGTGCTAAAAGGGACGTAATCTTTGTATTTTTTGTTAGTGACGAAAAAGGTGAACCTGTGTCGAATTTATCACGAAACGAAAACAAAAAAACAAACATTTCTATGAAAAAATCCTTCTTAATTCGGATGCATTTCAATTTTAAAACCAAATACACCGTTAAAATGTTGAAATTTCAGTGATTTAAAAACTATTTCACTTTAAAACTTTTATCGATAATATCTGCCCTAGTGAACGCCATCAACTTTGGCAATGATGGAGTCGTTTTCGACCATAAATACGTTTAAGCCCTAATTACTGGCCAATTAATCAATGCTAAAATGCAAAAAAAAGCCTCAAAATATGCAGGTACTCAAGCAAGATATATTAACAGAATGTTTCAATA
>Ga0058701_10003399_pt1 | contig 12573 bp, 8 predicted proteins | sample AgamicOrMae_FD_97039 | JGI IMG/M metagenome (GOLD analysis project Ga0058701, IMG submission 97039) | Agave microbial communities from Guanajuato, Mexico - Or.Ma.e | ecosystem: Host-associated > Plants > Phyllosphere > Phylloplane/Leaf | place: Guanajuato, Mexico | collected 2012-06-04
AAACAAATTTTGAGTGGTACCCTCCTGACTACCTGCTCATCCTTGCCACCTGAATGTAAGCCAAGTTATACAAACACCACGCCCCTGTTAGCCCTTAACACCCAAAGAACGGTAAGTGCACCTCCACCTTTCACCCCACACCTATCCAAGTAATTAGTCCTTCCTATGTGCGCTTCTGCAATGTGTGCCCATCTCTAAAGATTTCAATAAACCATAGCTCAAATAGCTTCACTTTGACTCTGTATTCGTTGAACGTTGAGAACAAGTTTTTCCCAGTAGCCTTATTGCCTCAAAGGGTACCACCTAGTGGCTCATGCCTCAAAGGGTCCTTGCTTCTCTTTTTTCTCTTTTTTTTTTTTTGGTTTGGGTTTTTTTTTTTTTTTTTTTTTTTTTTTTTGCTACCAGGTTTACAAATTTCCGGGAAAATATTCCTGCACAAATATTGGATAGCATTACGTGTGAAAAAGTGTCGCGAATGGAGTAGTTTGAATTTATTCAGTTCGTTAACTTTTTGTTAAAGAAAGGCGGCATGCATTTGAAAGGAAAAGTTTTCAGATAACTAGTTTCTTCTTCGAAAAAAAAGGTGCCGGAAATCACTCCGCGCCACTTGTTGCAGAATGCCAATTAAGTCCCCGAAGAAATGCCATTAAACCTCACGAGGCTTCAAAAGGTTTTCGCGTTAGCTGCGCACCCACAAAGCCCAGTAGAGGGATTAAATTTATTCCACGTAATTACGAAGAGGACAAATTACTGAAAGACGTGATAACTGGTGACTTCAAAAGTTGATGTGAGCATGATTAAAACGAGTGAAAAAGAAAAAAAAAACGCAGATTTACACTCTTAATTTTAAAGGTGGGATTTCCCATCTTTGTGTTCCACTGTCGATAAACCCTGAACGGCATTCAACATGAATAAAAGTTTGGCGGAAATTTCATTAGAGGTGTGTGGTTAGGTTTGTGTAATAGGGTTTGTTGGATGTGAAGATAAAAAGAGTACAGCACGTTTTCGGGTGAATGATTGTGATATGTTTCTTAATGGTCAGATATGAATAAAAAGCTCTCCAAACTCTTTCGTTGGATAAAATTATTATTAGGAGCGCCTTGAACACTAACCAAACCCCCCGCTTTCACCTTCATACCTAAAATAGGCTGAGGACAACAAAAGCAGTTAATTATTTCGTATCAGAGAAAAGGACCTTTTACTACGGAGTACAGAAGAATAGGCATTTATGTGTAAGGAAACATTTCAAAGATAAAATAATGTTCCCCCGGTGAGGACGAACAGTACTGTTCCTTTTCCTGAGACTTATTTCGATCAACAAGTTGAAGAAAAGTCGCACTGAAAGGTAATCAAAGCGTGATTTTGACAGCTTCGTTACTTTTTCGCACAGAAACGCCCCAAATCAGTCATTCTCTGTCTCTTGTAAGTCTGTCTCCTTAAAGAGACGAGAAGAATGGACGGACACACTGCAAACATAAAATCCTTTCTTTTGCGTTGCTTAATTCATAGAAAGTCTGCTAATTGTTTTCTTTCCAAAAATAACAAAAGATTACGTCATCAAGTTTGCGTCATATTCCACGGGGTGAGTACTGCAAAAAACATTACACTTGGGAATTGTGAGGAAATTACTCATGTTTCAAAGAACTATAAAGTTCTTATCACGTTGATTGTTTTCAATATTAAGGGGTCTTAAAACTAAAGATACTACGATCAGTTATAAAAGAAGAAGAACTTGAGGATTGCGTCTTCCAGACTTTTTTCATATAGCCTTTGTCCTATTTGAGGCGCATCACATTTAAAGCCAATCTACCCTAAAGCCAGCACCTTAAGTTATTCAAATCTCTCCCTTTTTTCTTTTTTTGTTATGGCAACCATATTTTTCCATTATCAGCTTTCATACATGCCTCTTAGGTCTTCAATTACGAGTACATTCAGCAGCATTATTTTATAAATACGGTACGCACAATGTAAATCAAAATGGGACCGTTTTTACTCCTTTACGAGTGAAATGTCCTTTGTGAGAGAGGAAGAATTTACTCCATCGGAAACGGTGAAGAAACTATTAACTTTTAACAAAGGTGAGAAAAAATAAGACTTCTCAGGAAGACACACAACTTGTCTCAACAAAGCGGATTGTCACAGACCGAAGGGCACGTTTGAAAAGTCGACCACTGCAGTGAGGGCTACGACAATTATTGAAGGTTGAATCTACCACGTTGATTTCGTCGATGGTTAGATAAATAAATTTTTCTTGGACGATTGCATTTGGAGCGATCTTTACGCTCCTACGAGCTCCTAAAAGGCTCGCCATTTTTTGTTGAATTTTTTAAAAGTTTTCCACACATTTTTGCATTGGGTTTGGTAATTCTAGTTTTTTCAGTAGAATTATTAACAAAGGAGTGAAATCCACTCCTTTTGAAATAAGCTTTTACTTTTGCATTTTTGAGTGAACGGCGTTATTACTCGACATGCAGTCGTCTTACTGTCATCAACACAAGAGTTATTCGCTTCGTGTGGGCTTCGTGTCCAGTACCTTCATCAGTTTAAGATTTTGCAAATTATTACTATTGGGTATCTCCTTTTTAGGGGATCAAATAACCTCCACCGGAACTTATAGAGCATGCGGGTCTCAACAGAACGATAGATACACAGTACATCGCAAAAGAGGAACTCTTTCAACTCGCCATCATCTCAGTCAATCTCAGTTTACTATCTCCAAACGCGACCCTGAGCTGAAAACTCAATTTCAATGTGCTTTAGTCGATAAAGTAAAGATTTTGCTCACCTAAGATGGACCAGCAAAAATAGTGAAATTAATGAAATCATCTAGTCAAGCTCTTTCGTTTGATGTGGCTTTTAATAGGCCTACCTCGAAAATGCCCAAAAAACGTGTTACAGTCGATTTGCTATTATATCGTACATAGAATTACGAAACAAATGAGTAATATTTATTAGGGAGACATTCCTGCCAGAAAAGGAGTCCTTTCCGCGAAAAACAGGCAAAGATATTAATTGGCAGATTGAGTAAATCACTAGAAAAGTAAACAACGGTGGCCTAATGACAAGGGAATCAGAAGCAGAAAAAACAACAACAAAAAAACTTCCGTATATCATGAAATATTACAAGTTTTCCTAAAAGTTGTTTGAACATTACTCTTTATTAATGTTAGCGTGGTCCCCGAGGTGATGTAGGTGGACGTTGCAGCAGTACATTATTCAATAATAGCAGCCAGATAGAACAGTATGGGGTGACACAATATTAAGCCAATAATGACAATATTCCTCTGTAAATAACAATTTGCAAAAAAAGAGGGAGGTTATAGACACGCAAGATTTAGTTTTGTTCCGCTTGAAACTCATTGTTTCCCTCTGAAAAATAGGCGGGCGGCCAAACTTCCTCCTTGGCACTAGATGCATTCTTGAGACGAGAATCCAAGGACATTGCAAAAGTTTTTGAAGCGTGGAGGCAACATTCAAAGAAATGCTTTAAAATTACACCCAACATTTGAAAAAGAACAGATGTACTCTCTCACAGAAAGCATAGATGACATGAGATATCAGTTAAGGAAATTGTAAACCGAGGTTTTAGATATGAGCAGCATCTGACTTGGTGACAAGCGAGCGTATATTCATTCTCCTGGAATAACCTGGACTAATAAAACCTACGTTATTGAATGCCGTCAATCCTAGTGTTATCAAAAAAGAAAGGAAAGAGATTTAATAAAATGGATCATTAAAAACTTAAAAGTAACTGGGCTCATGATTCATGCTTGGGGAAAAAATAACGAAAAGGAGAATTTTGATGCTGTAAAGAAATAGGTTAATGTTGAAAGTTTTGTGTTTGTAGCCATGACAATTTCGGGTGGGGAGAAGTAGAACACTAGTGGGACGAAATAGCTTCAACAACGACAGTTTCCAAAACAAGAAATACAGTACATTTTATTTCCGATAATGAAAAACTGCGAGATGATAGCATTTCTTCTTGTTCGCGAGAAAACTTGCCTAAAATATGAACTTTGCTGGCAAACAATCAGGAATTGCGTCTATAATAAAGAAATATCTTTGCTGAGCATACAAAATTCATAGGCATAATCATATGTAAACACATGAGACCTGTTTACTCAGAAAACATTACTTTATTCATCAATCCAGACGGTTACCTGGGAAGAACCCGCCCACTCTAAGCTGGGAAACTTATCAAAGCACGTATCCATTTCACCAGGCCACTTTTAAACCAGTAATTTCTTAAGCAAACCACCTCTTTTTGTGAATTTGCCCCCCTACCCCCGAACAAAATACCAGTCAGAAGGGTCCTAAAAGAACCGGTGGATAAATTTAATCAAATAATACTAAACAGCAAAAATTACTAGCTAATAAACTACAGTAAATAAACTAGCCTTTTCACGGGTGAAAATTAAATGACAGTAGTATCTTGAAAAACCCACAACATACGTACAGCCCCCGTTTTATTTTAGCACCAAAAACACGTGAGATGCGCTTGATACTAGTGTTTCGTCTTTGTGAAGTTAAGAGAGCCCTACAAATAGCTATGCTAGTTAGGATCTCGTACCAATAGCTCTGGTTGGACACGACTGCGTACACATTGTTACTTTTTTTCATACCGGAAACAGGTTAGAACATCCCAGTCGGGACAACACATATCCTGTCTTCATTGTTCGCAGCTCAATTTGATTTTAAAACAACTTCAGTTTTCTGTGTTACATCATAAGGAAATAAAAAACAAAAAACGATGCACTTTACCGGCGCATTACATCACACGACATGAATAGCATAAAACCTGAAAAGGGAGCCTTTGAAGTTTGCGTGTAGCTAGCCAATCAGGTAATTAATTCGGCAGTTGATTTGGTTCTGGAAGAATTCCAACTGCGGTGGATCCCGCTCCAAGGAAGCAGCTCTCCCTGATACAGGACCTTTAGGAGGAAAGACAAATGTCTTGATTTGGTGGGCCGATCAGGGAGCCGCTTTGCTGATCCAATCAGGTATTGCGCCTCAACGCGCCCCTCTTTATAGGGGCGCGTAAAAAAACCGATGAGCTAACGGAGGATACAGGTTGGCCGATTATCTTCTCGCAAGTAATCAAAACCATAAAACTGCCTTGCCATAAAAATACGATAAAAAATGAAAAGGTGAAAAAAAATAATCCAATTATTGTTTCTCACCTTCCGCTGCAAATATAAGGGAGACGCGAGATGACTTCCTCTAGGTTACCGTGACCTAGTTTAGGTTATATTGACCTAATGTAGATCACCGTGACATACTTTAGGTCACACTGACCTAATTTTGGTCACCGTGACCCCAACTTGATTAAAAATCTACGTAATTGCATGCTGTTCATCCTCCTAATGAAATCAAAGATTAAACCAGTGCAGACAAACATGGCAGAAAATGCCAGTTTTCAAATCTCCTGTTCACAGTGAATGTTTAACTTCGTCTCAAAAAATACAAGAAATGCACTCAGAACCAATCCAGTCTGTAAGATGTAGCTTGAATTCACCCATTTTTTCCGCTGTGATATCGTCTAATGGCTGCGGAAAAGTTGGGTGCCGTCATCTTGAGTTGATCCTCTGACAGCGGCCGCTCACAGAGAACGGTTACTAGTTGAACTTTATAACGAGTTGAGGGGGGGGGGGTGATCGGGGTCAGCACGCCTCTATTTATCGGCCCTCGGAAACTTTCTAGATTTTATAGAAGAAACGGGTCCACAGCTGCTGAGTGGCGACAAGCCCAAGCGCAACGGACACTCAGAAAAGGCCCAATGCTGAAAAGAGAATATTCAACGACAAAGAAGGTTGTCATAAAAGTCGACGTAGGTAAGACGAAGATCCACTTAAAAATGGAGGCCCCTTTTTCTGAGACAGGACAAAAGTTTGACTTGACTGAGAACAACTAATGCATTGTGGTGATGCTTGGAAGTGCTTAGGCCGGTTCAACCCCGAATCAATTTGAGATGCAATGGTTTACCACGGAGAAAAAAAAAACGCAATTCATAGGGCCTAGAATTTTTGTTTGTGTTTTCCTGGATTATTATCTTGTTACCATGCGATATACTTCACAAATTTTGTATGAAGCTAAGTTCGTCATATTTTCTTTTAAATGGTCACTGACTAAATTTTCTCACGGTCCTAACCGCTGAAGAGACACGAGCGATTTACCAGACCTTAAAAATAGAGAACCTGGGAGATGCCCCAATCTTCAACAGGTTTCGTTTCCTTAAACAAATAAAGGAACCCTAAAAATTTCAGCGTAATCGGGTATATCGTTTTGCTTGTCATCGCGTACATCACATTACAGAGAGATGAACAGACACACGGACAGACAGACATGTCCGTTTTGCTTAAGACGGCTTCCTCGACAGATCCACGAACTTAATACGTTCTTATCTAGGACTTGATTTTCGGTGCTTACTTCTACAGCATGGTGCCAATCAAAAGAAATGAGGTCATTTACAAGAGGTACAAGAATCTTTGAAATCTAACGATACCATGAAATTAAAAATTCACAGCCCGTACGGAAGGGCGTTGATACGCCTCAATTAACGTGATCGGAAATTTAATCAGTGTTCAATATCCCGATAAAAACTAATCTTAAACACTGATCGGTTAGCATTAGGAAAATAAACAGTGGTTACTCTCTGACCATGCTGAATCAGGCTAATGAATGCTTTTTCAACCGGGACTTCTACCTTAAATTTGCTATACTCAAAGAAATATTTCCGTCGTGATACTACAAAAATATTTATATTTCAGGAAACGAGATAAAGTCAGAGCCACCATACAGGTCTAATCATTGACTTTGACTCAAAAATGCGAGAAAACAATGCGGCGGGCGGTAATCTTCCAACAACACAAATTTTCACTGAAAGAACGGTGCTTGAGATGGTTTTAAGTGGCGCCTAAGGCTGTAATCATCAATTTTGATCATCTTTTAATTGGAGCCACGCTTGCAGCTGAAATACGTCGATCGTTTTGATGGCGTTAAAAAACGCAGAGTTTAGCGTGGCATAGGTGACAGTGATGGACTCTGAAACCTGATGAAGGTTCATATCTTGCAAAGAAACGAGTACAGTACATGAATTTTCGCGGGGAGAGTTTTTATGTTTGTCACTGTCAATAACTTGAAACCTGTTATTCAACTTTTTCCCTAAAAATAGAAATCAATTAAGGGTCATTCGAAAAACGACGGTAGGCTTAACAGGAAGGGACTGCTTCATCGAAAACACTTGGAAAGTTGAGTTGTCGACATAAGTCAATCTAACGTAAACCTAACCCAACTCAACCAAGCCTCCTCATGCCGACATTTTCAGTCTACACTGTAAATGTAAAATGGTCAAATTTGACTGAAGAATAGTAGCTAAAATTTTATAATTCCAATCAGTCAATTTTGACTATTTTTTAGAAAAAAAAACACTATTTTTCAGTCACTTTTAACTATTCAGTAAGTCATTTTTGCAGCTTACTACAGTATTAGAAAAAGCCAAATTTGACTAAAGTTTAGCAGCTAATATTTTAATATTTCAATTAGTCAATGTTGACTAATTTTTAGTAAAAAAATGACTAATTAAATAGTAAAAAAAGAACTCGCTGGTAAGAATATAAAAAAATGACTTATTTTAGACTCAAGAGACCAAACTAATATTGGTACTAGAACATATTAATCATAATAAAAATAGTAGCAATGTTTTAACCGCTATATCTTAGTCAATTTTGAATATTTTACACTGAATTTAAAAATGACCAAATTAAATAGTCAAATGAATAAATCAAGTAGTCAAAAAATGACTATTTCAAATTTAGAGTGACGATTACATCTGCAGTGTATTTTTCAGAAGTAGCCTACATTTTTTCAAAGGATATATTTTGACCCGAGCGGAGCCTTGAATGAATTATGGACTATCCTCTTAGTGTACCATTTGATTTTGCCGCGAGCCCTTTTTGGGAGGAGATATTATGCATTGCTTCGACAGGCTCTCCGTTCTCCAGGTCGCTACTTTGTATTTTTGAACTGTCCCATCTTCTAACTCGGCGCACAGGAAAATATCAACGTTAGTTGTAACGTGTCTTGAAGTTTCGATCCAGAGATGCAAAAGTGCTGTCACTCCCAGTCTCCCTGAAAAGTGATAGACACGTTCCCTGACTGGCTAAGACCTTTGGAGTTCCTTGAATAATATGGATTGGATCTCTGTAGACGACGTTGCTTAGGTGATTGTGTGGTCGTATGTAGGCCAAGACAGCGTGTCGGCCTGGCCAGAAAATATTGAAGGGAAGCTTCAAATAAATCTTGGCAAGGTCAATTCGTTAACTTGAAGGAGGTCTTCAGGGTGTCGTTTAATTAATCAATTTTCGTAAACTTCATCCCCATAAAATCTCCAAAGAAAAATTATTGTATTTCTCTGTCAGGAAACGTGTTTACAACGAAATTCCTTCCACAAACATTTTTTTTGCGGTCCTTTGAAAGTTCCAAACGGGTTTCACTTATGGCTGTCCATTCCTCGCCGGTGTTGCTAGATTCCGTCCAACAGCAAAGTCGAAAAGCGGCGAACTTGAATACCAGTGGTAATAAAATTGCTAGGAAAACAATTTTCGGAAAACGCTCGATCGACATATCAAACTGATGCAACTTACCAAGTTATTCGTGTTTTAGAAATAACTATGGTGAAGCTCTCCAACACTGATACACAAAGTACTCACAACACCAACACCAAAAAATTCATCTATTTCAGTATAGCTAGATCCAATGTCATAAACTTGGGTTGTTTGGGATTGTGGGAAACTTTTTTGTTTGACATAATCAGGGCAGAGCGCAAGTGCAGTTTTAGCCCCGGAGACACATTTAGTTTCGGGAACTCCTCCGGAGACGAGATCGCAGAAGTCGTTGACGCCACTTGACTTGTCTTTAATCCGTCTTTGTCGAGGCTCCACTTTCAGCCAAAACGCTCCTTCATCAGCGCGAAGGGCGGAGCTGGCGGCGTCGTATCTGAATACAGGTGTTCATTTCGCCGAGCGCCCTGTCGCTGCCACTGATATCAACTCCAACTTCCAGTGATTTCAGTCAGCTGCTCTCAGAAACGCGCGAGTTATTAACATAAAATTATTGGATTCTGGAAAATATGCTCAGCGTGCAGGAATAAACTTTTATGTTGCTTCGGTGTAGTTTCATTGACCAGAAACATGCACGAAAAAAAATGTTCATAACAACAATGGGACTACCGGGTGCATCGAAACATGAGAGAACGGTTGCCCTAATCTCATGGTCGAAACATCTTATTATAGCATCACTTCGGTACCTACAAACAATAACCGTCCAGTTCAAGAAGACGTTTTCTCAACCGTCCAGTTCGAGACGGCGTTTTCTAAAACGACCATCTCAAGACGACGTTTCCTTAACCATCCAGTTACAGGACCATTCAAAACTGCGTTTTCCGTGATCTGCACTCCTTACATTCACCTGTATGTGGGTATTTTGGTCAGCGGAAACGGGCATTACCTTTAAGGTTGCTGCATGCTACAATATTTTGCATCGCAAATCTCTCCAACAAAACTTTTCCTTCCCCCTCAGTAGTCTTCCTCACGGCGAGATTTTAAGAGTTCCCATTTTTTTCAGCCCATCACCAGCGGAGTTGAACATATACTCACTGCGTGCCGTTTTTGCGATGAGTTTCAATTGTTCCTTGAGCTTTTCTTGAGTGGCCTCGTTCTGGTCGAACGTGAAATGTTGCGGGGTGGAGTTGAGGGCGGTGTACACGGCGGAACCAACAAAGTAGCAGGGAGAATTGCCCGTCGGGGAGTACACAGCGTTGTTATGGAAAAGGATACCCGCTACCTTCCATCCGAAGTGCACTAGGATGAGACGGACGGTCTCGCCTAGATCGGCGTACGAGCCCATCATGCGGGTGAGCGTCTGATAAAAATGTCTGTGCTTGAAAGAGTCGACGAGTGCGCCACCCGTCAGAACGGGTATCTTCCATTCCGAGCTGTACCGCGCCACCGGAGCGATTACGTAGTCACACGTAGGCCCGAAGAAAGCGTCTGGAACACAGATAAGACCGGAGATCAGTTACACCTCTTTTGCGCTACAATCATGAAAAGAGTAATACATTTGCTTTTTTGCTCCCGCGAAGCAAATCATGGACGTCGAAATATATACAATTCGGAGCACAATTGGCTACAGTTTCAACCGTGTTTTCCGATAGCCCTACTAACCCTAGGATAACATACACCAGGATAACATATAGAGGACAGCGCGACTCTGAAATATCATAGCTTAATAGATGCAAACTAGATATAATTGTGTTCAAACGCACCTCTTGCATTTTACAAGCGGTTCACGAAAGCCGTCATTTGGTATAGCGGGCAGAAAAAGGTCTATCAGTTTGAAAGTAAGATAACAAAGTCTAATAGATATCTTCGGCTGTAAAGCTAATAGGGTATCAATGCTAATAATTGCAAATCTTGATATTTTTTATATATTTTTTTAAATATTTGTCGCCATTTATATCATTTTGTTTAAACATTCCAGTTGTGAGTTTCCCTACAAGTTGTGAGTTGCGGGATTCGTTATTTATAACGTCCCGATCTGTGTTGGTAAACGTTTCGCCACTGGATTCCCTGCGCTGAGGTAATTGCTCGTTCCTGGAAAATCGGACACTTTTCGCATGTTATCCGTTGGCTGGTACCGCTAATAATTACCCCATTAAATAATCACCTGCTTTCGCGAGCAAAATGACACGTGATCAATACACACATTTATTTTTTGTTTTTACACATGTTTTTTTCTTCTTCTTTTTTTGGTTTTAAAGACGGTTAGGTTATGGATTACTCTTGAGTAGGTTAGGCTACTTTAGTTTGAGGTAGACTAGGTTTGGACATGTAAAGTCTTTGGTTACAATTGGTAATACTGTGCCGGATTGCCAGATTGCTTTAAGTTTGGTATAGGGGTTGAGTTACGAGTGAAGATGTGATATGCGAGGCTACGTTTCATTCGGTTAGGTATGAGTTAGGTGTTTTAGTTCAGGTTTGGTTAAGTCAGATCATGTTGGGTTTAAGTGAGGATCAGTTTGTTGTTACGACTTGTACAAACATTGGTTTTTCCTATGTTAAACGTGCCGTCCCATTCGTTCTGGGAGTTTCGCTGTCCATACTAAGTAACAACCAGTAATTTAAAGAGAGTGCCAAATGCGGTATCAAGAGCCCTTGATGAGTAAATCTACGACGGCCCGATTCCACTTTCTAATGATACGCCTCGAGAAATGTGGCCCATCATCGAGGCGAGGGTCATCTGAGAGGTCACTTATCTTAACTCCTCCAATTGCATACTAATTTATCAGACCAGATTCATTGTGACATGTCACCAAATCACAACGGGTGTTCATAGTGACGCCACCAATTAACCCAATAAAAGTAATACGTTGGCGAAGAGAAGACAGTTGACAAACAAGTCGCTGCTTGTCGCCTTCTTTCGACGCAACGTCGGCATTCTTCGGCTTTTCATCATCGGAGTCACGAACACTCTTAGCAAGAACCAGTGAAAGGTCACTCGTTACCAGTGACCCAGGTGCCACTGGAATATTCAGTGGAATCCCACTGGAGATTCAGTGAAATTCCACTGGAAACCAGTGAAAATTTACTGGAAACCAGTTAAACTTCACTGAATGACCAGTGCCACGGCACTGAAATTCCCAGGGGCACCTGGGTCACTGGAGCTTGCTAAGAGTGAATATTACTTTTCTTTCCGCAAGGCGGGTCGTTCTTCGACTGGAAACTGCGACCCAATAGACTGGAGTAATATGCCCAATTCTCAATCTTGAAGTGTGGTTTTCTGCACCTTTTCTCTTAGCCCTTTCGCAGAGCGGAGCGAGGCATAAGGAACCTAATCAACTCAATCCTAACCTTTACTATTTTTCTTGTCACCATTACAACGTATTTAGTAACAAGATAAACATTTCGTCTGAAAATTGTTGTTTTTAAGTCTCTCTCTTTTTTTTGCGTGCATACTAAGAAAAAGAGGGCCTTCTTTCACAAGGTTACTCGACTAAATTCAGTTCCATCGAAAAAAGGTTCCGAAAAATCGGTGATCGTCAACCTAGTAAAGGGATAAAATCTTTTGATTTTGAGGCGAAGAAAGCGTTGGCTGACTTCAGCGAAAACGCTTTTAAAATTCTTCTGCGGCGACATTTTGTTCTCCCCCGCATAGAAGGCGACTTACTCTGCATGAAAATATCAAAGGTGAGAGGGCACAGAAAGGTGCCAAAGATCCCGAGCTCGTTTCTTTGATGTTTAACCAAATCTTGGAAAACGACGTGAAATCTGATCGAGCCATTCCCGAAAAACTGGCGGACTCCGCATGTATCTTATTCCGCAACCATGCATTTGCGTTTGCACTGTAATTTTTTAAGGTAGCGTTTTCAATCTTTTGGTTTAAATTTGGTGCTACCCTCCGTCGTCGAGCCGAGCGGAGCGATAGCGGAGCGAGGCACAAGCCTCGTAACCTAATCTAACTTAACCTAGGGTTACCCAACTAAACGGCCGCCAAGCCTGATGCCGCTTACTTCTCGGC
>Ga0058701_10003400_pt1 | contig 12572 bp, 6 predicted proteins | sample AgamicOrMae_FD_97039 | JGI IMG/M metagenome (GOLD analysis project Ga0058701, IMG submission 97039) | Agave microbial communities from Guanajuato, Mexico - Or.Ma.e | ecosystem: Host-associated > Plants > Phyllosphere > Phylloplane/Leaf | place: Guanajuato, Mexico | collected 2012-06-04
CCCCCTCGCCCCCCCCTTAATCTGCAACTGTGTTCAACTTGATTTTTTGTTTAGGGAAGTCTTGCATTTTGTTGTTTTTTTGTTTTTTTAGTTGTAGTATTTAATACCTATTTATTTTCTTATTCATATTCAAGTTTTTTCTAGATTTTCGTGCACTTACTCGCATCCTTTATCGGCAATACTGTAACATAGGGACGTCATATCGGCAATCGTAAGTTTTTTCCGCCTTTTCATAAGCTTTCTTTGAGGCTGTTTTGTTAGGAATGTGTGAATGGACGGATTACTCGTATGGGGGGTGTTTTCGCGTAAACATTCAACTTAAGACGGGCCTAAGCCGGTCTTAGTAAAGCTGGGGGAAGTAAACTTTTTGCCAAGGCGACTTGCCGACCCGGCCCGGCACGGCTCAGTCGTGTCTCTGATCCCCAGGTGTTTACATCGTATGATTAACTTAAGATGCGGACCCCTGCAGCATGCTTTGCTTTCTCAACCTGACTTCACTCGAAAAGGAGCGACCTTTTTACCATGGTTTTCACTCAATTTGAAAAATGTCCCTCATCACGGCGAACTCGTGCTTTCACGAATCGAGTAATCGAGTGACATACATGGTGCAATTTTTCTCTCCCTACAAGGAAAGGTTTTCAACTGAAGTAAGGTTGTAGTTAGAGTAATTGTGATGTAACTTGACTCAGTGATTCGTTAGGGTCTAACTCGAAGCCTAAGACCCAAAGTTAGTGCGGGATTTCATATTCAACCTGTCAAAAATAAGTTTTTAGTTCAAAAACGGCAAAAAAAACGACTTTTGAATTTGTAATGTTTTTACACTTTATCTGAAGTACTGTATTTTGACGTGCTCAAACGGAATATCTTTTTGATTTTGTTCAAGATGAATTGGTTTGACGGAATTCGACGTTCTAGACCCCAAAAAGCTCTAAAATGTAATTAAAATGCTTATTGGGCCTTTTTGTAAGATTTTCTTTCTACAAAATAAATAATTCTGCATGGATCTTTTTATAATCTTTTTTCCCGTAGAAGTGTGATTACACATATACAGGAATGACGTCAAAACTCAGCATGATTTATTAGACCGCAAGTCAGACCAATGTCGCTATCGCTATTGTGAGCAAAGTCGATTTTGGTAAATTATGTAAAGTTTTAGGCCTGCCCAGCTGTGCCGTTCGGGAACAGGTTTATCTGGGGAGTAATTTTTCGCGCAATACATTAGTTTACAATATAAAATAAAATATATGACCCTATCAGAGTCCTTGGATTAAATGTTGAATCATTTGAAAAAAAATCCGCGCATTTCAGTTTTAAAAAGAAATAAAAAAATCGGCAGTCCTTAGGGGGAAACTTACTCCAAATACTTGTTTGCCATAGGGTTAAGTTATATTTAGCTTTTTGTCTGAGAACTTCCTGCATGTGATTTACTATTCTCAACGATCTATACCTTTTTAAAGATTAACATGTCTGAATAGAAGGCGCTATGTTCGCATTTCTTATGTTAGCTGTCAATCATAATTTCGGCGGCAGGATCATTTTTACCCAGTTGAGTCACGTGCTAAGAAGTTTAATCGGATTTACTCTTTGTGAGTTTGTTGGGCAGTGGTTAATAATTCGCTTTTTTTTGCTGAGGCGATCCGGAAATGGTCCCGGATGCTACGCTGACAGTTCAAAGCGCAACTTTTAGCAATTTCTCTTATAATAGAGCCTTGATAAGTTTGTTCCGTTACTACATACATTGTGGTAACTAATTTCGCATTCAGCTTAAGCTTTCAGTAATCTCTTAAGAAGATTTTTATCGTAAACCTTTCTTTTCTTGCTCAGGATCTCTTCTTCCATTCATAATTATGTTGCAGTTCAGTATATGACAGTCTGTGATATACGATTTGGAACCACGTTTACTCTCAGCGGGAGAGTGTTTGCCGTCTCTTAAGAGCTGTAACCTACAAGAGGGGTAGCTTAACTTGCCGCATCCGATTTTCTTGAAACTTTCAGAACTTTAAGATAGTTTGAAAAGATACCCAAGCCCAAAACTTGCTGCCAGAATGCATTATTTTTCTATCTTAAAGATAGCGTTAAAATTGAACAAAAATGTAAAAACAAGAAAATTAGCCAATATCTTGAAAACAGCTGGAATCATCGCAAAATCCTCAAAATTTCAACCGTAGACACTACTTTTAGGTGTCCTGATGATTATTGGTTTTAAAGTCATATCGAAGAAGAAAATTTTGTTCGAAATTGAACACAACAATTTTTAAGGTAGTAAAAATCAATTTCGGCGGCAAGTTTGGGGCTTGGGTATCTTTCCATGCAGCTATGTTTCAGTTCTGAAAATTTCAAGAAAATGTGGGACGGACAGGTGTAGAGCCCCCTTAGCTAAGCTAATGTAACTTAACTACCACTAATAATTTAACCCAACTTCCTAACCTCATTATTCCAAACCCTATTGCCGAAACCTACCGCTAGGTATCACTCAAATACGTGACCTAAACCCACTTGAATACTTAACCCATCTGCATACTCTAACGGCAAAACTACATTGCACTAGCCGATTTGTTTTTTCTTTTGAAAATACCGAATTTTTGCTTGAGCCCCAATTTGAAAATTTTAGAAAATCAAATTGTGTTAAATCATATTTGAGTAGAAAGCATATTATGTGGGTGCCGCAGCATTCTCAATGAGCGTTCAAGCTTAACAGGCGACAAAAAACAAAGCAGTTTTGGTTAAATCGTTGATTCCACCAAAGAGGATGAATTGCTTTGTATACAAAGTGATTGAAACTAAGGAAGCGAATCAGTTGGGAAGTGACGAGCTAGATCGACGATCATCTGGGTGGGGGAGGGAGCATGCAGGCCCAGCAGGCGGGAGGGGGGGGCAGTAGGGGAGGGGGTAGTAGGGGAGGGGTAAATGGAGGCAGGCGCCTAACAACGGCATTCCTGCTACTCCCCCTCAATCACACACTGCTGTTCGCCAACTCGTGGCGCGGCGTGGCTCAGCGCGGCGGTCGCTACTCGGAATTCGGGCTGGCTCTCTCGCTCTTCATTCCCTCTCTGTAATACAAGCGGATGAACGCAATTCGGTCACAGTGGGTGGTACAGGTTATTGCATTGTTGTTAACGCTCTCCCCACCCTCCCCTCTCCCCTCTCCCACCGAGGTGCGGCGTTCACGCCTGCTAAAAGGGAGAACCTCTTTGCAACTATTCCGTTCATTTGCATTCGGACCAAATTTCGGTGTGTGTGCGGCCTATCCGAAATTTTGCCTTCTGCAGAATCGCTGAGTCATCTCCGAGGTCTTTTCGATGTTTCGCGCACTGGTGGCGTTTGTGTGACCGTTTCATGGAATCATAATTGATTGACGCATTGATAAAAAAGAAAGGGTTCACTGGCTATTTAACAGTAACCAGCTCAGCTAGTTTAACATTGACTATCTAGAGTCTTTTCAGCAGAATACTCTTGTTCTCTCAAAACATTCCAGTGAAATTAAGACTTTAATTAAGACAGGTGCTTTCAAGGGGGAGGTGACTGCAACCCCCCTCTCTTTAAAAAAGGGGTGAGAAGTAAACAACAACCGAGCAAAGGCCATCGAATGAAGCAAAACACTTCGCCAAAAATATAAATAAAAAAGAGTAGTTCTATCCGCACGCCTTTGTTAATACAAGGGGACGTTAACGCTCGGAAACCAACCTGATACATTTTAAATGGGGCACCGTGTGAATAGTCACTTGCATAAAAATATTATAAGTTCATAATTTCTGTAGTGTTACCAAAATCTTAATGTACTAAAGGCATGTGTTCGTCAGAAAAACTTTTAAAAAATACATCAAAATCTTCGATAACGAATATCAGGCGCCTTTGGGCCCGGCAACCCACCCTACACCTTCCCATAATAACTTCTTTTTTCTTTTTCGGAAATTCGAGCATGAAGCTTCCAGTGGCTGACTTTCTGTCCTAAACAAGTGGATTTCATTGAAGATTTTTAGTGTGTATTTTGAACACCCTTAGAACTACCCTCAGCAAACATTTGATTTCGTAAAAAGCTAATCAAAATCCGGCGAAGCGTTGAAAAGTGAGTCGCGTGGACGATGTTTGATGCGGCGCCGTTTCGAGTGGTCGTTTGCCAAATTACAATGCGATACGTGTCGGGCACGTGTCGGCCAAGCCGCTCTGTCGGCCGGCCGAGCGACCGACCGACGCGGGTGTCGGAGGCGACTGCCGCGACGCGGAGCGGACCGGAGCGGCAAGGCGCCGAAACAAGCACTTGGAGGCGCGAAGCCGCGCAAGCGACCAGCGCCACCGACAAACAACCTTAACGCCACGTGCCTCTCTTCTCATTTTGTTGGTCGACATGATATAGCTTGTTTTCATTAACACCTCGTTTGTCGGAGATTTCGGACAATCCTTTTTCGGACAGGCCTTTGTTGTTTGTCGATGGAAAACGAGATTTCATTCGCACTTGTGAGTCCTATACGCATAGTAAAGCTACACAACTCATGAAGACTCAGCCTATCTGTGCTTGGATGGAAGGAATGGAAGCCGTATCAATGACAAAAAAGCGAGATATGTTAAATACTCTAGTTTCAGTAAATATTGTTAATGTATTAACTGACGCAAGAAAGTTAGATATTTTCCTATGGTGTCGTATCTTAAAATACATTAACACGAGTGTTTCATCAGTGGCAAGATTTTTTCCATATCTACTTGCGAATCAAAAAGACATTACAGTTCAAAAAATATATTTTAGGCCCATGAGAGTATTACAAAATATTATTCTCATACCCCCATATTTATAAAACACAGGGGGAAAAAACTTCTGACGCAAGGCGAATTCCGGAAAATGTCATCGTTGTTTTCAGGCCGAATAACTGGATATCAAATTTCCAGTTTGTAAAATGGTACAATGTTTCTGAAAAAAAATGAAATTTAAGTTAAGAATAACTCAAGGCGTAATTTTGGCTTCGTGGAAATTATAAACCGATTTGTTACTAGGAGCTACTTCAAAGGTTAATCCTATGAAATTTATCTTTTTTTGTGAAAAAGGTATTTATAAACTGCATTCTAAAAGGTTATAGTACTGTACAGTGAAGTCCATAAGTGATGAGCCAAACAAAATCTAGTGACTTTTTTTTGTAAACTAATGTGTGTTGTCAGCAGCGCGTGGGGTGGGTCGGAGAAGGTTCCGGGGAAAAGGCGGGCACCTTCTCTTGCCTCCACACCCTCCCACTGCCCTCCCCATAGGCGATGCTACGAACACACAGTAGTTTACAAAAAAGTCACTAGATTTTGTTTGGCTCATCACTTATGGACATCTTTGTAGGGTACATGTACCGGTACACTACCTTCATCGAAGAAGATTCGTCTAAAAATGGTGCTTCAAAATAAAACGGAAAAAATATCGTTTCCGAAAATAGGAGCTATACCTGTTTATGAGTTGATCTAAAATTCTTGGAGATGTTTGGTAGCGTGACATGCTCTGTTCCCTTTTCAATTTAATTATTAATGCCCTCGAAAATGCTTGCGATGATCGGAAGGCCGATTGCGCAAACCGGAAACTTATCCGCAAGAGTATAACAATCAGTAACGAAGTGTTTAAAATCAATGAAACCTGAAGTGCAAGATCTTTAGGTGGTTAAATTTGTTCAAATGTAGTTAAATGCTGTCCATGTGGGATAAGCTTCGTGCTTGGGGATTTGTAAATTATGTTGCAGCGAAAACTGTAAATAACATGTGGATTATGGCTTAGTGTATTTTTGTGTTGCAGGGATTTGTGAGGACAACGGATAGACCTCAACCCCTTCTAGTGCAAGCAGTGTACACCGAGTGGGAAGTGCAAGAAGTCGCCGATGCAGAGGACCACAAGTTGCCGGGGACAGTCATATTTATCGGTAACGTAAACATGATAGACTCATGACGTATTTTTCTCAGAATTTGTTGAGTCGGGTGCATTTATCTATAATAAGTCCTAAACGTTTTGTTTTGTTTTCCAGGCCGGAACCTGGACAAGGAACGAATCGAAAAACTTCTGGCAGAATGCATCGAGCGGACTCAAAACAAGATTTGTTAGCAATATTTGGGTACTGTGAGTGAAAATAAATTCTATCTTTTAACTTTGGTCGGTTTTTTTCGGGTTATTGGAGGTTGATTGGGAGTAGGTAGTGCATGATAATTTCCCGCATAGTTAAATAACGTTGATGAGGTTTCAGTAAATTGTAGTTTATGATCAGCAGACTGTCAATAAGTTTATCTCAGAAATCGGTCGTTATACGGCGTATACCGGTCTTAACTTCGGATACTCGAGTCAGGTATAAAACTACACCAAGAGAGGTGGTTATACGTGACTTATTCATGAGAGTAAAGGGCGGCCCTTCTCTTATGATTACTCTGAAATGACCTCGTCTAGATATACTATAGCGTAGGTATCGGATTTTACTCCGGAAAGTTCTAACAGATATTAGATTGAAGGAGGTTATCGTAGAGGTGGGTTAGTTGAAGAGCGCCGTCTGAATAACGTTGACCGAAATCACTTTTAGCGTCAGAGTTTATTGAATCGTATATAACTATTAGACGTCTTTTTTGGTTGACGGGATGAGATATATAGTTCAATCGGAGTGCCTCTTCCGCAATGTTTTGGACAAGCTGTAAGGCTCACAGGGTCTTATGATGCGATTTCGAGCGGGTTTTTAAAGACCTATTTTAAAGCAAACGTCGGTTATGAGGCAAATTAAACTTGAAATTTTATGACAGGGTGGTGATATCAGATTTTTAATTAAGTTTAGCGTATGCATTATTAATTGTGTCCCTGAGTAAGTTGGCGTATCGAAGGTATTTCGGTGGTTGATTGATTTTCGTCGGCCAAACTTTGAGTGGGCGTGGACCGCTCCTGCGTCATAGTTGCCATGGTTGCGTTCTACATTTTGGCTAGGGCAAGGTACTAAGACATACTGAAACAGAGAGTAGGTCCGTTAAAAGTCACCTGGCGTAATATTCATGATGTAGGTAGTTGTTTTGGACGATTGAGTTGAAAAATCGTAAAAATCGGGTTTAAAAAAGTTTTAATTTTAATCAAATGTTTCTTATCGTCAACTTAACGAATTATTTTTACAGGATGAGAAATTTTGGTGGTTTCTATCTTGAGAGGGGCGCCCTCCTCTCAAGGTTTCTATGATTTCTTACCCCTTTTAGACTAATTTCATTCTATTCATTTTTGAATCCTGTCATATTCTCTGGTTTTATCCTATGGCTTCGCGCTTTGTTTCGCATTGGCAAAACTATTTTTTTTTTAATAACTTAAAAAAATTGAAGACGGAATTTTAAAGGGCAGCTTCTACAATAGTTATGCTTCTATTAAATAATAATTTTAGACATGCCCCAGCCCAAAATTCTAATAGTATAAGATAGAATACGATAGAAATTTCCGATCGGAGTTCCACTTTCCGATCGTAAATCTGATCGGAAAGGAAATTTTCAAACGGATTTCCGATTGGAATTAATTTCCGATCAGAAAAGTCCATCGGATTTCCGATTGGAAATCCGATCGGATCTTATTTCCGACCAACTTTTTGATCGGATTCATTACCGATCGGATTTTATAGTTTTTGATTAAAATTTCCGATCGGAAATCTTATCGAAATTTCGGGCTTTGGTGGCAACACTGTGGCTACTTACAGTACTGCGCTTTCGCTTAACTCCTCCCAGTACGTATGTTTCTGTCTACGCCACCGTATCAAAGATATTAGGATACCCTGCTTCTGAACATATTCTCAGTACCGGTATTGAGAACTTATTTTAGAATATGTGCCTCAACATAACTGAACTACAGAAATTATGCAATGCATGCGGAATAATTTGGGATAATGGAAACTGGAGCAGGTGGCTGAACACGTAAAGATACCAGGTAGCCGAGTCTCCTCCTTGGGAAACTCCGGATATTTCTTGGAAAAATGGCCCGAAATCGCCGAAAGGGCTGGACCAGGCCTTCGCTGACCGCCACATCGAAGCTCTTTGCCGACAAAGGACCCTAAATCATTCCACCGAATCGGAAGCCAGATGGCCAAACAGATTACTACGATTCAGATACCAACCACACTTTTACACATAAATTGACACAGAAAATCCTCCCGGCTTGTATCTCTAAGGAAGCATCCTCGTTAGAGGTACGAGCTGTTCTCATTTTGTGACGCATGGAAAACCGCAATGTTTCTGCAAGGTGGACTGTTTACATGTTGTGTTCCACCTGCCATTGTCAAGTTGAGCGGAACGCCAAGTCGAATCTAACCTGATAACCGTCGAAAAGTTACGATTTATTTTGCGGTTTCCACAAGGATAACGATTCTGAAGGATATTTCATTGAGGCAAAGGGTGCCGATAACAGGCTCTTTTTATTAATCAGAAATGCAGCTAAGATGCTTTTACACACACCTGGCCACTAAAAACGACTTGTCATCGTCCTAACGTTTGAATTTTAGGCATTCAAATATAGCAAGAATTACGTGGCATTATAGGGATAAGTGTCTAAGTATTGATTTTTTAAGAATATTTTACGAGAAAATTTGCTCGATAAGTTTGTTTAAAAAACGTTCCACATGGTTGATCACGTCAAGATGAAAAAAATTGAGACTAAAACACCAGTATCTTACCGTCGTTTAAGAAAAATATTAGATAAAAACCTCTAAAGACCTCTTTTTTCAGAGAAAAATTAGTCAAATCAGCAATGTCGAAAACATAAAAAATCGAAATACCGTAGATATTGGCTGCTCTTTCATCTTGATTGTTTTAGTCAAATTTAATAGTTTTTCGTGCTTTTCAGATTTTTAAACACAGTTTTGTCATTTTTTAGCACAAATTGTTCGTGAATTTGACTAGCTAAGTCGATGAAAAATCGTTAAGGTCACCAAGCGCAAGCTATCCCCACTCTACGAAACTCAATAAGAACTCAGGGCAATATCAACACCAACCTTATCCAAGCTCTCAACCGAACAACTCAACCTTATTATGTTTAGCGTAAAATTCTTTTGCCGCCATGTGCCATGCCGACAGTTAAAAGGGTCAACTCCATGTGAGAGATGACAGTCGTTAATCAACTCCATGTGAGAGAAAGTCGTTAATCTTTAGTGACCACTCATTTCATTCGTCGGTATAATTCTATTGATTTTTTCACCTCTGAGTTTTCTTCTTCTTGGCAACCTTGAAATAAGCTGGAAGAACTTTCCCGCGGCGGGAGATGTTTATCTTCTCGATTTCAATGAAAAGTAGAGTTTGGAAGCCGTAGATAAGTTAATCGCCAGAAATGTTTGGTGAGACGTAATCCAATCCGACGACTAATCTGCGAGCGAGGCGGCGTCTTTGAGATGCAATTGCATGCAAAGTAATGCAATTGTCGTTTTTGAGCCGCGCCATTCACCGATTGCTGTCTCCCATATCCTGTCTCTGCGTCGCCGCAAATCCTTCAAAATCCGAACCCTGCCGCTTTTATCGGAAAACGGCAAAAGAAAATCGCCCCACAGCTACTGCAGTAGCTTGAATAAGTCTATTTACAGTTCTGCCAATTACCACAGAAAAAATACGGGGTGGATGTTCTGACGACCGCGGTAAACTGTCGTGCCGACTATTTAACCTTTCCGCAATCACATCATATTAGGATAAATGAACCTATCTTTACCTAACCACGTAACCCTTTTTCGGAAACTACGAATCTTAGTTCGAAGTATAAACGTGTCGAGCATCTGCTGGGCTCAAACTGGTTTCTATTAATGACGAAATGAAAGTTTGACCGCACTGTCTATCTTGCCTCGCTCAAGACTTTACCCTTACAGTAAAAACTAACCCCTGTTTTAAAGATCCCGTCTATTTTCGGCATGAAGAGCGTAATTTAGTTATTTTTGAAGATACCATCAATAACCACGTCAATTGAGAGCTCGCTCGACGAGATTTTTTCGTTGTTACAGTTTTTGATTCGTATCTTTGAAAATAATCAAATTAAGCCATCACCCTGTTTTACCTGCAAACTCAAGACTGGTGACTACCTAAAACATGTGTATGTTTAAGTAGTTCCGCCATTTCACGAAATCTCATGTGGAAGTTCTGTAAATATGTATACTTAGCATTTTCAGGGCACATAGAGAGGTTAATGTGGGCAAATCAAAAGGAAGAGCGTTGCCCCCGGACTTAATAAGAGCCCTATTGATACACTTATGGGATGCTGGGCAGGTCAGACCCAATTTCAGAGAATGAATCTATGGGCAAACAACTGCCAAAGATCACCGGAAGTTCTTAACAATGACATGTAATGTTTAAAGTTGCTCACCTTTGCGATCAAATTGGTGGATCGAAGTCCAGTGGCCTTTGTTCCGGGACAGCGGGGGAGGCATTGTTGTCAAAACACGCCTTTTGTGCCGGGCGCCCAATTTTTGCTAACATCCACGTGATTTCACACATGCTGATTCGGGAACTGTTTTGACAAGCGGTATGGACCCTCCTGCGGCCTGCGGCGGTCCCTGTCCCGCGCAGCCTGCATGCGGAGCCTGCTGAACGAAAAAAATCAGCTTTTGCGGCTGATGGCTTTCTCTACACTCTAAATTTGAAATAGTCATTTTTTGACTGTTTGATTCATAAAATGACTATAGTCATTTTTGTTTGACAAAAATTAGTCACTTTTTAAATTCAGTGCAAAATTGTCCAAATCGACTTATATTTAGCGGCTGAAACATTGCTACTATTTTTAGTATTAATATTTTCTAATACCAATATTAGTTTGTTCTCTGAGTCTAAAATTAGTCATTTTTTGTACTCTTGCTATTCAGCGAGTTCTTTTTTCACTCTTTAAATACCGTAGTCTTTTTTGACAAAAAAATAGTCAAAAATGACTAATTGAAATATTTAAGTTTTAGCCACTAAAATTAGGTCAAATTTGTCTATTTCAAAGAGTAAGCAGTAGATGACTAATGCAATAGTTAAAAGCGGCTAAATAATAGTCATTTTTGACTAAAAAAATAGTCGAATTTACTAATTGAAATAGAATAATTTTAGCTACTATTCTTTAGTCAAATTTGACCATTTCACATTTACAGTGAAAAAGCACTAAACCCAGTAATGCGTTATTACAAAATTACAAAATACTGTATAAACAAATAATGGTTAGTTCTATTTGCGTGCCTGTGTCAATACAAGCGAGACTTGAACGCACGGAAACCATACCGAATGCATTTTTAATGGGAGGCCACTCGAACGCACGGAAACCAACCTAATACATGAGTGGGGCAGCGTGTGAATAGTCACTTCGATTTTTTTCATACATTATTATTTTTCGCAATATTGTGCGTGGGTTTCCGTCTGTCTGTTTATCCGTCCGCCTGTCCCATTCCTTATAATTAATGCTCAACTTACGCAAAAGTTATGCGATCTCAACGAAACTTTACGGTATGCTCTTTTTACAGCCATAAAGCAGCCTATTTTAGGTCAGTCGATAAGAGAACCCTTTATCCTTCGGGGAGGTTGTGGAAAGGGTCCAGTTTTTTAATCGCTCATATCTCGTGAACGTTTATCTTACCTAACCCTGCCCCACCTAACCTAACCTGACCTTTTATTTCGTAAAACATGTTCTCACCAACCGCACCCCAGCCAGCCTCGGCTAATGCTCGTCACTCGACACTTAATGAGAAACCGCAGGAACAATGATTTGACTCAACTGCGCAGCATCTAGAAACTGCAAATAATTATTCATATTTGATCTTCGTCAGAGTGTATTGTATGCAGTTAAATCAGCCGTGGTTTGATTTACGGTCTCTGTCTCTAACAATGAGCAATAAACCGCCCTCAATAAGCATAAGGGGCATCAGGCAATGTTTGAGCAAATATATAAAAGCTATTATGAGTCGGCCATTGGTCAGTTGTGTCGGAACGAACAACACGTCAGCGTGCGATTGGAAAATTCTTTCCCCGCAGGCAGAATAGCTTCACAAAAGAAGAGTAGACTTCCACAGACTCCCTTCCCGCGCTGAATGCCTCATGTTAGGGAGCATCCTCATCAAGCGAACTCAACACCGACAAAGCCAAGAGTCGCTGCTGTTTGGTAAACATAGCTTAACAAAACCTCGCCGGAAGTATTCGCGGCGCGGCCACCATATGTTGTTGGCAAAAGCCGGCCCGGCTCGGCCCGTCCGGCCGAAGGGGCGCGTTGGCCTACCGTGTTTCCAGGTACCCGCCCGAAAGGTACTCTATCCAAGATGCAACCTCTTTTGTATTTCCCTTACGTGATCTTAGTTTGAACTACCCTACCTAACTTAATCGAACATGAAGCGCCTCATTGCAACTTTGACCTCTAGTGACGTAAGAAATCTAACTTCACCTGGCGTAACCCCCTCTTATGCTGCAGCATACCGTATCTGGGGGTCAATTACTCTTTTGGGGCTTGTGCACCGGATTTTAGGGTTTTCAGGTCGGATTAGGAACTTACAAGATTTTAGGCCGGTTTTCAGGGATTTCAGGGATTTTGAGGATTTAAAGTATTCCAACCCCAAGGGCAAATTTTTGAATGAGGATCCTCATTTTTTTAGGGATATCCTCATTTTTTATGAGGA
>Ga0058701_10003401_pt1 | contig 12570 bp, 6 predicted proteins | sample AgamicOrMae_FD_97039 | JGI IMG/M metagenome (GOLD analysis project Ga0058701, IMG submission 97039) | Agave microbial communities from Guanajuato, Mexico - Or.Ma.e | ecosystem: Host-associated > Plants > Phyllosphere > Phylloplane/Leaf | place: Guanajuato, Mexico | collected 2012-06-04
CACTGAAAGATTGTATTTTTATATTTTAATGCTTCCACTTTCGCATCGGTTGTCCGGCAAGTTTTCCCTTCCGCGGCAGCTCATTCCCGACATAGGGAAAATGCTTGAAAAAATAAAAAGTCCAGGGCCTAGCAAAAAATTCCCTGACTTTCCAGGGCCAATATTTTTTCCCTGACTTTCCAGGTTTCCCAGGGTGCGTGGCAACCCTGCTCCTTCCACTCTCTTTGCCAGGCGGTTCCAGAGACAAAACATTGCGCTCGTGTGCAACACTTACTTTGCCGTGGAGACGAAATCAGACAGCTCGCCGTCGTCTCTCTCCAACTGCTCTAAAGTTCTGGCCTCCCCCGTCGACTGAAGACCGATCACCACGCACTTGCCGCATTTCACCGCCTCCCTGATCAACAAGCAACGGTTGGTAAGCCCTCTCGATCACATTAATGCCAACTTTCAAACGTTAAGCGACGAAAAATTTTGAAGGACATATTAACAAAATAAACAAGGGGTACCCCTTATTTTTTTTTGGGGGGGGGGGATCTTTGATTTGATGATTGGATCTGATTGAGGGAAACTAAAAAGGTTTAAAACCGATGTGTGTTGCTCAAATTGTCGATTTTGAACGGACCCGATGAAGGGGCTAGGAGGCCGTGAAGTTGGAGGGAAAGGCATAAATTTTAAATTCCACTTTATGACACTGTAAATCGACAAAATGAGCAACCGACGACGGTTAACATCACATTTAGTTCTCCCTAAGCAATTCCAACTATCAAACGTGAAAAACTCAACAAAAAGTTTTTGGCTCAAAATTTGAAAAAAAAGGCAAGGGGTACTCCAAGGTTTTTTTCAATTTTTTGGCACGAATTTTTTTCATGGGATTTTTAAACTTTGACGGTTGAAGCTGATTGAGGGACACTAAAAAAGGTTAGAACCCATGTATGTTGCTCAATTTGTCGATATTAAACGGACCGGGAGAGGATGCAGTTAGTGCCCAGGAGGCTGGAGGAGAGGGCGTAACTTCCAGCTCTTGTGCGCGAGGGCAGGCCGCGAATTAGCGATCATATTTGAGGGTCAACGGTCCACGGAAAAACAATGGTACTAACAAAGAAGAATCTTTAAAATTGTGTCAAAAAAAGACAAATAGTGACAGAAATTTAAAAGTGACTCACTGGTAGCTCTGGCCAGCTTCGGTTATAAACGTCTAAAGATTTCGTTAGGTCAGCTTAAAATAAAGCCTTGTTTGCTAACTCACCTGGCGACCGACACGGCAAACTTGACCTTGGCGGCGATACAAAGGTACTTGAAGAACCGCTGGTGAGAGGACCAGAACTGGCCCCACATGGTTTTCTTCATCCGGCTCTCCGCGTCAATCAGCTCGGCAGCTTCCGTGAATTTCTGCATGGCGCGCACCCACTGCAGCACACAAACAGCCTTTACAACCCGATTCCACCAGCCGGGTAATAACTACAGCTCAGCCAGGCTTGTCTAATTAACTCACCAGTCTGACGGAGTCATCGTACATTCGCACAAACTCTTCAGTGAGCTGAACTTCCTCCACTTTGAAAGTGACTCCGTGAAAACTAAGCTGTCGGGCGATATACATCCCCCGGAGTTTCATGTCCATGGCTACGATTTCCATAGCGCCCACTCCCCTGAAAAAAAGATTTTTCTTAAATGTTATTTAGCCCACTAACGCCCAACGATGCCGTTCGGAAACAGAAAAAAAAATATTTTAGAGGTTCTTTTCAGTTGAGTATTGTAACAATTTAAAAAATATCACCCTTCTGGAGACCTAAAATTTAATTATTGAGGCATTTCCCAAAGCTTAAAATTGCGTATTTCAATAGGAAAAAATCATTTAAATGTCACTTAAGCTGAATTTCACTCCAAAGACTTTGTGCTGCAATGGGTTAATAATGGTCCCTTAGGCCGAGGCCTAGCGGCAATACAAAGAGAGCGAGCCCGCGAGTAGATATAGAATACAAGCAGGAACAATAGCGAAATTGAACACAGATGACAACAGATAGTGTTCCAAAAACAAATATTCACAAATAATATTCACCTCCGAACATAGCTCGCACCAGTGGGGTCACATTTCAGTCAATTTTTAAACGCGGATAACGTTCCAATTTAAGATTCAACCCCTTCTACTATTAAGCTCAAATTAAGAACTCAAACGTGTTAATTTTTTTTCAGTGGTTATACTGCCGGGAATAAATCTTCCATCTGTCTGATTTTAAAGTACCGAAGGGCGGAGAAGGGTTATAGAATTGACAGGTCGCAAGGGGTAATAAATGGCCGAAATTTTGTACACCGGATATCAGGATATCAAACGGATATCACCTGGATATCAAGAATATCAGCTGGATATCAAGGATATCAGCCGGATAGCAAGAATAGCAGCTGGATATCAGCCGGATATCAAGGGTATCAGTCGGATATCAGGGGATATCAGCTGGATATCAAGTCCACTTGTACACCGAATATTAGGAGTTATTACCCCTTGACAGGTCGCGGTAGAAGTACCTCTGGGTTCCGCTATATGGCATGGTAAGTTAGAATTGAGATATTGCTGCTTACCTCTTTTCGACGGCTGCGATGAATTCCATGAAGTCCTTGAAGGGGGTCCCCTCTCCCCACATGCCTAGTCGCGTCATGTAAGCCATGTTCCTGGGCTCGGAGGCGCCAGTCGCGGAGGCATAAACCACACGCGCTTTCGGGAGCTGGTTCTGGATTTCAAGAACCGTCAACCCCGTTTTGGTGGGTTTGCTTGAACCCACGGGACAGAGGTTCTTCGCGCGATGACACTCGTCAAATATGATCTAAGGTACGAATTAAGGACAACAGTTCACATGGAGCAACGCGAGTTTCAACATCTAAAACACCCTTCCGATCATGATTTCCGCTTTCAACCCTCTACCGCCCTGCGATGTCGTTCGGAAATTTTTTTTTTTTAAGAGGATCTTTTCAGTTTAATATTTTCACAATTTAAAAAAAAATATCACCCCTCTGGAAACCTGAAAATTAATAATTTAGGCATTTTTCAAAGCTAAATATTTCGTATTTTAATGGAAAAAATCCCTCCAATTTCTCTTAAGCTAAATTTCACTACAAATACTTTGGGCTGTTATGGGTTAAACCGATGCAGCAGACGTCTATCACCCTATTTTTTCAAACCTTTGAAATCTACAATCACGATATACCAAAGTATACGACGCATCCCACTTCCAGAAACCTTCAAGGAATAAAAGAGGCGGGCTTAGAAAGGTGAGGTTCTTAGCCGCGTCTAAATCAGGTAACGTTTTCAAAATTCAGCCCGCCCTTGCTGCTATGAAAAATTTGTAGTATTAGCCCAAATCATCTGTGTTGGTTAGGGATGACCTCAATTTGAGAAATTTTGCAAAATTTGGCAGCACTGCCTCACGGTAGAAGTGAGGCTTACGCTAAAATAAGCGCGCTCCTATACGTAGCAAAAGGATACCAGGCCATCGAAGTTCTCGCCGCACCAATCAACAAGCTGCTTTAGTCTGGTTTTGTATTTCCCGCCAGTCTGCGAAGATTCGCCGATTAACGCCGAGTAGGTTGAGAAAATAACTCCCTCCTTCACGTTGCCATTCACACCGGACGAAATTTTCGCATATTTGAACTGAAACAAAAGAGTACATTCAAACAACCGTAACCGTGATGCCTAAGCGAAGCCGTAATTTCCTGTTTTTCAGGGGAGGGGGGAAATTTGAAACCTACAAATCGCTTCTACCCACCTTGTTAAGTGGATGCACTTCGATTTTGCCCGCTCCGATATCTTTTAAATCTCTCTCAGAGTCGTACTTCAAGTCATTTGATACAGATACCCAGAGCGACTTCTTCCGTCCTTTTCGATAATTCTCGAATATGATTCCAGCTATTGTTCGACCCTTACCCACACCGGCGCCATCACCTGAAAATAAATACCAATAGAGTACTCCAAACAACTTGCTTAAATCTTTTCACTTGTACCAGCAGTCTCAAAAGTATCGACCACTTCAATTTTTTCGAACCTCCGTAACTTTACTACATCGGAATACAATCGTTAAATCTTAATGAGATCTATCAATTTCATTTCAGCTTTTAGATGTCGTATCTCGTCCGGCTCCAAAGGTAACCCACTACCGCCCAGCGATGCCGTTCGGAAACAAATTTATTTTAGACGATCTTTCAAGTTCAGTATTGTCAAAATTTCAAAAATATCACCCCTCTGGAAACCTGAAATTTAATAATTCAGGCATTTCCCGAAGCTTAATATTGCGTAATTTGATGGAAAAAATCCATCGAATTTCTCTTAAGCTAAATTGCACTCCAAATACTTTGGGCTGTTATGGGTTAAAAAACAAAACGATCAATACTGCTGAGACTGCTAGTACTATCAAAATCAGAAGTCGTTTCCCACTTACTATGGGCGGTTTCATGACTCAACTTCTGGTCACCACTGTAGTGTACTAGCAGTCTCAAAAGTATTGATCGCTTTAAGATGTAGCGATTTTGAGCATATCTGACGTATCTCTTCTCCGTTTCAAAGTGAGGGGCATTCGATAGTGCCAAAAACCACAAGCGCCAGTCCGTAACCGCCAAACGAGAAAAGTCGCAAACGCCAAACTTCGTATAGGTTAGGTCAAGTTAGATTAAGTTAGGTTAGGTAAGGTTAGTATTACGGTTAAGACCTTTGGCGTTTGCGACTTTTCTCGTTCGGCGGATACGGATTGGCGCTTGCGGCGTTGGCGCTTGTGGTTTTTGGCGCTTATGACAGCTACCCTTTCAAAGTTACGGTGGTTCGAAAAAATTAAAGCGATCAATAGTTTTGAGACTGATAGTACAGAAGTGTGTTTCGGAAGACATATAACGGGAGTCTAGCACTTACCGATAAGGAATCCGGCTCGATTGCCGTCGGGTAGGAAGTGCTCATGTTGCTGACTGGCGTAGGTGATCGCCTCCAGCTGCAAGGCTGACAGCGCTCCAGTTTTGATCACCTCGTCGGGGAGGGAGAGCTCGTACCACACGTCCGTGGGCTCCACGCTGGACAGCGACGCCGTCTCCACCACCGGGTCGGGATGCTTTTTGCCGAGTTTCACTGAAAGAGCAACGAGTCGAGTGAGCTTAAGCGAAGGCCTGTGTCTCATGTGTCCCTCAACGGAAACATACGTTTTGAAGGCATGTAGTCCGCATACGTTTCCGCGACACCCATATCTTCATCGTCCACCTCTTCTTCCTCGCCCTGACTCTGCCCCATTTGCATCTGCGTAACATACACACATGCACCATTAAAACCACCAACGAACCACCTGGTTCGCAAACGCAGTGCCTAAATTTTCAACGTTGAATTTCCCAACTCTGGTGTTCCATAGGGGGGGCATTCGATAGCGCCAAAAACCACAAGCGCCAACGCCGCAAGCGCCAGTCCGTAACCGCCAAACGAGAAAAGTCGCAAACGCCAAACTTCGTATAGGTTAAGTCAAGTTAGGCTAGGTTAGGTTAGTTTAAGTTAGGTTAGGTTAAGTTAGGTTAGGCTTAGTTAGGTTAGGTTAAGTTAGGCTTAGTTAGGTTAGGTTAAGTTAGGTTAGGTAAGGTTGGTATTGCGGTTAAGATCTTTGGCGTTTGCGACTTTTCTCATTTGGCGGTTACGGATTGGCGCTTGCGGCGCTGGTGCTTGTGGTTTTTGGCGCTTATGACAGCTACCCTTCCATAGCACATTGCACACAAGGAAAGGTTGAAACGGCGTGGATATTGGCACAAATTGTCCATTTAAAATGCATTAGGTTGGGTTACGTGCGTTCAAGTCTCCCCATAAGAAAATGCATTAGGTTAGTTACGTGCGTTCAAGTCTCCATACAAATGCATGCTTTGTGCGAATATCATCGGCCAAGGTGAAATGAGCTAAGTAAGCCCGATGCTGCTTGCGGCATCGGGTAACCGGCTGCTGCCATCGACAAGCGATATCAGGCTTAGCAGCGATGTTAAGTCGCTTAGGCGACAGGAAGTACAACAAAAGAGGTACAAAAGGCAACCTTGCAAACAACAGTGTTTGAAAGGGAGAAGGTAAGTTCAAAGACAGAAAAAACGTCCCCCGCTGCAACCACCTAGACATCGGTGTGTTGCGGTTGCCTACCTTAGTTCGGAATCACGCAGGTGATTGGCGCCGAGCTAATGTAGGCAACCGCAACGCACCGATGTCCAGGTGGTTGCAGGGGGGACGTCTTGGCAATGATAGTACAGACAAGTAGGGCCCGTACTAACATGGTACAGACTATATATGAAAAAAAAAGGAAAGAAAAAAGGTGTTGCTATTGACCCGCCATGCATTAATATAGAGAGGCTTGAACCATAACCAACCTATTGCTAAATGGGAGATGACTTGAACGCATGGAATCTGACCAAATCGGGTTGATACACACTCCCAAAAAAATAAGAATAAAAAAACGAGATGGGCTTACCTTCATGTCACCGGCGGGCCAGAATGGCATCATTCCTTTGTTTCCTACGGCTCCGGGCCAAGCTTGGGACATCATTTGGTTCATGTACGGATTGAATTGGCTTCCAGGTAACATCGAATTCGTCAGGTTTCCATAACCCATCGCTGTGCGAAACAATCAGTCAGATTCATCGCCCACAAAATTGCGCATAAGACGACAAGTCCTTACACCTCCAGATTACGAATACTAGCGCAATAGTTAATACAGTGGAATGTCGGTTATACGTCCAAGTCGGGACTCAAAAATTTGCACGTAGAACTGAGAGGGACGTACAAGTGAAAATAATCCACCGTATAACGCCTGTAAAGTATTCTGGACGAGACTGTACCACTTGGACGTACAAACGAGGGGGACTTACAACTGAGAGACGTATAACAAACTCTACTGTAGTGGCTTGAAAAGCAACCGAATGAACTACGCTGACCGCGGTTGAGTACCACCATAAGTCAAATGAGGAAAAGGATGAAAACCAGATTCGTGAAAATAAATGGCTCACTAACGAAAAAGCTCTAGCCGGAATTCCTAATTCGCCAATTTAGAATACGAGTCAGCATAAACACATACGGCAAGACGTTGTATTTAAAAGAATAAATAAACAATTAAGCTTGGTAAATATCGAGAGACACCAATGCCGATGATGATCAAAATGTGAAAGAGCAAAAATCAACAACTTGGCAATAAATAATCGGGTTCAACTCTTTTCAACAATGCCAGTTTAAACTCCGAAGATAAGCACACTTTGTTGAGATACGATAGGTGATACCGAGATGACGCTTTCTCTTTTAGGGTTGCCGACTTGGAAGCAGTGTTGCTAGATTTCGTAATGTTAGCGCTGTATTCGAGTATTAAGCCAAGCACGGTTTCGATAGCTCTCGAGCTGACCGAGCCAAAGATCAGGATTTACAGTTTTAAAAAGTTTGACCAGTTTAAATTGAACGCGCTACCAATTTTGTATAACTGCTGGAAGACATGTTTAATTAACGCATCCACCAAGAGGTTCTAATCACACCTCACTTTCTGCTGCCATTCGGAACTTGCGAGTGCGTTAACCCGCGATCGTCTAAGAAATGAATTTAATTCCAAGTTCGAGATGAAGAAAAGCTGATGCGTTTGTTGGAGGTAAACTGAATACCAGTTTTAAACAAGGATTGCCAGAAAAAAAGGAAGACTATGGAACTTCTTACCCATACTTGCAAATGCATCCATTGCTAGCCAAAACAGAAGAAAGCACGGTTGTAAGCGGGTGGAAGTGTAAGAATAGTTCAAGAAAAGACGAAAGATCGTTATGTGGACTACTTTGTGGAAAGCATCTACGGTGAGCTCTCGACATAGCAGTCAAGAACACGACTCTGAGACGAGGTCTATAAATAAATAGGTTCCTGTGAACTCGGGGCGCCTTAACCGATTTTGACCCACTGGGCTGTTATCGACCCATCAAAGATATGAACCTTTCAGCAAAATTCTCCCAAAAATCACTTATTTTAAGTAAAAAGGTAACTCAAAATTCGCCTAAATAAATAATTTCATCATTTCAAAAACACCATTTTGCAAAATTTTGACCCAAAACGTTTTGATTATTTCCTTAAATTAATTTTTTCAAACTTCCTCTGGGCACAAATCGGTTAAAAAAGATATCTAAAATATTCCGCGTACACCACTTGCAGCTTGGGGTACAACTTGTTGATATATAAACACAAAAAAGAATGATTAAAAAATTACGACGTTACGCCTTTTCCAAGCTTATGTCAGCGCAAGGAAACTTCAGTTTCTTTGAAGAGGATAAAATTAATCGAAGCAACGTGATAGGTATAGGCCCCTTCGGCTAAGCCCACCTCACGAAGAGCGCTAAACTACATCTGTCTACGTTCCGCATGAAATGATTTTGCTGGACGTAGGTGGAGCTTAGGGAATATTGATTTTGAAAAGCGTATATTATTTTTGGACATTATTTCAAGGTTCTGTTGTTTCCTTTTGATAAAAATGTGGCATCACAATCAGTGACAACTTTTGTCAACTTAAAAACAACTAAAGATAAAAGTTCTAAAAAGTCGTATCTAGAAAAAAGGACTTGCTGGGTTTTTGATTATAATACCAATTTCAAGTAATAGATATTTAACTTTGTATACATTTTTGCCTTTTTTTCGCTAATTTATTTCGAGGGAAATCTTTTGAGAATTCGCAGTCAGAAGCAGACTAGAAAGAAACAACAAAAGCGAAAAAAATATTTTTTTTTTGTAAAAAGTGTAACACCTTCCAGTTGTAAGGGATTCTATTCTATGGGGAGAGTCCGTTGTACAGTAAGGGATTGTATTTAAAAAGTTGTTCGAAGAAATTCATCAGCAGACAAGTGTCTATTCAATAAAAATACAGGGTCGGGAGGTTTCAATAACGCTTGGCAGAACTTCTTTAGCCCCAAGAGACGCTAAGTGAATAGAAGAAGCACAAATGAGTCCATAATTCAAGTTAACCTTCACCTCGGGAAGATTCCCGTCACGCGTTGCGGGAATCCTGGCGGGAAGCGCGAGGAATGGCGGAAGCTTTGGCGGGAAGGTCGGGGATTGGTGTAGGCGCTGGCGGTAAATGTGGGGATTGGCTGGGCGGTCACACTTCGTGACCAATTTCATTTTCACAAAGGGCTACCAACGTGACGGCCGTGAATCACAAAGACCATTATCATTAACAGAAAAAAATCGAAAGATCAAATCGCCGACCAAAAGTTAAGCTTAAGTCTACTCTCCTAGAAGATCATACTTTGATTTCCTAAAATATAAACCTAAATCGAACTTCGAAGATCTCCGAACCTTTGTAAGAAGACGAGTTGATGGCCCCTAAACTGATTGTCTGCTCGGCCTGATCGAATCTTAAGTCAAATAATTTGCAGCCTATTAAGTTTGCGTAGTCATCCTAACCTTGAATTAACTTTGATAAACGAAGTCTCCTTGTCTGACGTAACGTAATAAATTCCTACCTACGGTCACTATTCTAACCTAAAAACAGGCCTTAAACTGCCGTCTATACTATACTAACGGGAAATCGAGCAGTAAAGAACTGCGATTAAAATACCTCGTTCAGAGTTTGACACTGCCCCGTAAAAATCTATGGATCCTACGGAAAATGTTCGCTAACGTTGCAGTAAGCGAGTAGATTTTCAAGGGGAGCCTAAACGAGTGCCTCACCGACCTAAGCGGCGGCCGAAAGCCCAGACTCCGAAGCAACGTGTCGGTCGGAGAGGGGCAACCCTCATTACAGTAGTGCAACGCTCGTTGCCTACCCAGGAGCCGTCAGGGGCCCGGGTCCAAGGACGATTAAGCAGCGGTGGTAGGGCGACTGGAACGTGGATTACGGGTCATTAGAGCGTTTATCTTAAGCAGCCGTCGTGTCGCACAGCTTGCTACTTGAAATACCCACACGCCACCTACGCCAAGATCCCGCTCTGACAATCTGAACTCAACTTGCTCGTAAAGCAGTTCGGGATCGCTTTAGATCGGCTTCTAAACCCATTTGATTGTCTCGTGGAAGCCCTATTAGACTCTAAAAAAAATAGTTTGTTAAAAAGGCGGCGATATTCACAAGTGCACTTCCTGGAGAGACCTAACCTAAACTAACTTAAGCTTTAACCAAGCCCAACCTAGCCCTTATCTCTGGCTATACCGTCACCTGGTTACTGTTATGGACTGCATGGTATGTTTGATATGTCCTCCTGGGCGTTAGCGGGTTAAGTATTTAACAATTACATCAAGATATGGTTGTTGCCCCTCTCCTTTGAGTTTAAACCTGAACCAGTGAAAATCTACTGGCTTTAATTGTCAGTAGATATCCACTAATTTTTAATCAAAACCGAACCACCCCAATAAATCAGTGATTTGATTTTGAATAAGAATCAGATTTCCGTAGATAACAACTAATTTGTCTTACAGGGAAGCGGCACAGACAAAACTGTGCTATTTGATAATTACTTCTTTAAATTTTGTCTAAATTAATGGCTGATATCATCTCAACATAGCGATAGTATCTTGTCAGAAAATCGATTAAAAACTTTTAGTTCGAAGTTTATTAGCGCAAAGTTTTGGTATTCATTCTTGAAGTTTGGCCTTAAGGGGTTTGAAGTTACAAATAGCAGTGTTCTTTGGAGTAGGGAATGCCAATAGGCATTATCAATTCTCTTCCCTGGGTTCCGTCGAAAACTGCAAAGAAACTTAATATTCAAGACACAAGGAAACACGATCATTTTTCTGCGTCCTTTCTGGGTGGTCGCGTTTTAATCATTTTTCACTGATGCTGTCAATGAGCAAATCAGACGCCTTTTCAAGGAGCTTTTTTTATTGTTTATATTTGCAACTGGCTTCCATCATCAATGAAGCATCTTTTAAATGAAGTAAGAGGTGGAACGAGGTAAATTAAAAGCTACAAAAAATGTAAACATTACATTTTTTTCTCTTCGATTTTTTCAAATAATTTTCTATAGGATAAGTAGCTTGAAAAAAAATTATCTACAATGGGATAGTTTGGGGATTTCGTTCTTATATGCTTGCGTGACCTGATCGCCACTGACGGCGATTCCCTCGAACTAACAGTCACGTGATCTCAAAATCTTCTGCTAGACCTCTACCAACGTCTGCCATCCAAAGGACAAGTGGTAACTGGTGTGACAAAATCTTTAATAAAAACCTTGTCGAGTTAACAACTTTGTGAGTATCAGTAAAAGAAAGTTTCCTCGTAACTTGAACCTACGTAAGTACCAAAATACAAAAGAAAAAATCTTTTTTCTTTTTCTCTTTTTCACAGCAAAGTTGGCAATGCGACAGCGACGCAACAAATGGCAAAGTCCCCGCACTTTATCCTAAATGTAGGGGCACCGGAAGATCCCTAGCTGGGCGCAGCCTGGGTTAATCGCTCCCCTTTCCATGAGCTTAGGGTGACAATGGTGGCCTAGATGCCGGCGCAAAGAGGACCCAAAAATGTAAATTTTAGAGAGTATTCCTCTTGCTCTTCAAACCAGGTTTTTCGGACTAAAAAATTACCTTAAAAGAGATTCGTCGGTTTGAAGCAGGGTATTCAAGAGGCAACTGAAGGGAGAGAATAATTTTACAATGAAAGCGCTAACTGTAAGAAAGTGCCATCCGTGGAAATCAGTTCAGTTTCTCACAAAGAAGCTTACAATATTTTAGTAGGTATTTTTTCAAGACATACTGTAAGATTCGTGCAAATCGCAAAGGGCTAGGTAAGATTAGGTAGCGTTCACGTGACCTATATTCTTCTAACACAAACATAGACGCCACTGCACTGAAAAGAAACCTGCAAAAGATGGCGCGCGAACATGATAAGACACCCTTCGCTCAAAAGGCTAGAGTTCTTGCCATGAAAAGCTACTAAGAGCCGGAAAAGTTGGCCTAGTCTGAGAGGAAGAGAGAGAGCGAGATAAGGAAAGCCGAGGCGCGCGTTTCCATGGGTGTGAGTGAGATAGCCTAAACCAGAAAACGTTAACCGCCTGCCGAGCGGAGGCAAGCGAACATTTCTCCATTGATTTTTCGCTGCCCTCTTTTTCCTTTCTTCGAAACTTGTTGAATTACCTCGGATGGGTACAGGAGCTCTACTAGCAGACTCAAGAACTTGTGGGCTCCATCCAACTCATAATTTCCTTTAGGTACCGAAAATCTCCGAATACATTAAGGCTAAAACACCTTTCGCAGTCGTTTTACCAAGGACGTATTCAAATAAGTCAAGAACTTTTCTATAAATTTCTACTGTTTCCCTGTAGAAAATATGCGTCCATTTCTAGTGTTTCTAATCTGGGATCCGACCAGTTAGCCTTTGACCTAGCCTGAACTTACTAACGTACTCAATACAACCTACAATTACCTGATGTAAATTTAATTCATCTAACCTATTCAAAACTACCCGTGACTTACCTAACCCAAAATAAATTCCTCTAACCTAGCTCAAATTCACCTCGGCGAAACTTGCTACCGAGGAGTGAGCGGCGTAAGGTTGGCAAACCCAACGGAGCGAGCCAAAAGATATCTAATCTAACCTTTGATTGCCAAAGCTAACTTCATCTATTTAACCGATAGGG
>Ga0058701_10003403_pt1 | contig 12569 bp, 7 predicted proteins | sample AgamicOrMae_FD_97039 | JGI IMG/M metagenome (GOLD analysis project Ga0058701, IMG submission 97039) | Agave microbial communities from Guanajuato, Mexico - Or.Ma.e | ecosystem: Host-associated > Plants > Phyllosphere > Phylloplane/Leaf | place: Guanajuato, Mexico | collected 2012-06-04
CCACTCCAGTGTGCCAGAGACTGAGAGTAATCGTTTCAGTGCAATAACGCCACCAACTGGCTGCGTGCAACTGGAGCTCCTTCAAGCTGCCTGTTCCTGTGGAGACGCTGCGAAAGTTTCATCTCAGCTGCTCTAAGGGCGCACTCTGCCCACTCTGCTGGCTTCTCTTAGGGCTGGCCGACTTCTCTTAGGGCTGGCCCTTCCGCCGGAAGCTTCCTCTGGCCGTCTCCTGTTACCTGGTGGGTGTGGGATTGAAAGTTTTCTGCCTGTTTGGCCAAATGGGGCGCATTATGCTGCCCACGAACAAGTGAGCAGAAGCCGCAGATTTCCGGCCGACTTTCGGTTAGTGTTTGCTCAGCTGTTACAAGCACCTTTGAGGCGTGGCCATTTCTGGCTTGTGCTTTATTCTAGCTCGCATTCTAGCAAGAATGAAGCGGGATAATGTCTGGTGCAAAATGCGCCACCTTAGCTCATCTGAATGTCTCGGTTTACAATCTCACAATTTGGCCACCCGCTCGAGCTGGAAGGCGCGATTTCTGCTCCCTGTCTGTGGCGCTTCCGCTGCTCCCACTTGGCCAGCCCTCAGCTCTGGCAAGCCTAAGCGGCGGCGCAGAAGCCGCCTTTCTCAGCCGTAAGTGTGTGTGTGACTTTCGGCGGGGCGCCTCTGGGTGCATGCGAGCACAACTCTGCATCAACAACAACAACAACAACAACTACAGCCCAAAGGCCAATTGGGCCTCGGCGGGAGAAACAGGCTCGCCTAATAGATTTTCGGCCCGCTAATGTGCCCTGGAGGCTCGAGGCAAGGGCGGGCCAGCAGAGTGGCGCTCGGCGGCGGCCAAGGAGAAGGAAGTGTGCCAGTTAATTGGCCGCCACGGCGCCCAGTGGGCCTCCATTTGGGTGCTCATCGGGCTGCATTGGGCGCCACTGCATCGCTTGCTGCATCGGATGGCATCGCTTGGCGGCGTATTGCATGGCTGGGCTCGGGCTTGGGACAAAGTGGTGGGCCGGCTTGTGAGCTTTGCTTGATCAGCAGGGCCAGTGTGTGGCCAGCGAGGCGGCGGTGGCGGCGGCAAGGCGACAAAGGCGGCCAAAGTTAATGGGCAGCGAGGCGGCGGCGCTGCAGGCGAGCTGAGGGGGAATATTGGGCGTCCAATATTCTGCGTGGCGTCGCGCGGCAGAGCAGCACGCACAAGTGCACAACTGCACAACGCCGAGCCATTTGGCGCGCTCATGCCCAAACACGTACAACACACAGTCTGCCCGCCGCTCCAGCGCCAAGTGTCCGTCTCGACTCTTGGCCGGACAACTCTCGCACCCAAGCACACCCAATGGCATGGAATGATCCCCGTCAAGCAATGCTGCACACGCTGTCCCCCGCTGGACGCCGCCTGGACACCCTACAGGCGGCCCCCCAGCCGGCAAACAAAAAGGTTCCCGTCTGGGCGCCACACTCGAGCTGGCCACTCGCTCACCAGCTCGCCCGCTCTCGCCGGCCACACACTTGCAACGGACTGCAAAGAGGCGCCCAATGGAGCCAAGGGGATGGGAAAATGGCCGCCGGAAGTGGCGTCTTTTGGCTGGTTGTTGTTGTTGTTGTTTGGCTGGGCGGCTGGACGTCGTCATGGCGGTGTTTGCGTTGGCGCTCGGCAGACTGGTGGTGGGCCCGTTGAGCTGCAACGGGCGCACAGGAAAGGCGCTAAATGAAATGGATTATTATAATGAGGAGCCGGCGGGCAAGGAGCGCCTTTCCAGGGCCGCCGCAGAGGAAACGCGCCGACGGGGAGACGGTCTGTGAGTTATTTCACACACTCTCTCGGAAATACACACACACATTCCAGCTCAGCTTAGACACACACTTGGCCTCGTGCAGCTCTGTTGCGGCTTTGGCGCCGCGAGAACGAACTGGACTCCTGATCAGGATGGACACTGCTCGTGGGTGGCCACGAGTCGGCCGCCAATCGATGGGGGCGGACGTGGCCAAGCGTGGGCCGCCCTAAGCTCGCTCTCAACCGCACACTCCAGTTTCCCCTCGACTGGGGGCCGCCTTTGTTGGGGGCTAATAAACTTGTTATCTGACCGCCCGCACACCAAGAGGGGCGCCCTCATCTCGTCCGGCGTCCACTTGGTCCCGGGCCAGCACTGTTCGCCTCTCTCGGCCGCCCCATTTGGACCCCCTCCCCCTCGTCTCGTCTCAAGGATAACTTGATGAGGCAAGCAAATCGTGTATCGAAAAAGCGCAAACCGCGAGAAATGACCCAGACTAATAGTATTAATGCATCATCCAGCGGCCGGACGTGGGCCAGGCAAACAATGGGAGCCAGACGAGCTGGCGCTGCTAGGCACTGCGCGTTCGGGCAGCCCGAACGTTGTGCGCCACGAGCCCGCAGTCCCGCCGCAGGTCCGAAAGGGGACGCACAGCGTGCGCGCGGCAGCAGTTTTCGCGCTCCCCTTCGGGCCAGCCCAGCGAGGGAAAGTGCGCGCCCGAACGAGAACTGCGCCCGAGCCAAACTAATGGCTCGGAAAGCAGCGGGCGCACCAAATTCCATCGGCCTCCTCCTCGTGTCTAGCCATCGAGGCGGCCTCTTTGTGGCCTCTTTCGTGTGGCCGGCGGCTCGCTGCGTGGCGCATGTAAATCTGGTGCTGCCAGCCCGTGCACGGCCCGGCCAAGTGGGAGGAAAAGTAGCAAGGCAGTCGTCCTTCCTCTTCCGCCTTTGCTCTTCCTCTTCTTCTTCTCCTTCCTCTTCGCCTTCCTCTTCCGCCGCCACTGGCAGACGCTGGCAGAAATTTGCTAGCCTGGATGAGAAAGGGGCCGACGCGAGATCAATGGTTTGCCAGTTGGCAGCACCAACCCGATGCCAACTCGCTTCTGGCCGCCCTCAACTTGCACCACTCGCTTGGCTCTCAGCCCACTGGCTGCCTGTCTGTCTGTCTGTCTGTCTGTCTGCCTGTCTGGCAGGCTGGCTGGTTGGCTAGCTCTGGTTGCAATGGCCAGCCTGCCAGTTGGGGAGAGCCTTGAACAGTTCAAGAGGCAGCCAGCTGAGCCAGTGTGTGTGGGCGGCCCAATAGTCGGCGGAAGCTTATGAAGAGAAGAGAGAAGGGGGGAAAATAATAATAAATTGATCTCTCGCAACTGTGTGTTCTCGCTGCACAGCTCCAAGTGCAGAGCTGCTGGGCCCACACGCAACGACAGCAGCCAGACAAACGGCCCTTTGTTTTGGGGCCCGTCTTGGCAAAAGAGAAGCTCTTTTTCCACTTCCTCAGGAGAGCTTCTCGCCTTTTGGCTGCCGCTTCTTCCGCTGCTACTGCTACTGTTGATGTTGGTGTTGGTGTTGGTGTCCTGCAGCGAGCCGGCTGGCGAACTTTATGAATTCTGCCAGCGAGACAATTTTCTGAAAGCCAGAGCGGAAGTGATGGAAAAAAGGCTCGCCAAAGAAAAGAGCCAGCGGCTTGGGAGGACTGTGTGTGGCCACTGCGGCAACCATTTGAGTGTTCGGGTGTTTTTTCTCTCGCCACTTTGAGAGCTTGGAAAAGAGGGAAAAAGTTGCATTCCAAGTGGAGGAGGAAAAGGCGGCAAAAAGGGCGACAATTTGCCGAGGGGCAGCCCCAACGACGGTCTCCAGTTGCCGAGCTGGTGGCGCCTAGCTTGCCAAGTGTGCGGGTGAAAAATTTGTCCCACACTCGAAGCGACTTCCACGAATCGAAATGCGCCATCTCGTAATGAATGCTCGCCGGGACAATAAATAAACATCGGTCCTTTGCCGGCAGACAAACATGCACACCAGCAGCCAGCTAGACTGTCTGGCGGGCGCCATTCCGGCCCTTTGGGGGTCCAGTTCGCCCAAAGAGTTGGCGCTTGGCGAGGCTGGATGTTGTGGGCACAAATTGATTGTATCATATCGACACAAGTGTGCAAATCTGGACGCTGACGCGCCCAAGTGGACAGTCCAGGCGGCCCCGATTTGGGCCCAATTTGGAGCTCTGGGGGGATGCCTTTGCGTCCGTTTCCTTCTTAGAAGTCTGGCCAGATTGAGGCCCACATTTCGGCCTGGAATGCAACTCGCCTCCTGCTCAATGGGGGCCGAAAAGAGGCGAAACTGCTCTGGCAAGCTAGCAAGCTGGCCGAGTGGGACAGGCAGCCAGAGAGAAAATGATCGGCGCAAAATTGGACGCGAGCAATAACGTGCGCTCGGCTGGTGTGCATGTGTGCGTGTTCGGGCCCTCCGCAATGCGCTTTCGAGCAGGTCTTGTGTAAACACTGGCTCCACTCTCGGCCGGCTCCATTGAGGCCGCCCGACTCCAAACGGAAGCCGAACACTGGCCCCAACTTGGCTCGATTATGTCCAGCCTCTGGCGAGCTCTGCGGGTGCTCGTGGGCGCTCTCTTCTCGCAGCTTTGCACTGTGGCCAAATGATGAACTCGTTCCGGCCGACTCACCGTTCTACGCCGGCCAGAGAGTGCCACACGTCGACAAGTTGGCCGCCGGTGAAAGTGTCTCGGGTTTCTGGAAGCAACTATGGTTCGCCCATCATTTTGCCATCATTGTCGAAATAAATTCGCCCTTGGTGCCAGTGTAGTTGAAGCCACACAATGATGGGACTCACAAAAATTGCCAGCCTCAGGCGGAAATTCGAGCGTGCCTCTTTTCTCCTCTCATTATTCATCCATCGTCGCTTCTCGTCGGCCACACACAATCCATCGCTCCCATTTGTTACTTTGTATCACACTCAACCATTTCATCTGCCCATCTGCTCAACCTTCAACTTGCACACCTCAAATCGCGTATTTCTCGCTCAAAAAGTTATCCGCAGTGCCCGGAAACCAAATCGTGAGCCGATCACATTAAGGCGATCTTCTGATCGCTGTTTCGCTTACCTTCCCTTCACTTTGATGGATAAAGTTCTCTTCCTTTAGCTTGAGCAATTCTTCTGAAAATTTGCCGCATCTCGTTGGTGTGGCCGTCTTGTGCCGCTTAACCGAATGAGATTACCTTCAAGATCTGGTGCTAGTCTTGAGCGTGTGTTTATGGTTGCCTCTTGTTTGCTCCTAAATGGTTTATTGAATGTCCTCCAATTGTATCAATTTTCCATTCACCAACTGATTCATGAAAGAAACCTTTACATACACTCCCCGCCGTTTGCCCTTAGGAACTGAATCTCCTTCTTGGTCGGGCCCAACCCTTCTGGTAAGCTCAATTTGTGAGAGCCCCAAGGGTTCAACCAAAGCTCCGCAAGAGTGAGCATGCGCAAGCTTTTTGCTATGCCATCACTGTGTCGCCTGGAGCGCCATCGCCCTCAGGGCAGCAAAACGTGGGCTTCGTCAAGCACGTGACAGCTCGTTTCAATCTCCGATCATCTATTTTTGTTATAACCTCCCCTAATTTGTCCATTTAACTGTTGAGAAGTTCCAAATATTTTGCATGAAATAGAAGCCCCATCAAAGCAGGATGTCCGCCGAGGAGGCAGAACTTTATAAGCTCTGGCGTATTAGGAAAACTGTTCTACAATTGTGCCACGATCGGGGTTATTTGATAACCCAGGATGAACTAGAAGAAACCTATGACCAATTCAAGGAGTCATGCAGTCATACTGTGCCACAAAGAAGTGAACTTACCATCATCTGTACCCATCACAATAACTCCGAGGACAAAATGTATGTCTTCTTTCCAGAGGAACCCAAAATAGGTGTCAAAACCGTCCAGAGTTACGCATCCAAGATGGAGACTGATAAGGTGGCCCGTGGTATTATAATTGTCCGTATGGGTCTGACACCTAGTGCAAAACAGGCCATGAAAGAGCTTGCCCCTGCATTCATACTGGAGGACTTTTTAGAATCCGAAATGTTAATTAATATTACAGAGCATGATCTCGTACCACAACACATCCTTTTGACAACCGAAGAGAAGGAAGAATTATTTGCTCGTTATAAATTAAAAGAGAACCAACTTATGAAGATGCTCGCCACCGATCCTGTGGCACGTTATTATGGCTACAAAAGAGGGCAAGTTATAAAGATCATAAGAAAAAGTGATACAGCCGGTAGATATGTGACACACAGGTTGGTTGTATGAGTGCAGCTACCACTCCCTGGGTGAACTATTTATTCTCACAACTACTAGTAAAGGAATCGAGTCCTAGAGACTCCCCATAATAGGCATATTGTTACCAGACGATTCACCAGGCTGTGTGTTCCAGCTCTCGCGCTGATTTGATCTGTTTATATATCTCGGTGAATTGACTCCCACATTTTTCAACCAAGTCAAGTTCATTTAGCCCATCCATCACTGTTTTTGCCTCGTGGTAAAGCAGCTTGTTTCCATTTTCTACAGTCTCAAAATAGAGATTGATATAATATCTAAGTGATTGCTCTGAACATGGGTCGTCGAATTTTTTGATGTTCGTATCCAGTGTGTATCTGGAGTTGGTCTCCGGTAAGAAGAGTGCCTCTCCAACCTCAATCAGTGAGCCTAAGCACATAAGGGTGATCGATATGATAACAAGCTTGGACATGTCTAGACACCTTGCTCTGCGGTTTCTGGCTTCAGCTTATCTGATAAAAAGTGCTACAGCTGAATCAACAAGTAAGTTTCGAGACAGGGAGCTACAAATTGCTCAAACTTCTTGACAACAATCAAAGAGAGATTTTCTGTATGCTTTTCAAACTGTAAGTAGAGGATGGAAATAGATACATCGAATGTTGGGCCCAAAGTTCAGCCACCATCGGTTAAATTTGGCGCATTCTTGTTGCGTCATTCATCCTCTACTACTGCACGTGAGGTACCCCTGACAGCCACAGTTTGGATTGAACTTACAAAGATGTTCGAGATTTTTCCAACGCGAAGAATGAACTGGAGATGCACTCCTTTGATTTCCTCGAAAAACTCCGTATTCTGCTCGACGTGTCACACTTCTCATCCGAAATCATCGGCACTCTGTCAAACCTCATCGAGACAGCACAAACGGTTGAGGCTTAATGTGCATTCTAGTCGAGAGATGGTTCTTTCATCAATCGATAAATTTCGATATGTAGAGGAAATCGCATCATGATTTATCGCGCTGCAATCTTTGAGTCCAACGGAAGAGTGGTAGAACTTCCGGAACACCGTTCCTTCAAATGAGCCAGTCTACGACTCACTGAACCAGCCCCCAAAACCGACACTTCTCATGCTAGAATGAGCTCCTAATTTGGCCAGTCACTAGTTGTCCGTGCTGAGTTTTATTAACGATCGATTGACGTGAAATTTAATTGCAGCTCCAATTTGTTGAGACGGTACCACCGGTATTGGATGCACCGACCTAGACCGTTCTTGATTTTGGTTGACCGTGTCTCGCGACTTTAACAGCATCATAAGACTTGAGTGAACACGGGGTACCACCATGCTCGCCCAAAAAAAGCTTGAGGTGTAACTTGCTTACCTTGGTCCAACTCAGATCCTAGAGTCCATAGGGTGATGAGAGCTCGAGGTTGCAATACACGACGGGGGTGCCTCTGTGGGGGCTTGGAACTGCAGCTTGCAGAATCAGTTGACGCCTTCGGCCTCCTGAGCGCCAAGGAGAAAAACGTGCGGCGCACGTTGGTATTGTTTACATTTCCGAAGCCCGCCTTTGTCACCAGCGATAATCTCAACTGTTAGATGTCTCCCCCGGCTGATATTGAAAAGTTTTCTCAGTATTTCAACTTTGAACTATAATCTACAACATGCTAGCAGCTTCGTCATCCACCATACATGCCAATAGTGTGGAGCCGTTCGAGCCTAGAGCTCGCCAGCTCATGGATACTCACCCCCTTGATGACGGAACCGATGACGACAACCTGGCATCCAGCTTACTTAGCAATGCTCCAAAGTTATCCGTCAAATACAACTCATTCTCAGGACTCAGTCAAGCTAAAGATGAAGAAATTTGGACCATTAGAGAGGTGCCCAATGGGGAAGAGCAACTTTATGCCAAAGGTAGATGTGTCTACTGGACCAGGAACTCCCTCATAATCAAATCATTCAATTTCACTGACCAGGTCATAAGGGTATTCTGGAATGATTTCAACGGGACTGACCATATCTGCTGTGCTTTATCATCTGGGTTAAGCATCTTTGATCATCTAGGGCGCCACCATCAGATGCTCCTCCCTTTCTCCTATAGAGAAATGTACTCTACAAATTTAGGTTTGCTTGTAGAGAGAAACTGTGATTCCTCCGAGGACGCTAACTTACCTGTCTTATTTGCTCTGACGCATCCAACGAAAGAGATATCGCCTGTGATATTCCGACCGATGGGTAGAACCGCACAAAACTCTAGAACATGCGCCTATTCCGTCTCTAGCTTCATATCAATTGTCACCTGCCATGATAAACTACCCTTGTGCCTGACATATGACTCACATGAATGTCAACATAGTATTTGGAAGATACGAGAGAGTACTCCAGAAGAGATAGAAGAATTCAATATCGCTGGCGATGATTCACTTTGCACGCCCACGAATACCCTATCGCAGTCAAATTATAGCATAAAGACGCCCGAGGGGTTTTCACATAGTTCATTAAACCTCTCTAATAGACAGAAATCTAGTCTTGCACAACAAAGTTCGTCAACTGCGACTGTCAACTTTTCACCCAAGATCGAAACAAAAAGCAAACATTCTACCTTAGGAAATCTGGCTGCCAGTCGACTAGGCGCCGGTTACAACCAAATCATCGGGGATCCAACGATCCCATCTACTACGGGCAATGTCAAATCATTCAAAGAATCATTGCAAACATTCGACACTGTTTCAACCCCAAACAAAAACAGAATTATAAATTATTTACGTGATAATATTGAAGAGCCAATCTTGCCTGAACTGACATTGGCACAAGTATGGACAGACTCAACAAACAACTCACTTCGGGCTTCAAAATTTTTTAACACAATTGATCTAGTCGGGGACGAGTACATGGTTATTGTGATACCTGCTTCAAGTCAGATCAAGATACTGCGATATGAAGGAGATCCGTCAGACATCGGATCCAGCCTGCCTATTGGTCGATCAATCAATTTACAAGCGATTGATGCTAATCCCATCGAATCTATGAACATGATGCTCGTTATGGACTCAGCAAGAAACTTCATTCTTTACACCGGTTTCGATCGTGTCACTTCAATCAATATTCCTATAGCAGCTCCGACCACCTTTAGGGCACCACCAACGTCTTCACCTGCTAACGCGAGAAACCCTCCTTGTGTCGATATGTCACCCATTCAATCATCGTCAGCCAGAAAGCGGATCAGCATCAGTGAGCGAAGCTCAATAGGCTCTGATTTTAGCTTCCATCAGATATTTCAAACACTTTCTCCTGTTCCTCATGCAGGAAAGAATGAAACGAAGACAACCTCATCACCATTATTGTCGTGTGATACAATGAAAATAGAACGAGTTATCGGCCAATATGTCTATCTCTGTAGTGCGAGTAACCAGAGAATTCGAGTTGAGATACCCACGGTGTATCAGACGAATTACGTTGGGAAGCTCATCAACGCGATGAAGTCTCTCGTCTCCCGCGAGCTTGGTCTCCTTATCGTCAGTAATTGGTATCAAACGAGGCGCTCCGCATCACAACCAGAATTGATGAAGGCGGAAGATGAGATGAACCTATTCAAAACTTGGTTTTTATCATGCTTAGGTCTCGAGCAGGACATCTTCGGGCAAGACGATTTGTCAAATCTTGATCTCTCGATCAAACTTCCACAATTATCACCAAACAAAAAGTCCCGACGTTTACGTGATAGTTCTGGTAATCCGATCCTGGCCAACGTTAATGTTCTGTTTTACTCCCTACATCTAGTGTTTGAAGATCTCATGCTGACACCCTTGAACTATGGCATTTCATATAATCTGGCAGAACTTTTATTGGTACTCTCATGCATACTCAAACTACAGAGGTACCAGCATTATTATTGGTTAAGATTTCCGGATCTGCAAAAAAAATTCGGCGACCAGAAATCCAAGTTGGAAAACTCTTTGCCTAGATTGGAGTCTTTATATATGCCACCATATTTTAACAAATACCCACCAAGCGCTATCGATTACATCACGAAGCTCATAGTGTTCAGCCAGATTGAGAACTTGGACCTCAATGAAGAGCCTCTAATCCCATTTCCTAATATTCCTGGCGTTACAGATAATAGTTACACCATCATCAAGTTATTTTCTGAGTTGTTTGGCATTGGTAGTCTGGAAGTTCTATTCAATCTAACGCCTAGTTACTCTGAGAGTCCAAAGCCAATCATACTAGACTCAAGACCGCAAAGATCTGTTGAGAATGATAGGAGAGTAGTGGAGTTATTAGTGGGGCTTGGCAAAGGAAAAAACTTTCTATCATCGCTCCCAACTGGTCTAAATTTGTATCTCTGGGATGCGATATTGAACTGCCGTGAGTCACCTCCACTGGATTGGAGTGAGTTCTGTTATGAGCTAATTGGTCGTCTGGATTTGGTCAATTTGGCTTGCGGTCGATCAAAAACGACGAAAGACAACGAGGACGAGACTCTGAAGTTGTTGTTTCCGGATGATATCAGAGTGTCAGAGGCACAGCGGATGCTTGCCTCAGACACTCCTGTTGAATTCAGCATCGTCCACCGACAAGGAGCGACCGAGGAGGAGACTAGGGATGAAACTCATAGGCATTTGTACCTGTTGAATGTGAGAACAATGGCAATGTCTCTCGGAAGGGGCGCTATATCAATGAGAACATACTCGCCAGTGATTGGGGAGTCATTCGAGGTGCCAAGGCTCGAACTCAGCGGCAGAGTGATTAGCGAGGAAAGACCAATTGAATATAATCACGATTTTAGTGTCTATCCTTGGCCGTTCTTTCACAATGGTGTCGCTGCCGGACTGACAATCTGTGCTTCAACAGCAAGCAATATCATCGACTCCACCTGGATTAATTACAACAGACCCAAGAGCAATATTCCTCATACTGATATCCGAGATAGAGATTTGGCCGTGGCTAATGTGAACAATGAACATGCTGGATTCTTATTCGCTCTTGGACTCAATGGTCACTTGGAGAAGCTCTCTCTCATGGCACTTCATGATTATCTGTGCCAGAACAATGACCTAACAAAGCTTGCAATCCTATTGGGTATGTCCGCGGCCAAGAGAGGCAGTAGAGACACTAATATTATAAAGGTATTGAGCATACATGTGGACGCTCTTCTACCACCAAACTCGACAGAATTGGATGTTTCGTCATCCGTTCATGCGGCCTCGATTATTGGTGTAGGCCTCCTGTATCAAGGCTCGGGAGACAGCCACATATCACGTGTTCTCTTGGAGGAAATAGGCCGCTTGCCTGGCCCAGAGGCGAATAGCAACGTTGATCGTGAAAGTTATTCACTATCTGCGGGTCTTGCTTTTGGATTAGTAAACCTATGTAAGGGTGGTTCTGCAACCATATCATCATCTGATCAGCTAAGACTTTATATGTTGGGTGGTAAGAGGAAACCTTTGACAGCGGTTCAGCGTCAGCGTTATTTCAAACAAGACTGCCATAGAGGCGAAGAGGAGTACATCAATACGCACATAACGAGCCCAGGTGGTACACTGGGCCTGGGTCTAATGTACCATAGGTCACATAATGTTTCGGTCGCCATGTGGATGCTTGCTCCGGATACCCAGACACTTCTGGAGTATGTTAGGCCCGACTTCTTGATGTTGAGAATGATAAGCTATGGTCTGATCATGTGGGACAAGGTAGAGCCAACTGGTGAATACATTCATTCGCAAATACCTAGAATTGTTTCCACGAATGCCTTCCAAAAGACTCCTTCACCAGCGTTAAGCCGAAACTCGGCTGATGCAAAGAATTGGATCGATTATGAATTGATCAGCCAAGCTTATTGCAACTTAGTTGCCGGATGTTGCATGGCAATAGCCTTGCGCTATGCTGGAACTGCCGACAAAACTGCATACAAGACAATCTATAGGCATACGAAAATGATGATTGCAGTAAGTAATAAGCCGGCACTAGTGGAACAAGCAGGAAGGCCGTGCGTTGAATCGTGTTTAAATGTATTAATTACCTCGCTGGCTGTATTGATGGCTGGAACCGGAGACTTGGGCGTGATGCGAGTTTGCAGATACTTGAGGTCACGTCTAACTCAAAGTTGTGTATTTTATGGTTCATATATGGCTATACACATGGCACTGGGCATCCTGTTTCTGGGCGCCTGTCGCTATTCTTTTAGCGCCTCACCGGAAGCAATTGGTGCGCTGATCTGCGCTCTCTACCCAATCTATCCCAACCATTCGTCGGATAATAGATATCATCTACAAGCCCTTAGGCACCTATACGTCCTAGCTGCTGAGCCAAGACTCTTGATACCCTATGACATATCGACCAATCAGCCCGTTTACGTTAATGTCATTGTGAACCAAAAGCAAACTAATGGGGAATATTTGAAGTTGAAATTGAAGCTACCTTGTTTGATGCCGGAAATTGATACAATTGAGAAACTCTCCCTGGATGATGATAGATATTGGCATATCGAGATCAATGATAAAAGAGTGTTGATGAAATGTCTTCTCCAAGA
>Ga0058701_10003404_pt1 | contig 12568 bp, 10 predicted proteins | sample AgamicOrMae_FD_97039 | JGI IMG/M metagenome (GOLD analysis project Ga0058701, IMG submission 97039) | Agave microbial communities from Guanajuato, Mexico - Or.Ma.e | ecosystem: Host-associated > Plants > Phyllosphere > Phylloplane/Leaf | place: Guanajuato, Mexico | collected 2012-06-04
TGGTATAATGTTGCATTTTTAACGTTAGCTGATGCAAAAGCATTGTTCCAAGTGTGATTTTAAAGGGCTTCAAATAATAATTTCAGCCGACTCGTGGCAACTCTTAATGAAAAGTATTGTTATGAAGAGAGTCTAATTGATTTACCTGGCCTTGACTTGAACACGGTGACCATTACACCTGACTAATTAATTTACACGACCACGCCTTGAACGCGACACCCGTTGCAGATAATCATTGATCTAAATTATTACTAGCAATCAGTGGTTTTCTCACAAATGTCTTCAGTCAGCCACAGATTTTTGTAAACGGGTGATCGAAACCATGAGACCGCAGAAAATTTCAGAAAGGCTGGAGGAAGTCCTATTTTTGACAAGGACCAACCCAACGAGTTATCCTGTCCGAATATGGCAATTTCTCCATGGATCGAGACTCGTCGCTGTTTTAAGCGTCGCGACGGTAATCGTGTCATTCGGCTCATCACTTCATTATGGAACCGATCTAAACGAGCTCGAAGTCCTCTTTTTCTTTTGCGCAGCTCTTTGTCTTTATGCCGAAGCCATGGATTTCTGGACTACAAAGCGACGCAGACTTGAAACTGTGACTATTGGACTCATAGAAGTCGCCAAAGCGATAGAGCGTGTTTCTTCACCAGAGCTTTTACTCAAAATGGAGAAGACAGCCCACACAAGCAAGCTCATCGTCATATCATACTCCATCGACTGTTTCTTGATACTGGTTTTGTTTATGGTCTATCCTCTGCAACACGGAAATCTCGCTCTGGATATACCTTATCTTAGTCATGACAAACACGTCTACTACGTTTTATGGGGTCTCGAGGAGGTGCTTCTGGCTGTTGGGGCCCTGGTATACTGTTCGTCGTTGACCTATTTCATTGAAGTGAGTATGCTCCTGAGCTGTTTATACGACATCCTGTCGGCGAACTTCGAAGAGGACAAAGTCTCCAGCTGCATCCGGATCCACCAAAGCCTCGTCGATGTTTCGCTGATGTTCCAGGCAGTGCTCTCTCGATCCTTATCAACTTTCGCTTGGTGTTCCACTCCGCTTATCATTGAAATAACTTGCCTTGTGTTGCTATCCGAGAACCCTGAACCGATGTTTATCGTTGCCTTGGGTACTTGCTTTGTCGCTTACTACGGCGCTTGTGTCCTTAGCGATCTTGTAGCAGTTTCCTATGAATCCGTAGCGACGGGTATTTACAGGAGCGGTTGGACCGAAAGGAATCCTCTAACTCAAAGAGATTTGTTTCTCGTTATCTTAGTAAGCCAAAAAACTCTGTCCTGGAAAGCGGGTATCATAGGTAAACTAAAAAAGGGCCACTTTACTACTGTTATAAACCGATGGTACCAGTCTGTTCACGCTCTCCTTAGTTTAAATTAGTGATAATTGTTTTGGCTTACCAGAATCGACTTATTTTTCGGTCAGTCCTGTATTTAACGCCGAATTCATCGATAAACAAGCAGGGTTTGAACAAAAAATTATTGTCCGATTGGCGTCATTGAGGATTCTTCGGAATCAATAAGTAATCTTTTGCCGCTTTCAAAAAATCACGTTACTCCTGCCAAAGTCAAAATACAATCCATTCAAAAGCCAATTTCCTGCCTTTCCTTGCCTTTGTACGATTTTCTTGTCTTTTCTTCAATGATATCGGTCGTTTCTTCCGCTGGCAGGGAATATTATCTTCGATAATGAAATGTTGAATGGCTCATCAGTTTGGCAGGAGGTTTTCTGATTTTGAAAGAGTGTCTACGTGTACTCCGCTGAGACTTAAACTTCATTGTAAATTTCTCAAAGCATTCATTTTAATTATACTAGACCGGTGCATTCAAAAGGCCAAAGAGAGTGTTTTCTTGGCCTATTGAGCACAGTTTGGGGTTAAATTGCTGAAACCTCAGAGGATATCACAGAGATTTTACTGTAGGTACCTTGCGCGTTAACGGACGGCGCGCTATTTGCCTGTCGAAGCGAGCGGTACCCGGCGTGGTAGGTTGCCTACCTTCATCTGGCGACACTGTCGCGACGGCTGAAAACCCCACAGCGGCTACTGCAGAGCTCATTGTCATTGAGAACTCGTTCAAAATGGAAATATAGTTAATTTTAATATCTACTTGCAGGTTCAATCTTTGCCCGAGTCCCGAACTACAAATTTCCAACTGGTCGTCTTAAATGAAAACGAATACCAAGCGATATCGCCTATCCTTACTGAAAAAACATCTGAAATCGAAGGATGGTTGCCCACAGATGTTTTTCCTGAGAGCTTGGAACTTCCCGAAAAACTGCCAACTTTCTCCCTATTGGAGAGCATTTATTTTGAGCTTGAGAAGAGAAAAATTATCCATTGCCTACATCATTAATAATAAATAGCATCTTGCGTTAAAAGTTTGGTAAAATTACAACTGAAACCTTGGAAGGAATGAGGATTAACATTACTCTGACAGAGGATACCGGTAGGTGTTAACTGTTTTACAAATAAAAGAAAGGGTTATCATAACTTGCCCGCAGATGTCTGAACCTTTTACCCCAATAACGATTCGATAGGGTCGGAAACTCGGAAAGGTATGATTGCGTAAAAGGATTAGGATAAAACCTTCAAGAGAACAATAAATGTTATACCAGTACTCTTGTTAATTCCTTTGGGGGAAAAATCCATCCCATAAAAAAAGAAAAAAATCTAAAAATGTGGTTGCTTTCGGATTCCGCATGATGAACATGCCCCTTCCGAACTCCTTTCTTTTATACGAAAAGATAAAAGAACGCGGGGTTTTACCAACAATGCAGCCAACATTCGAAAGAACTCAAGCAACTTTATTTCATTTAGGTACGATAGAAAAAAAACGTGAGAACGTACCCAACTAGCAAGAAAACCGGTGATAGCCTCAAATTGTTTAAAAATAATTACTTTAAATAGTCTTCGTTTTAAAATGTGCTTTTCCTAAGGATCCGCATGAATTGATTAGGTACAGTACCCAATGTTGCTCCTTGGCAGACATGAGTTCAGGGCGACCTGATACCGATCATTCCTCCCTTAGACCCTTCGGAATGGCAAATTTGATATCGACTACCGTGAATTCTTTAAGACAACATGGAAATGAAGAAATATTACCCGACGTGCGGCAGTTGACGGATGAAATGTAAGAAAACAAAACTATTTCCATCATATTTTTTTTGGTAAAGATTAAGTATCAATATCAAATGCCACGTTTGATTATAAGTTAATCTACATATCCGGATTCATAACATAACCTCCAATAATTGTTATCCAACAGCCGTCAAGAAATAATAAAGGATATCGAGTCATATATGCTGAACATAGCAAGCCAGATAGTCACTGGAAAATGTCCGGCGTTAGAGTCCAGGTACCGTAAAATTTGACTTCAGAAAGGCAGGTTGGACTTAAACAGAAATTAGAAAGGTTGCGTTTTCCACCTATTGTATTTCCCCTTTATTTTGCTAAGCAAATCGAAGCACAAAACACTTAACCTGAGTAAAGTTAACCAAACGGTGGCCAAGCCGAGCGGCAGCAAACCGAGGTACCAGTACAAGGCACTCCCAAGCTTGGCAAGCAACAAGACTCTTAACTTAACCTAACCTATGCAGGTCTAGGCATATGTCGTGAATTCTCATGTACTGTACCGGTAATGGATAATTACACCAGGCTGGAAAACAGGATAGTGGAAAATTAACCCTTTGAAATTGAAAATTTCCTGATTCAAACCCAAATTCAAAATTTGTTAGAAGGTTAACGAAAAATAATGTAATTTTCAGACAAGGACGCAGCACTCCACTCCGATTCTCGGTAAAAGCATCACGTCGAAAAATGGCTTTAATAATGTTCACCTTGTCGAAAGTACACCGACTTCTAATCACAAACTCGACGTGTTCTCGCAGGTAATGAATGATTAATGAAAAATTACGGGGGGTTGTACGGGGCTGGGTTATTTTCAGTGTTATGTTGCAGGGAATTTTACTATGAGAGAAAAGATTTATTTCGATCGCAACGCCAAGTGGACGAAATAGCTAGAAATGTCAGTGAATTGCTTCAGCGACCCCCGTGGCATTTATGTCTGACAACGACATCCAAAGGACTCATAGCTGGTGACCTGGTTTTAGTGACCAGCGATGGGAATCGATTAAACTGCGATGCTGAGCCAACAGGTGACCATCCGAGAAAATTTGTAAAGAAAGGCGAAATTATCACCTCTTTAGTAACACCTTTCGACTCCAAACGGGATCAAGTGCAGGGCACAAAACTAACCGAAGGTTATTCTAGCCTTGCCCGCGCCAAGCCTGATGCCGCTTACTTCGCGGTGGCAGTTGCGGCAACAGCTGAGCGGACCGGTGTCGAAGCGAGGAATAGGGCCCATAACCTAACCTGCGTTCACCTAATCTTCTTCAACCTAACCAACGCAGTTGTACGTCGTTAATCGCGATAAAATATGTATTCAAGGATTAAATGAGGGTGGAACTCAAGAGGTGTAAAATTCCGTCTTTCAAATTTCCACTGACAGTGAGTAATCACTTTGCGATCTAAGGATAAGTCTTTTACAGGTACATTGGTCCCGAAGGATGTGCTCGGAACAGTCTCGCTTGAATCGTCTGCTCGATTTATCCTTGTAGTCGAAAAGGACACGGTTTTCCAGAAACTCCTCCGAGAAGATGCTCCTAACCGTCTTGGCCACTGCCTTCTTGTTACGGTACAGTCACGAAGTTTCCGCAATCAGTCAGTAAATTTCAGAGGTAGAACTTCCAACCTCTTGTGTCCCACCCTAGATTAAATTTCCTCTACATACAAACAACGTTAGTTAGGTTGAGCAACGTTAAGAAAGGTGGAGTACCAGCGGTTGAAAATTCCACCTTCAAAATTTACAGTGAGCTTAAAGATCCGCGTATCAAAGATTGGCGAGTTCGAAACCAATACGCTTGAATTTGGGAGCGAAAACCCTTTTATCCTCTCGTCAGTCGATGATTTTACAATTTGGTAGTACGGCTCGGATAGGCTACCGCTCTGGCATCACGGTCTGGCGGGTAGTCTACCTTGCGTTCGACTCAAGTAGTAGTAGACTGGCTTGAAATTAAAATAGAGGATTTCACATACTTGTACGCACACGCAATTCATTTTACTTTGTCTTTGTGAAGGGTAAGGGCTACCCAGACGTAAACACCCGACTCCTGTTGTGGCTACTGCAAAAGGAATTCAACCTGCCATTGTTTGCTATGGTGGATGCGGATCCTCACGGCATTGAAATTATGTGTACTTACAGATTTGGCCCCACGGTAAGTTTTATAGTAAATATTTAACATAAGAGAATAAATTCTCAGAATAAAAACTACTTTTTTTGGTGGCATTGCAATTTAAAGACGAGACGTAGAAATAAAAGAGGAATTTTATTCTTACAAAAAAAAAATATTTAAACTAATTACATCAATGTATACAAATAAAAAAAACTCTCTAAATATCTAAAATAGTCCAATAATACGGGTTTTACGAGACTTCCGCAACCCGTCCTAAAAGCTTTGTACTGAATTAAAATTTGTACGAAGTGTTCTTGTGACTTGAAAGGTTGAAGATACAAGAAATCACACTAACTGCGGCATTGTCCGCTGATATTTAGTTTAAATCACACGGTTGATTTACCACATTATAAAAAAAATGACAATCACAAAAATTTCATCAGTGTTGCAATTTAACGAATCATTTGAGACCACAACACTTTCAACAAGATGTTGATTTTCTCGACGCTAAAATAGAAATTCACAATTTTAGATAATATAACCACTTTTCGATAGAGTTAAACAATTAAAATCTAAAAAGGTAAAGGCTAATAACTTTTGAAAACCGACTACGCATTCAAAAAAAGGTATACAACAAATATAAAAAATAAGATAGGAATCAGGGCTAAATTACAATTAAGACAGTCTTTTGAACACGTGCATAGTAGCTGATAACGGCAGACGTTTTAATTTAAAACACCATTATGGCGAAAAAATAAAGGGTGCACTTATAGAACAGAACAGGGGACAGCGGAACTAAACTTACATGGTCAGCCTTTCAGAACCAGCGTCACTTTGGTCGAAAAAAACTTGTACTTTTAAGAATATGTTTGATGAATATTAAACAAGAAAGTCTTTAAAATATTCATTAAGAAAATCACATATCTAAATGATTTGTGGAGGGGAAAAAATGATATCCCACATACGGCTCAGTGCAAGTACGCTAAAATAAATAAAAAAAAGAATAATAAACTAGTAGTTAGCACGTTGTCTAAAAATATTACTTGTAAAGCGTGATGGTTATTTTTAAGGCATTTTGCCCTACCAATAAGTCCTTCAGTGTATTACTATACTTTCAGAAAACTCCGGGGCATCTTACTGCCCCAGCGTTGCCACATCTCCGATGGCTAGGATTACACCCCAGTGATATCGTGCCCTTGGGACTTTCAACAAGCCCTTTAACATCAGAGGACAGACGGCTTGCGACAAGCCTCAACCGGAGAGCGGATTCCCTAACTGAACCTGAATGCGCTGCAGCTATAAAACAACAGGTAAAACTAAATCTATTTCTCTCTGCTTATCATTCCTCCAGGTGAGAAGTCATTACAATAAGCTACGGGAATTTTTTCTTTACGGTGGTTTTGAAAAGAAAAATTGACGCCCATATTTCTCCTTAGGTTAACGACATGTTATCGAGTGGGAAGAAGGCCGAAATCGAATCTTTAGCTAAATGCTCAAAGCATTATCTGATAGATGTGTATGTTCCCACGAAGATGAGCAACAAAGGCTATATTTAAATCGACTTAGCTTTGCAGAGATGATAACATAATTCCCCGCGATGGTAACTTCGACTCGACAGCAGCTCAACTTTTCACGTTTCCAATTCATCGGTAGTTCGGACTTGTCTAGGAGAATCTTCTGGTTCGCAGGGACATTCCAACTTTCCAGCGGAAGCGCAATCATCTCTAAAAACCTGCACAACAATAGAGTAATAATTTAATATTTTCCGTAGTTGCGTTTTGCAAACGAGAATCATTTCTTTTACTTACTTCTTTTGGATGCAGAATTTCATGCTCTTTTTCCGTCAACTTTTTGTCATAAGTCTGAGCCGCCTCTCTCCAAGCGTCAATCATAGCGCGGTAAAGATCCTGGAATAAAACGGACTTTCACTACAAAATCTTCGTTGGAGTTCTCTTTATTAGGGACGCGTTCAAAAGCGGCACCCGGGGATGTTTTATCTCTGTCTTACACATGGAGCTCTCATAAGAGAGAAAGACAGAGTACCCTTCGAGTGGTGTTTTCGAACGCAGCCTACAGGTATCTTACCTCAGCGCCTCCGTAATTCAACACAGCCATACAGCTCACAGGAACTTTCCTAAAAACGCAGTAAGCAAGATCTCTCCTCCCCAGAGCGAAGATAATAGGAATGTTTTCCATCTTAGCTCTGCTTTTGATACTCTCAACGACTTCGTCAAGGCCTCCTGCAACACAAAAAGCATCATGTTTAAAAGATATCTGCTCTGTATTTTCGGATAATTTGCCCATCCCTGATTTGAGTTGTAGGCCCTGTTTTACCTTCTTCAGAGTTGGCTTCTAAATCCGTGGCGATGACGATGAGTTTCAATTTCCTTAGCTTTAAATACTTGTCAGTTTCCCGAAGTCCCAAAACGTAACGCCTATGTATCTTGGCCTTTTCAGCATCACGAAAATGAGCTTTGGTTTGGAAACGATAGATCTGCTTCACGAACGCTTTCACCTTTTCTTGAAGAACTCCACAATTGTCGTTGCTGCAGTACCTGCAAATTAAAAATAACAATTTAAAAAAAAAATCATATCGTGTAGACACTCGTTACGCTCGACGCTTTTCAAATTATTGAGTAACAAGATTTTACTAGTAGGTTTGAACCATAGATTCATAACTACAGCGCACTTCTGAAGCAAATAAATACACCTTGCCCGGAAGTGCTTTTGAAAAGTAAATACTGGGAAGTCTAGGCGGACTTTGGTCCTGCATTGACCTCGTTACTGAAAGCATACTTGAACAGTAATAATAATTTAATACCGGTACTAGGAAACATATTTAAAATCGATTTTTCCTAGAAGATATTAGCAATGACGTCTTGACACTTAAGTTTGTGGTATATACTTACTCTCTAAATTTGCGGGTATGAATGGAGGACTTCGCCAGTTGCATAACTTCGCTATCCGAAAATCCTAGTCCTGTCAGTAGAGATGATCCAGACCGCGGATTCTGCTCAGAGGCCTCCAGCAGATCTGATTTATTATGAAAACTTCCAATGGACAGACTTACGTCGGACGAACAACGCTCAAAGAGATATCTAATATAAGTTAGAGTCTCCTCTCCTAGTAATAAATGGCAGTCTTCAAGAAAGGTGTCCTGTTTGACTTCATCTAAGGATTCCGGAGTGGTGAAACATTCAAGAGGGCAAGCACCTTCGTCTAAGGAGTTTCGTCTTTCAAGGCGACAATTTATTTTGTGGTGCCTTCCTCTAAGAATAGCGGCTTTTAATTTAGTCAGACTTTTCTTTTTAGGAAATTCTCTCTGTTTGCCGCGTTTGATACGTCGGGAAGTATCAATTCGTATTTTTCCTTTCCACGTTTCTCTAGGATACCTGCTTCTCAAAACATTTCTACTGTCTTTGCTATTAGATGTGAGCTGAGAAAACAAGAAAAAAAAAATAATTCAAAGAATTATGATGAACTGAAAGCATAAAAAAGTGTATACTTACCTCTAGAACTTCACCTAAGTTAATTGATATAGGATCAGATCTCCTTGGATATTTCTTTGTTGGTTTTTTGGCAGCAACATTTTCTATTGGAGCAACATTCTTTTTTCTTACTTTTCTAATATTTTTATGAGCCAGCAGATCAGGAAAATCATCATCACATATTAATGACAAATCACTGTTTTCTCTGGGAGGAGATTTTTCAGTCAAAAGTGTCTCTGACTTGGGTTTTCCAAGAAACAATTTCTCCCCTCTTCTCTGGACTACCAAGGGTACCTTTTTATGGCACCCCTGTTGTGGGATGACATTTTCTTTAGTTACGGCATGTGGATGGCATTTAGGTGATATATTCAGTCTTGATAAGCTGCTTGTGATATGCTCCAGCTCTTTGGGAGGACAAATAAAACTACCTTGAGGTGTCAGCTCAGATTTTGTTTTATGTCGCTTGGCATATTTTTCTTTTAAACACCTCTCATCACATGATTTGCTTGATAACCCTGGTTGTTTAGATTTTGTATTGCCACCAAAATGGCTTACTTCTTCTGATGCAATATGAGATGAAGAAGATTTTGGCAGTTCTGGCCATTCTGATTCATGCCAATTGATTTTCTTGGGAACTAAGTTCTTTGAACTTGCTAGGGCATAGGCAGCGGATACATGAGATCTGATCTTGCCTGAGGAATGGTGGATCAACTGAATCTTTTCCCTCTTTGATTTGGAGGCAGGCTGTGCTGCTCCTTCATCTACTGCCTCATTTTTCTGAGTATTCATCACTCCTCACTCCAATGCTTCCAAGTCATAAAAAAGCATTCTGCTATTAAATAACTGACAGGCATTGCCAGAATAGATCTTAAACACTTTTGGAGAATGGAAATAGAAATTGTGAGGCCTCACTTCCATTTTTATTGGATTATTCAGATCATACTCATCAAGACGACCAAGCTGAAAAATAAGAAAGAAAGAAAACCTTGGCAACTCTCGAATATGAACTGATCCTAAGGGCAAGAATATCCTAAAATACCCCCCCCCAACAAAAAAAAAGTGGCAACAAATCTTTTTCTTTGCTGAAAACTACAGAAGCACTGCTGTACTTATAACTAACCTGCAAAGATTAATCAAATACTCGTCCTTCCTGTGAAACCACGAATAAACACGACCAACGAGCGTTCACGACAGACGAACCGAATTAAGGTCGCAGAGTCAAGAGAGACCATTCTTTATGTTTATTTGGGTATCAAAAAGTGATGTAACAAATCGAAAAATGTCATGAGAAACTTGTTCTGTAACTACCACGTCGACTTAGCGCCCACATGGTGCACTGTACTATCCGGGACTCGTACGAAAGAGAGAATAAAAATAGTTTGTCGGAGTAAAATGACATATACCAAAACTTCTGGTAATGATAGAGGTATTAAGAATAAAGGTGTATAACCTAAAAGAATTCGTGGTTATTAAGTCATACCTGAAAGGCGGATTTTATGGTAGACGGCGAGTAGAGACGAGAACTTCACAACGTCTTCAAGCCATTGCTATCAGAATCCATCTCTATGCTCTCTCCCCTCAATGATAAAAAGTAAAAAAAAAGAAAAGGCACAGTGATTAAAACCATTATTCGAACCAAATGTAAACAAACACAGACGATGCGAGAGGAGAGAGCGCAAATTTGAAAACAGACTGGAAACAGTAGAAAAACAAAACTTTAAAAAATAATTTGCTCCGCGAATGACCTTCATAGAGAAAACAATCGTGAGTGAAGAACTTTTTCTAATAATTGTATCGTATGATCTATATATTATTAATTAAAAGTGTACGCGACCCACTGAAATCTCATTTCTATGTAATATCTACGGTTTGTTACGTTGGCACAATGGCGGGTAATTTTGAAACCGAGCGCGTGGAGGTTACTCTAGCGACGCCGCTCGAAAGACCTGATACAGATTTTCTTCTGAAATAATATTATGGAATATATTATAATTGACTAGTATTGAAAGTTAAAATATATCTGAATCATGAATCGTAACAAATAACAAAAAAATACAATAATAGCCTACCGGTAATAAAGAAAAATATGAAAGTCTTTGTGTGTGTCCACTGAAACTTGTAAATTAGTACATGACCTGCTCGTATCCTTATTTCAAGAGTAAAAAAAAGCAGAGGGCATAATAAAAAGAGCGAGAAAGGCGCGACAAACAAAAGCATTTACTTGGTATTAAAATTAACGCATTAAACGCAAAAATTTAAGCGTTTGCTCTGCAGTCCCAAGTGGTTCCGAAGTCTGATTCCTGATCACATCTAAAAATTTGAGAATACCAGTATTTCTCCATGTCTATTTTTTTAATAAAAAAATGGAATGATGGCGTGATTGATTCGAATTAGAGCGTTCCAGGTTGAAAAGTCAAACCTGGTAAGGACAAGTTAAATAAGGAACTCGCCGGTCGCCGCTCTATAGCTGAAGGCTCCGACTTGAAGCAGTGGTAAGGAAAGTGAAAGTAACGCGTACCATTCGGAAGATGCCGATGGCCAGGCGGGGCGGGGCGGGGCAAGGCGCCGTCCTCCGCGCCCACCACGCCCCCTGCCTAGCGCCTCCCGGCCCGGACGCCCGCTGAAGGCATACACCGACGAACGCCGCGGAAATACCGTACCACAACTCTTCTTGCACAACTACCGCACCATCTACTGATCGCTCGTGCTCGGCAGCCATATTGAAAGGTAGTAAAAAAGTATTGTTTTCACTTTTCAGAAAGAAATCCTCAAAGAAATGATTGCGCACTGCACAGTTTTAGTGTTTGACACCCTGGAACAATAATTTGTCCATGTTGACAACATTTTTGATCCTGCCGTTAATTTGTTTTCTTTATTACGATAATCGCCCGGAACGCTATCTTTGTACTGTATTTTTTAAGAAGCGGAACAACAGAAGGATATAGCAAAACGAGGACCTCCTGTGATTTTCCGTGATTTGATATGAAAGCAAACTAATATCAACGGATAAATGTCCCATGTTACGAAACTTATTGTCGATCTGAAAGCAAACATTCATAGATTTTAAACTAAGAAATTCAGCTGTTGTTCCACGTAGGATCTTGTTAAAGATGTAAAAAATAAACAATTTTGATTAATTGTCATACTAAAGTGCAAGTTTACAGAAAATGTAAGGAACCAGATGGAAGAACAAAGAACCAGTTACAAAGCCCCTGCAGCTTGAAGGACAGGCAACCACCCACACATGGGTGAGTTGCGGTTGCCTACCTTCTCTCGGAATATCGCAGCAGGTGACTGATTCCATGTGATTTGTCTCCTGCTCACATGCTGATTTCAAACCAAGGTCGTAACGAACGGGAAAGTTATTTTAGGCCTTATATGCAGATCGAACGTTTTCTGCGACTCCACTCGTTTATGCGGGTTGCCTACTTACAGGATGAAAGGCAGCTTACTCGGGTAGAATTCGGAGTTCGGAGGAGATCGGCTTCGTTCGGTCCGAGCAAGGGCTGCCTTTCATCCTGTAAGTAGGCAACCCTCACGAACAAGTGGCGTCAGAAAGCGTCTTCCATTTTTGTCAGGAGAGATTCCATCGTTATTCACCTTGTTTCCATCATAGGAAGCTCAACACAGTTACGCGTAGGCGGTTGTAGGGCGGGGGTTGTATTTATCTGTCTACCGGAGTACCATATGATACGGTTGAGAGGGGTAGCTGTCATAAGCGCCAAAAACCACAAGCGCCAACGCCGCAAGCGCCAATCCGTAACCGCCAAACGAGAAAAGTCGCAAACGCCAAAGGTCCTAACCGCAATACTAACCTTACCTAACCTAA
>Ga0058701_10003405_pt1 | contig 12568 bp, 5 predicted proteins | sample AgamicOrMae_FD_97039 | JGI IMG/M metagenome (GOLD analysis project Ga0058701, IMG submission 97039) | Agave microbial communities from Guanajuato, Mexico - Or.Ma.e | ecosystem: Host-associated > Plants > Phyllosphere > Phylloplane/Leaf | place: Guanajuato, Mexico | collected 2012-06-04
CGTATATGGTGATCGTATACGGTACCGTATCTGGTTAATATACATTTCGTATACACTTTTTCGTATATGGACTCGTCGTATATGAGTCGTATACGACCGTCGTATACGAACTTTTTTCATGGGGAGCACACATCTATCTTAAAAATAACCACAATGCGTGCTGTCCCCGTTTTATTTTCACACCCAAAACAGACGAAAGCTCCCGGAAATAGATGTTTCGTTTTTACAGGGAGGTCCTCCGTGAAATTTAATAAGTTTGTCCTTTTATAGTGTATTACCTTAAATCTTGGACCAGGCAAGATGGATTTCCCTGCGCTGCTGCTCAGTGGGTTGACCCATACGTTGGTAGAATTGGCGAGGTCGCTTTCCGAAGCAGAGCCCGTCATAGACGCTGCTAGAACCTCCCCAGAATACGTCGGGCGCGCAGGGATGATAGGAGATCGGCAACAAACTCTGAAAAAAAAATATTGCTCTAATTCATAGACACTTTCATATCCACTACAGGCTGCACTCTCAGAGGGTTTTATTCCTTTAGAGAGGACTTCATCGCAACTCTAACGCTTACATTGTTAGAGTCGTAGTGCGTGCAATGCAAGAAGAAAAAAATACACGAAAAGAAATTTTTGAGACTTGACTCAAGGCCAAAGTTTTGGTGGGAGGCAAAACTACTAAGACCTCACAAACCAACCAAATTTTCAGTGTCTGGAAGAAATTTAGTATTTTGATAGCCCGTGATTGTTTAGTCGCACAAGGCTAGAATCAGCGCCTTCAGAATCGAAAATTCTAGTTCAATTTATCCGACCGATGCCCGATTTTAAACGGACGACAAAGCGCCGAAAACTTAAATTTTCAGGGTTGAATTTTCTACCTTGTTTTCTACTTTAATCGTTGATTACGTTATGATGATTCACCACATTCAGCCGCTTAGGTCATGTTAAGAAGGTGACCCGTTTCGCAGTCTCTCCGGTCGGTTGTCGTAGAGAGACTCAAGGTAGAGAGTGAACATCTGACGTCATAGATCGCCGGTTATGAGCAGGGGACATAGAGCCCCATGAAGCGGGTCGTTGATTGGCTGAGTCCCATGCAAGCTGTATAGCCCCAACCAATCAGAAACTGGGCCGACGTTAGGTGTCGACTCTTTAACTTGAGTCTCAGGCTGTCGCCGCGACCAAACCCGACGCCGAGAAGTTAACAGCATCAAACTTGGCGCATTAGAGTTGTAACTCTCATGCTTGGCGACTATTCAGGTTTAGTCTGATTTGGCGAAGTTAAGTCCGGATTACTTAAGTTGTGTTAGGTTATGCAAGGTCTCGTTAGCCTAAGATAAGTTGTGGGAGTTTAAGTATGTTTGAGTAGGTTAAGTCGGATTACTTTGGGTTAGGCCCCCTAGGCCTTTATCCGCTGGGATAGCAACGCAAGGTAGAACGTAAGAGATAGAAAATACAAGTTAACAGTGTATTTAGTTAGTTAAAGCACCCTAAAAATAGACGGTTAACCCTCTACCGCCCAGCGATGCCGTCCGGAAACAGAAAAATCTATTTTAGAGAGGATCTTTTCAGTTCAGTATTGTCACAATTTAAAAAATATCACCCCCCTGGAAACCTGAAATTCATTAATTTAGGCATTTTTCAAAGCTTAAAATTTGGTATTTCAATGGGAAAAATCCTTCCAATTTCTCTTAAGCTAAATTTCACTCCAAATACTTTTGGGCTATTGTGGGTTAAACTTACGAATTGACATCCTCAAGCTTTTTTAGCAGGCGCTCGTTTTCTCTGCACACTAAGTCTTGGTCTCGCATCAACAAGTCTCGAGAAATAAACAGTTCTGAATTTTCCCGCCGCAGAGCTTCGTTCTCCTGGACGTAGTGGCGCACCAGCCGAGCCAGCTCGGCTCCCTCCAGTTCCGCTAGTTTCTCCAGGTCGACCGGCAGGGGCGGAGCGTCTGCGACGGCATCTGCCCACACAAACACACGCCTTCCTAAACAAAAACAACCTCTCTTTCCCTTGCAAATCAATTTCAACCTACAAAGGTACCTTCGGATATTTTGCAAACATAGGTTAACTCCTACAGACATTGAAAACTGAGGTTGATTTCAGTTCGTTTTGTTGAAAACCTAGTTTAACTTAAGGTAGGTATACTAAGCAGGCACTGCCACTAACACACAACACCTAACTACTAAAACGCGCGCCTATCGACCCAGTCATTAACAATGAATTTTCCCTTCCATCATGTACCGGTAACTTTATTGCAAACGACGGTTAATTTAAACTTTGTCGTACATAGAAAACCTTGATTTCGTAAATTGTAAACCCAGGCTAACTTAAGTTTGTTATATTTCAAACAGAGGTTAACTTACTTGTTAGATGTGTTATATTGCAAACGAGGTTCAACTAAGGCAGTTTTATTGCAAGTCTCGGTTAGGCTTCCTAAACCAACGAACATTACAAACTATGGTTGACTTAAGTTTGTTACGTTGGAAACCTGGGCTAATACACGATTGGACTAATTGGAATCGCAGACTCAGGTTAAATCAAGCTACGTCGATGACAAGTCTAGGTTAACTTAAGCCAGGTGTATGCAAATCTACTCCAATATATTCACCCAACTTTTCTGGCAGGTCAGTTAGGGTTAAGCTGTGTTGGTGATTTTGTTCCCGAGTAGAGGCGGGGTGAACTGGTGAGGTCTGCCAAAGGTGAGGATTACTTAGGTTCTGGTGAGGTAAGGTTCCACAAAGTTGTTTCGTAGAAATTTTCAGGCGGCTTTGATCATAATTTACCAGCTGCGCAGGTTACCGGCACTGCATCAAACTCAAATATTTTCCCCTCACCTCCTTTCTTTAATGCTAGAGTTTTTCAAAGGTTGGGTCAAAAGTACTTTCGATCGATATGGTAACACTTGACATTCATCATGGAATTTGTTATCAATCGTCCGCACATCGGTCTATAAATATCGGAAGATGAAATATCTTAAGCTGATAGTACGGGTGCATAGGCATTTCCAATATTAATAAAAGCAGACATGAAAACACGCTAATATGCTAGATGCGTGACCCAATCGACGGGGCAGATAGTCATACCGATCCGCGCTTGCATGCACACACTAGTTTATTAACAAATAAATATATAGGGTATTTTGAAAAATCAAAAAGCACCTTCTAAATTAATCAGTCCTGGCGCGCTCGTTGCTGACCACTTTTCAGGTACTCCGGTAGTTATCGACATGTCACCAACAACGAAATTATCACCTCGAAACGAAGGATACCGGAATGAAAAAGCACTCGATTTAAATACAAAGTGAGAGGCGACAAAGATATTAAATTTTGAAACGGCCTTTGCGTGAAAAAATAAAAAAACGTCTTTTTCTCTTTGATGTAGCGAAAGGCTTTCGACAAAGAGTCACCCTAATACGCAGGAAGACAACAGACGTTTAAGGAAGGGTGAGAAGATGTTGAACTACAAGGAAGTTGTCGGTGAGAGTTGATTATATTTTTTGAAGAAAGATAAAACTTTGTAAGTTAAGCTGTAATAAGTTAGGTTAAATAACGTTAGGTTAAAAGAGGTAAGGTTAAGTTTAGTAAGATTAGGTTAAGATACGGTTAAGTATGTTAGGTTAAGTAAGAATTGGTTAATTAAGGTTCGTTCGGTTAAGATAGGGTTAACTCATGTTAGGATAGGTAAATGTTAGGTTAGTTGAAGAGGTTAGATTACGGATTTGTCAGGCATGTTCCGTGTCACACAAATTCTCACATATCTCTAGGAAGCAAAATGGTCAGAAAGTCAATCAATACGGGATAATTAGCTCTACCGACAGCACGAAGTGCCCTCTTGCCAAGGTGACTATCACGGGGGAATCACTCCCATCGAAATTAGGAGACGTTTTCTGACACCACTGGTTTGTGCGGGTTGCCTACTAACAGGGTGAAAGGTAGCCTTTGCTCTAGCCGGACGAAGAGGGACTCTCTCGGACTTACCCGAGCAAGCTGCCGTTCATCCTGTAAGTAGGCAACCGCACAAACAAGTCGCGTCAGAAAACCTCCCCCGTTCTCTCTGCGTATAAGGCCTGAAGTGACTCCACCGTTATCGAGTCACCTTACCTCTTGCGGAAGCTACTGGAACTTGCCCATTTTCGGTCACTTTGCCCATAAGTGCAGGACGAATATAGGCGGCGGTCCATTCCGCTTTGCTCTCGGAAAAATTAACAGTCAGAAGCTTAAGCGACAAACTTCCCCGGTCGAAATCTACTCTCACCAGTCCTAAGGGTGACAGGTATTTTCGACACTACAACTACACAAAGCGCACAAAACTACACATGTACTACGTCATACAGCCTTCTCGCTTGTTCTAGGAACTTGGAAAAGAGAGAAGGCTGTACTGCTCGTGCGAAAAAAAAATGTGAGAAATACAGGGCAGAGCTCAATTGATGAATGGCGCTCAGAGGCCCAGCAGCAGCTTAAACAGCTGGGTTGGATTGTGTGAGGCTCTGAAGCAACACTGAGTGACTTGAGCACCGCGTCACGAATGTGCTAAACTAAGAAGCGAAGCTCTCCAGTATCCGACTGGTCCATGTCGGAAAAATACTCGCCGGGGCGGGAATTTTGGTCAGGGGCGGGAAGTTACGGGATTCGATGTGCTTTCATTGGGAACGCACAACGGCTCTTTTACGTCAAAGTGACACCATTAAATTAAGCTATTCCACCCCAAAAATGAAAAAAATCTATTTGAAAAGTTTATCGTCCTCAGTAATCCGATTGAACTAAAACAACATAAAAATGATTAATTAGAATCCAAACCATTTAAAAAAAAATTCAAAGAATATTGAAAAACATTCACGCAACTCAGCATAATATTCTAGAGGACCAAAAAGAATCAAAATGGTCACTTTGCAGGAAAGGATACTCCAAGAAAACTCAACAAATTAAAAAAATAATTTTAAAAAATCGGCCAATAAATGCGTATTGGGATGACAAAATCTGATTGGGGGGAAAATAGTGTATGGCATGACAAAAATCAGTAAAAAAAAAGGAAGGTTAAAGAAAAGGAGGGTTTTCTGCGATGCGGTCAGTTTTCCGACCCAAAGAATCTTCTTTTTTTTTAGTCGAGAGCAGAAAAGATCCGATAAAACATAACGTTACGAAAGGTTAAGAAGTTAGGTTAGGTGTCAGTTTCGTTGGACAACCTTCCGCGTCTCGTTCGCTAGGGCTTTTGGAGGCAGTATTATTGTATTTTTTTCCCCGCGACGGCCAGTCGTGAGAGTCCCCGCGTGCGTGGGGCAGTGCACACCTCAGGCGTGAAAAAGCTCGTCGACAGAAGGAGCAAAACCGCTTCTTGTTGGTGCGAGGGGCTTCGGCCGGCGTGGCCGCGCGTTGGTTACCGGAGAGCGGAGCGCTGGGTCCCGCCGACGCGCTCCTCGTGGCCCGCGGCTGCTCGCTGCTCAGGTTAAGCGCACTCCGCAGGTGCTGATTCTCGCTCTGCAGCGCTGTCACTTCCCTCTTTAGCGACAGAATCAGAGCCTCTCGCGGGTCCTGCACGCATAGTTACACGCACGCGACGACGCTGCGCCTTTTATAAATTCACATTTCTTCCGGAACACAATAGCTGTTTGTCTCTCACTAACGCACGCTACTGTATTTTTGCATTGTACTGGGTGATTCACGAAGCCCTGGACACTCAGTTTAGGCAAAACCACACGCGTTGGTGTGCGGTTGGTTGCCTATTTCCGTTCTGCCGCCGAGAAGTTAAGCGCAGCTGTAGTTTCTCAATGAATTTTGATCGCGCAGCGAATACTTAGCGCAGCATCGATACCTTTTACATATTTCATTTGATTTAGAGCGTAACACTATGAGAAAAACATTTTTTAGTGCAATAAATTTGCCAATCTTGCCCTGTCCTTATTTCGTTATAGTCGTTACCTGAAAATCCACGGAGCTCATTCGTTTGCTAGTAACTAATTTACGTGTCGTAAGCTTATGAGAGCGGGTATAACTAAAACTAAAAAAAGCGAAACTGAAGGTAACTGAGCTCACCTTAAGCGATCTTAACGAAGCTAGACGTAAGCTTAAACGAAATTCAACTCAACGAAAGTGCGAGCCACGGCTTTGAGAAGCAGTGGCATCTCTGTTTCCATTTTTTTTACACCGCTCTCATTAAGCTCACGATACGTAAATAAGTTACTAACGAATGAATTCTGTAGATTTTCAAGTAACGACTACAACGAAATGAGGACAGGACAAGACTGGCAAATTTATTGCACTACAAAATGTTTTACTCATAGTGTTAACGCTCTAAATCGAATGAAGTATGTAAAAAGTATCGATGCTGCGCTAAATATTCGCTGCACGATCAAAATTCATCAAGAAACTACAGCTGCGCTCAACTTCTGACGTTCTCGGCGGCAAAACGGAAAATAGGTTATTCACCGCACACGGGCGCATGCGGTGTTGCCTGAACTGAGTGTCCAGGGGTTCGTGAATCATCCGGTACAAAGATAGAAAGTTCCACCTCTTGTTTAACGTCTACCGTCGCCAACTCGAACAGAGCAATAATTGTTTGAAGCAAAACTAACCTAACTTAACGTTGGTCGACCTAACTTAACCTTGGTTAAGGGCTTGGCCTTTTTCTTTCACCAAAAAGACTTTTCACCAAAAAGACGCAGAGATGCTAACAGAGGGAAAGATTCAAGAACTGATAAATTGAGTTGCTCCTCTTATCTCGACGGGACAAACTCCGGTTCAACATTTATAGGCAGGAAGTCAGAGTTTGCAACTCAAGAAATTTTACGCCTTCAGCAATGTGAATTTGTATTCCACAAAAAAAGGTTTCCACTTATCTCAGACGATAGGTGAAGCTAAACTCGCGACAAGTTCGAAAATATAAACACTCGACGTTTGCGTTGACAAAAACCTGGTCAAATTCAACGTTTAACTGTGAGCAGATCAGCCATCATGTCCCGTCTGGTCAGTAGATTTCGACCAGTGTTGCCATATTCCGAGAATCCGACAATTTCAAACGCTATAAATTTCAAACCGGTAGAGACCGATTGGTCGAAAGCCCCTCTTTGGTTTGCTCACCTCGGAAGCAAAGACATGCTAAACCTCTAATAATCTCCGATAGTTAACCGCTTTTTTGATCATGTCGAAATGTGGCAACACTGATTTTTACTTAAACCGTACTCACCATCACTACGAATGGCTTCGTCCTGATCTTCTTGGCCCGGGCAGCGTAGCGCAATGTGTTGAGAGATTCATTCAGATTGGATCGCGCGGGAGAGATGCACGCAATCTGCGACCAAAAACAAACATAAATAAAACATCGGATCGACCAAAACAAAGGAGCGAAAAAAAGTCACGTCGAAAAATCACCATTAAAGTAACTCCGTTCCCGGCAAGACTGTCAGCTAGAAGTTTCGTCAACTTGGAGTCTCTGTAAGGGATGTGGCCATTCTTCTTTTTCTGGTCGCTTAGAGATGCTATGCAATATCCTGTCAAACAGAAACAACAACAGCTTTTAGCCTACAGTTTTCCTCTCCAAAGCAGAGATTATCGCATATATAAATTTACAGCCTCGATAAAAAAATGAAGTTTTAAAAATCAGAGAATATTTAGCTGAAACAATTAAGACACAGAACTTTAAGTTTCCTTCTTAAATGCACCCCTGTTTTCTACAACCTTTGAATATACACAATATTAGCCAATATACGTCCATTACACTACTAATATTAAATCCCAAACTAAATTAACATATTTACATGAGTAACCAATCTTAAATTTGCCTAGTATACAAGGATGGCTAGAGCTAGTTAATCTACCGTAAATCACTTTGAAGTACCGGTAACGCAAAATAATGACGCTCACCTTTCTGAATTTTCGTATGAAATAAGCAGTTAGTGAGGGATGTTCTATGCAGGCTAAAGTTAAACCATATTATCTTGGATCTGGGTTAAATTAAGCTAGCCTGTTGAATATGCACGCCAAAGATAACTTATTTGGAATCGAATCGGAAATATATCGGATGTCCCACGCAACACGCCGCAGTAATGTAAGTTGCCTATCCTGCGAGGGACCCTCGACTGAATTCGCGGCAACCTTATTTTCATTTTTAACAAAAATATTTTGCTTCAAATGCGAGGGAAGCTGGTCTTAAGACTCAATTTATTTCAACCCCTTTTTATACAAACCACCGTGGGATATGACAATATATTAACACTAACAACTGCCAATGAAATGAGGCAAAGTTAGTAATTCGAGCATACGGTTAACCCATAACAGCTTAAAGTATTTGGAGTGAAATCTAGTTTAGGAGAAATCGGAAGGATTTTTTCCATTAAAATACAAAATTTTAAGGTTTAAAAAATTCCTATATTATTAAATTTCAAGTTTCCAGAGGGGTGATATTTTTTTAATTGCGACAATACTGAACATAAAAGATCCTCTAAAATAAAATTTTCTGTTTCCGAACGGCATCGCTGGGCGGTAGTGGGTTAATGTATACCTGTGAAATGTTTATTCGTCAAAAAATCAAGGCCTCCTAGTGCGACAAAACACTAATTACGCTATCCCGCTTCTGACGCAACCCCGCGTATTGCGCGCTCATTGCATACATTGGCGCATAAACTTAAAAAGAAGTGCTTCTCGGATTCTAGTCCATTATGAACTGTAAGTAGCTTAAAGCAACCTACTTTTCTAAAACTGGAAATTATGGTCAGTCGGTTATCCGCTTCAACTTCAGACAACGCCGCGGTGGAGAACCCCTGCACGACACAGGGTAGGCAGCCCACATCACTGCGACGTATTGCGTGGGACATCCGATACAGTGCTAATAGAAATGTGAGCTTTAGTTGTTTCCTTTATGTCTGTTTGCTGTAAGGGTAAGCGCTCCTGTTTAATGCCATTAAAAAAATCTAATTCCGGTTAAATATTTGAGCAACACGGAAATGCTTTTAGGTGTTCGAACGTTTTAGGGATGAATCGGTACCGGCACCATTTTCTTCGTTCGAGGGACGTTTTTTTCTTATCGAGATCGCGCCATTTTTTCTTTTTCTTTTTTCCGGTAAACACGAGGTATATTGTGAGTTGAGAGCGGTGCATATTTAATGGGGATCCAAGGGGAGCTAGCGAGTCGCCATGACGATAAGTGGGCGCACATTATCAGTGCAGTGAGCGGTCGTTGACACCGAGCTCGAGTCAAATTCACTCGCGGCGAAGGCGGAGGGGCTGCAACGAAGGGAAGGGGTGGCAAGCCCACGAGTATTCTTAGTCCAAACACGCCATGTCTTCAACAAGTGGTGCAACGCTGGAAAGAGCCTTGCGTCACTCCACCGGTTATTTCCATTCGGTTGGAGAAAAAAGCGATTCTCCTTTTAACCTCCACCTTACGTACTCTACGTACCATCAGAGGCAAAAATATTACTCCCTCTCATTCTTTCAAACCTTCATAACTTGGGAACGGAAAGATATCCAACACATGAGATAGATATTTGCTCTACTTGTATCTAACGACCAAATATAAAGCTTTTATGTCGTATCTCTTTCCGTTTTCAAGTTAGAGAGGTTTGAAACACATAAGAGGGAGCAATACTTTTGCCACTGATAGTATCAGTACCAACAAATCAAAGACACAAACCCAGATTTTCAAACTCCCGCCAAGAAAAAGTCCAAGTTGGCCAACACTGACACTCTGTACCTTCCCGAACTATGAACACAGACTGAAAAGGAAGACACGGTGCGATGCCCAGCCTATGAGCAGGGCTACCAACCACGCAAAGGGCGAGTTCATTTCTTCTGCAACTTTAATAGGGCGGACGCGACTCGAGGGACCTGACAAGCGAGCAGTTGAACCAAGCGTGGCCTCCCCTACCAGCGGTAATTGTTTGCTTTACCCTGTAATGCCTTCTCCTGATGTCTCTTTATCCCTGAGCAAATAATCAATCATACCAACATACCACGCTCTAATAAGCAGTTGCCCTTTAAGATTGATTGACAAAAGCGCTCTAAATAGGTACTGTACATCCGCTTAGGACAAGGACACCTATAGTAATCACTGTAAATTTTAGAGGTTGCGTGTTATGCCCCCAAGTGTTCTACCTTTTGTTGTCAAGCTGTTTCAAGGCGCACAGTGCAACCAACCAACTTAACCCGCCCTACCTTACAGTAGGTCACGTACAGCGCCGTATAGGTTCGGTCAGGTGGCTTGTTTTTTTATTTGCCGTCGCTCCGTTGGTGCCTCTGAGCCTGACGTCGCTTAATTCTTGGAAGCAGGATGCTGTCGCCGAGAAGTAAGCGACTGGGCATCAGGCTTGACGATCGTTCAGTTAACTTGTGGTTAATTACGGTTCAGCGTTCATGCCCCGTCCCATTAAGCTGGACGACGAAAGATAGGGCACAAACTAATGCAACCGCAAGAATACTAATTGGCAGGTGGAGTAAAATCGGTCCTACATGAAATTTCGCAAAGCCTATAGGAAGTCTGTCTTGAGGGGGTCTTGAGAAGTTGCCCGGCGTCTGGCTCCAAATAATGACCCGTTTACCCTCGAGTGAGAAATGGTTGGTCGAATCGACGTGAATTCGACATCAAAGCGGAGGTCGAAATCTTGGTCGAAATCGACGTAATCCTTCTAAAAAGTTCGACCAAGTTTCGACGAACTTGTCGAAATGGCATAAGACGTTTTCAATTTTCTTGCAATGTAAAAAAAATGACAGTTCTCTAGGAAAAGCACCCTTTAACGCAGATTTAAGGAAGTAAGGAGTTGGTCGAAAATCCAAAAATTTCGACTTAATTTCGTCATCTACCTGGCTTCTACGTATCGACGTCGAATCGACGTAGATTCGAACAACCATTTCTCAATGGGCCAGAAGGACCTAATTGTTTGAAAGACCCCCTCCTAAAATATAACTGATCGTAGCGGGCTAAAACTCGCTTTATACACCTGATGATTATATTATCAGATACGTAATATATATGTACTGGGCACAAAAATCTAATGCCATTAAAAACCAATAATTTTGAACTTTTTGGCACTGTGTTCAAAAATGTTCACGTGACTAGAACATGAAGGAGGCGCGTGGTACGCATTTTTTTTCCTCTTTGCAAAAAATGTAATCGATAAAGACCCATCACGAGCTTTATTTTCTATTACCCACTCTAAATGTTGTTTTGTATCTTTTTTTTATTTTGTTATGCAGCTACATTGTTGCCGCTACGGCACTGCTTTGTAAATTCCTGTGGATGTGCCCGTTGCGGAGCTCCGGGCTCTTAGGTAGTTTAAGCTTAAGACCTAGACATAGAAGTGTTGAAATACTGTCCGAAAAAAAAACAAAATACTTTTTAAAAAATAATAAAAAATAAACGTTGAGCGGTATCCGAAATGCGTTTAAAACTCTTAAAGATTAAAAAGGAAAGTCATGATTATTCGACACCTTTTACGTATGGTGGAGCAGGTGTTGACGCAAAAACGGTGGTTTTCACCAGTTGGTACTGACACTTCCGACACCGCATAATGAATTATTTGCCATCGCCACTTTTGTGCAATCACTTCGAGTGACGCTATCGCGAACGCCAGCGGTTATGATGCATCGATCGAGTACAGTTTGCAACACTGCCGAAAAAATAGCGTCATGAGTGAATGAAATATAGCTTACCTAGCACCATCAAGCTTTTGTTGATATTGTTAGCTTCCTCCAGAGTTTTCCCTTCACTGTGGGTCTTTTTGCTCATCTCACTTCCGGCTAGGTCGACGAAATTGAGTTTCCCTTGGCGGGAAATGAAGACGCCATCTTCCGAAACCTGTCAACAAGTCGGCGGGAACCAACACACGTCACAAAAGGTTTCCTTCCGCCTCTATTCCATTCTCATATCCTGCATACGAAACATGGAAGGTGGAATTCTTTACCTCTTACGCTCTGCCCTCGTCTCATCTTTTATTGAAATGCTTGTAAATAATGACGCACAAACGGAGTAAAGTATTCCTATATGCCATTTTTATTACCGGTAACTTCTATACACGACCATTTTTTTTTCGAAGTGACTATTCACACGCTGCCCCATGGAATATTTATCATGTTGGTTTCCGTGCGTTAAAGTCACCTCCCATTTAAAATGAATTAGGTTCGCTTCCGAGCGTTCAAGAATCTCCAATAGCGAGCACGGAATCTCATTGCATCGTCATCACGCCTTGATAGAGGGTGTTTGAAGCATGCCTAAGGATCATATTTAAAGAGGCTTACTAAAAAAAAACTTGTGAGGGAAATGATAATAAAAGTGAAGTGGTGGTTACGAGGAACGATAAGAATCAAGATGCGATTAGTGAAAACAATGTCACTGGCAGTCGGCAGGCTCCCATCAATATGTCCGCAATCCTCAAAATAGTGCTAGTATCGCTTTGCCTTCTTTCGGCATTTTCCGAAAGTAAGCCAACCCAAGAACCTGTTCCGATTGTGATATGGCATGGCATGGGTAAGTTCTTTGGTGCTACTATCTCATATTTAATGGTTGTATTTTCTACATTTCGTGTTTCAAAGATTTTATTTAATAAGGATTAACAAAACCGCAGAGGTTAGTACCTTGTGCCTCACTTC
>Ga0058701_10003407_pt1 | contig 12565 bp, 5 predicted proteins | sample AgamicOrMae_FD_97039 | JGI IMG/M metagenome (GOLD analysis project Ga0058701, IMG submission 97039) | Agave microbial communities from Guanajuato, Mexico - Or.Ma.e | ecosystem: Host-associated > Plants > Phyllosphere > Phylloplane/Leaf | place: Guanajuato, Mexico | collected 2012-06-04
CGTTATAAGGTGAATATTTGCCTTGGGTCGAGAGCAGCCCACAGAATTGTATTGGGTTGAGGTTCCAACAAAACAACGGTAAAAACAAAAACAAAAAAAAAAACAACTAAAATAGTGACTATATTCTTGCATGCCAGAGTGACATATTAACTCGATTATGCAATGCATCAGACTAGCTGGATTAACTACCAAGGGGGGGGGGGCACTAAGCCTTGCAGTTATTAGAATTATACCGTATGTTTACAAACATAGATCTGTAGAAAATTCAATGAAGTACAGTAGAAGCACAGTACCAGCCCCATGGGTTGATTGATAGTGTAGCGTTAATGACATGCCACTAAAAGTAGCAAAATTGGCATTATTAGTGGTTTCTAAAAATCTGATTAATGCCATTTCGGGGTTTCAAAGTGGACCTACCCGTTTCTGTACCAAACATTTTTTTAAATATCAAATTTTCCTGCTTTGTAATTAAGAGACAGTGAATAAAAACAACTCTCTTGCGGTTTTGTCCATGACAGTAGTCCCTTTGTTTTTAAACGCATTGTAACTTTATTGCGGGCAATAAAAATCTACCCATCAAAATTGGTACATTAATTGCCACTAATTCAGATTTAGAGTGAGAACGCATGACATTACTTCCTCATAGTGACAACGACAATTGCTTAATTGTATCCCATCACGGCAACGTCGCATTTACCATCTCGTAAAACTGTATCACCAACAAATAACACTTTCCATAGTCATTTTCGGGCAGATGGACTGGACAGCGCGCTATAATCAATTTAGCGTCAAAATCGGTCGTGGCAAACCTCTGATTAATGCCCCTAGTCAAACTTGTATTATTACTTATTTATTTGTGTCAAAATAGGGCCACCAAGGAAGACCTTTCATTACGTTAGACTAATTACTTTACTAGTCTATAACAGAGACGGCGCGGTGGTACATCTGTTTTATCGTTGCTATTGTCGCTTGTGAGCCGAGCGGTCGGTCACGAAACCTGTTCAGGTACTCCGAAGCATTTTATTATTAATTACTTTGTTATCAGCGACTATACTACTCCCTTGCCAGATTAAGGCCAATAGAGGTTGTGTTTCAGACCAAAAAATATCAAATTAGTGCCTTAAAATTTACCCATTTCGCACTTTAAAGGTTTTTTTTTTTTTAAAGAAAGAGAAACGCATATTCGATTTTTTACAACTATTTTTGAATTTGAGAATGAAACCTATCTTCCAAGCACTTTTTTTTTGTATGGAAATGTGCGAATTAGAAGTTTTGGAAACATTCTAGAATATAACCCATACATTTTCTTAACACTTAATTATACTTTTAAACTACAAAAAAGCACCTCGGGTTCACGTAGCGGTATTCCTCCTCTTAATCCTAATCTTAATAAAAATCGTAAAAAGTAGCTGGTAAAAAAAGGCCAAATTTTCGCTTTACAAACTGTGATGGGTATTTTTAAGTCATAAGAGGACATTTTCTGTAAAAAAAAAATCTCCAATTTTGACTAGTTTCTTGTGGCGCCTAGGGGTGGTAAAGGTCGCATGCGTTTCATAACAGCATAGCCACGTCGCGCTAAGGTCGGTTCAAATATAGTCTCTTGATGGCTAGCAGGGAAAAAGATATCTTGAAACTAAAAGACGCAAAAAAAGTAGGGAACGTACCGAAATTCTGTTAGTCAGGTGGGTAACTTAATCTGTAGACAGAACGCCCGCTGTCACGCATAGCCTAGTACGAAATCCACCCAATTACCTGAAACAAAGAAAAATAATGAGTTTTAACGAAAAAGACAAAAAGAAGAAAACAACACTACAGAAACAAAGACACTGCTACACATCTCATGATAAAATTGATTCCAGTGATAAGTTTGTTTTGAGACGCACGTCATCTGTGTAACCTTTTCCTTCATATCTGTTTCAATTTGATATGAAAACTAAAGCCTTGTATACCTTTTATCGGATCTAACCTAGCCTACACCAATGGGCAAGGAACTGATTGTTTTAGCACACATCGGAGTGTCTGATGCACTGATAGAGTTTGATCATTATAACTGGCATAAAAAAGATAAACAAAAAGGAAAAAAAATATTAGAAATGAAAAAGAATAAGGAGATAGCAACAATAGAGTAGCATTGATGAAGAATGTAAGAAAAAAAACTAAATGAATAAGATATTTAAGTGACGTAATTTGACTTTGCTGTCACATCCAATTTTTCTGAAAGATCCGCGCGCAGAGCGATGCATATAGGATGGAATAACGCGGTTTTCAATTTTTATTGATTATGATTTAGTAGGCTTACTGCATTCGACGTGTGGGCATTGCCTATGTATAAGAAACCAAGGCTCGTGGTAAGTTGCCATCCAGATTAATGAGATGATACATCCTCCATGATTAAACTTGCCATTCGTCTTACCCCACGATGTTGCCAGATTTCTTGACAGCGTCGTCTTCAAACGCGGGTTTCTTTTTAACCGGTAAAGATATTCTGGCGATCAATCCCATTTATGAATTGCTCAGCTCGAGAGCATTCCAAAACATACCCAACATGCTAGGTTATCTCTTATAGTTCTCGAGTTATTCGCGGTGAAAATTTTCGGAGTCGCGAAGTCTTGCAACATTGTAACACTCTCAGAGCCCACCATAAATATTGTGTGACCTATACCAAGATACTCCGGCAATTTTATGAGATAATTCGCTAAGCGCGCAAACACGAGTGCGACCGATTTTGCCGGTGTAGCGTGCACAGTAATTGATTACGGCAACTTAATAGCCGATTATTAGAGGTAATATCAATACTCGGAATCGATATTAGGCAACCCACAAAACGCCGATGAATTGCTCTTGCCTAACCACTGGTAAAGAATAAAGCTGTAAATGTTTTTTCGTTTCCGTAATTTTACTAACAAAATTCGTTCCATCTCTACTCTATTCCCATTTACCAAACCTTTTTTTTTTTTAGTGACAAAAGAAAAGAAAAAAGGGTCGCGCAAATGAGCTAAGCCAGTCTGAGGACAGTAGGTGCCCGAAAGGCGTTCTGAGCAATTTAGAGTACGGAATTATTTAGGCGACCAATTTTCTGGCAAGTGGTCCCCGTGCAGCTAAGCCAGTGAGCCCCAAAGGAGCCCGAACTGTAGGAGGCGCGTGGTTGCCTTGATCAGGTCGATGTTTGACACGCTCTCGTCCATTACCTAAACTTCATCACTTTTTCGTTATGAGGGTCAGTGACCCCAGTCTAAGGTTTCAAAAATACTGTCTGCACTCCGAAATACAAAAGTTGCGATTCCTATCTAAATTTCGTCGCTATACAAAACGGATTGCTAGCGAAGTAAATCACTGGGCACCTAACAACCTATTCGCATAGTGGTGCAATATTGTTAAGCACGTAACACCACCAGCCTACGTTTTTAATTCGCATAATTTAACACGCTTTTTAATTCGCATAAATTTAATCACAGGTTGGACCAGGGTAAAAAAAAGATGTAGAAATGCAACCTTTATAACTCGGGGAGTACTGTCGGGTGCCTACGCAAAATATAACACAGGTCTTGGAAAGACTGGAATTTTTTCGTTCGTTCATTTTCCAATTTATCGTACTCCAAAAATGCTGCTTTAATGGTACGTCTAGACCGGGCGCATACGCAAAATGTTGCAGTGAACCTTAAAGAGATTGGCTATTTCCCAAAATCAATGGTCCTTTGTTCACAAGTGCTCATCATATTTCTCTTATATTTCAAGGTTGCTTCTCCATTTCCTTCCTGGTTCTGTCCTTTGTCATGACATCTATTTCTGCCTTTACTTTGACCGAATCTCAAACTCCAGATAATTAAATACTTAGTTACTCGTCATTTCGTTTATTTGAAGCTTAAGGAGTAGAAAGCTTTCCGCCACATTGGCCAACTTTGGAAGTGAAGTTACCACTTAACATCTATAGTTTTCGCATTAACACGATACAAAAATATTCCGGTAAAAGACAACTAAATAACCCATAAGGTTTTTAATCTTCCGAAACCAGATAGAGTCTCCTTAAGTCCTTAAAAAAAACAAAAAACAAAAAAAAAACTGTTTAATACGAAACGAGCCTTGCACAGAGTAACTTCCGATAGTTCGACCCGGCTGCCGAGAGAGGGCGCGCATGGGAGCGCGCATAGGAACGCGGAGCAAGACAAAATGCACAAAACCTAACTTAAGCCAACATTACATACGAAGTTACATGTCGCTGACCCTACTTATACATAGATTTATTACGGGTAGATATGGAGGAGGCACATAATTCCGCCTTTAAAGCTCGAAGTAGCTATCCGATAAGAGGATAGCAAACAATAAAGACGGAAATAGAGATATCCTACGTTTTATAGGTGTCCGCTGCAGGTGTGAAGTGCTTCTTCCAATCCGTCAACTCTTGTCATTCGCACTTCGCACCTAACCGCATTTTAGTTACTTTCGAAGAGTTGCGAAGGTTCTCCAAGAAGGCATGATTCACTCGACCTTGAAGCATGCCCTTGGGAGATACTAACGAGGACGATTCTGGCCATTTACTAAAAAGCGAAAGTGACCCACAGTCATGACCACGTCTGCAAACTATCACGCCGACAGATCACAGGAAATCCCCCATTCTTCGTGCATATATCACCAAGTTCTAAGGGCTGCACTTTCTACATCTTTTGTTTTACCCCTCAACCTTTCATACAACGCAAAAGTATGAAAAAGTGCAACCGCGTGGCTCGGATAAGGCTTAGCTCGAGTAAGATTTACTTACATTAGCCTATTTTATTCCAGTAAGCTTTTCTCGAGTGCAAATATTTACTCGATAACCGAAATTTTCACAGACTTTGTTTATTTTAAGTTTACCAGTAACCTCAACTTTCCCTTAATCAAAGAGCTGAATCAGTTTCAAAACACTAATTCTTATTTTTTGTTCGCCAAGTATTTTTTCTGATTCTTACCGCGCAGCGATGCCATTTGGAAACAGATTTTTTTTTAAGATCTTAGCAGTTCAGTATTTTCACAATTTAAAAAAATAACACCCCTCTGAAAACCTAAAATGTAATAATTTAGGCATTTTTCAAAGCTTTAAATTTCGTATTTCCATAGAAAAAAAATCCTTTCAATTTCTCTTAAGCTTGATTTCACTCCCAATACTTTGGGCTGCTATGGGTTAATTCAAATTTCGCGAATATTCCTTGTAAACAAAGAGGTTTGGTTGTTCTCTCCTCCGCTTGGCAACGATAAGTTAGGTTAAGTCCTGCTCCGCTCGGCGTAGTGACAGAAGTACACAGAAGCTGCTACCTTTAATGCTGAACCTCATTCTAGAGATGTGATAATACTTGGGTTAATTTTGATGTCGTACGGTTTGTACTCAGCGGCAATCACCACGAGTCTTGCTCCCTTATAGTGCCCATATGTGCTGTACAAGTACAGTAACAATTACGGTCATTATGGTTTCGGTGGTAGCGTGGCCTACGTCTAGAAGTCAGCTGATTTGGATGGGCGGTCGCCGACCCGCTGTACATCCACGAGCGAAAGTCTGCCCGCTCAGCGCGCGTGTTCGATTGATCGATTTTTGTTCAAAGTGGTCGTATCTGACCTGGGGCAAATGTACGCCGCTTTCAATTTTCATCTATGATCGCCATCCAGTGTGTTTACTTACATCAAAAATGACCCGCCTTGCCACGTAATTGCCCTGTCTTCGAATTTTCACGTCGCGCATGACGATAGCGATTAAATTCAATTACCCACGATATTTTAAAGGTTTGGCTATCTTAAGTACTACCTTCCGTTACCAAGGTGTGAGTAAAGCGAGACCTCAAGCCAAACTTGGCTAGTAAACGCTAACATATTTGCTAGTAAACGTTACCATTACACAATATTGTTTACAGTAACGTTTCCTGGCAAATCTGGTAACGTTTACTAGCCGAGTTGGCTGTCGTTTTTCTTACGTATTTTTAGTAAACTTAACTAATGCAGTTTTTTCCATGAAGCCACAAAATATAACCTTCAAGCACTGCTTTTTCGTGAAAAGAGCGGAATGCAGTTGCATTGCTAGTAAACCTGTCTCTCCGCGCAACTTGTACAATACAGGGAAAATATTTCAACTAAACGCGTGAGCATTTTAAAAATCTTTTATATTCGAAGCCGGCGATGAAACAAAATGTCTTAATTTTGTAAGAGACGCAGTTAAAATCGATTTTGCTCTATAGCTGCGTTTGAGATCTAATAAAGAGACCGTAATTTTAGTATCAGCCCTTGTTTACCTTCTGTAGTGTTGATCAGATCGCCCTTTCGGCTTTCCCTCAATAATTCGATACTTCAGGCTCTCTTAATTAAAGGACGGAATCAAAAGGCCGCAAATATTAGCAGCAAACCACACCACAACAACATAATTACGAAGTAAACGGTGCGAAGTAGTTGTAAAAAGTACGTATACGGCATGTCATTCTTATGATATTTTGTTATTTTTCAAGGCCTTTATAAACTTAAATCGTAAATCGGAGCAGTACTTGGAGATTTAAAAGTTAAATCTTTGTTCAACTTTCTATTATCATGGACGAAGTACAAACTTGTAGATTATGTTAGGATAGCCGTGGCTAGGTTTAACTAGTGTTATAATACGGTCGGCCCTTATGGGTAGTCTCGCTATTCCGTTTGGATGTCGCCTATCCTACGCCGTTTACTTCTCCGTGGCAGGCCTAGCAACCGCGTAAGGTTAGATGGAGCTGGCTCTGCTTGGTGATGAAAGGTGGGATGAAACGAAACCAATCAAATTTACAGTAAGTAGATCCTTGAAATGGTACCAGAACCACGGAATAAAACCGGGACGACGCACCACCGATAACTTTTTACCGAACAATGTCATTACCGAGGCCCTTTTCAAGTCGAACGCCGGGTACTCAGTGCCCCTTTATGGGCACGTCACTTCAATTTTTCCTCATCGAAACCCTCACAAAAGAGCTCAGGGCCACTTTCTGCCATGAGGTGTTATCACGGTGTGGTGTCGCGCAAAATACGGCAACAAAAGTCGATCATGTACAGCTGTGATCAAAAGTTGTGTCTCCTTTTATAAGGACTCTCCCTCATCGCGTCTCTGACGGCCCGAGTCGACACAGGTCCGCGTGTTCACTTCCAAGGATCTGGCTCTTTCTCCTGCACCGATCGGCTTGGTGCAAATGGAAGGTCGCAACATCTACCTTTTGTGATTCTTCAAAATGCCAGCGCCATCGGAGCAAAACACGAGGAATCTAACTTAACCTAGTGTTAAGTTTTTGGGTCACAATCCTAACACTAGGTTAACTTCAACTGTACGCTTCACTTCACGCCTCTTGGTGGTAGTTACTGTTGCCGTGAAGTGAAACGTTTGTCTCAGCGAAAGGAGCATGAACGAAGCGTGATACCATCAGTGGCTAAGTTGCTCCCTCCTATTTTCCTCAAACCTTCATAACTTGGGAACGAAAAGAAATACAACAAAAGAGTACGAAATGGATTCGATAGATATTGGCTCTATCTATCGACTTCATAGAATGCTTTTTGGTCGTTTCTCTTCTCGTTTTCAAGTTATAGAGGTTTGGAGTAGATGAGAGGGAGTAATACTTTTGCCACTGATAATACAATAGGTATATGTCCTACCCATACGTTAACACAACCTGGGGCAACCTACCTAACCTATGCGGGTGTATTTCGTTGATTCTCATAATATGACGACAGGTAGAACCTATCACAACGAAAAAATCAACATTCGTCAAGTTACTTGTGATTATTCAGGTCGAAAGTCATGTGGTATTTCATTGATTTTTTTTCGTGGAAGACACGGTTTATTTGATCTCGACTATACGATAGGAGTACTTGCCGTGATTGGAGTCGCATAGTTACCTCGAGTTAAAAAACCGAATAATAAATGAACTGCAATAGTGTGACTTCGCCTGCCTAGGCGTATTGCGACACGGGTGCGTTGATATATTTCAAGTAAAATATTAAACTAACTGAGCTCGAAGAGAGTCGTACAATATGACAATCGTTAAAAATTATGCGTCTGCGTGTTTGACTTCAGCCATCGTAGTGACTATGCTAAAGTAAGGGAATTTAGGTCAAGGTTCTTTTTTATTTTCTTCTCATGGTTCATTTAGCGTTATCAGCGGGAAAATCTACGGGCAAAAACAAAAATAAAAAGAAAACAGGCGGCATTTCATTAATGGGATTCGGCGTGCGTCCGGCCGAGACGAAGCGAGTGCCGTGTTACACGGTCACTTGAGGATTATTTTTTTTTCGGCGTAGTTACCGTCAGATGACCAACAACAATGACTGAATTACACTTGTTGCAAACGTATAAATTACCGAAACGACGGCTCTCTGCCGGGCGATAAGTCAACCCTTTAAATTAAAGAGAGAAAGGAGGGGGATTGCACCGCCTAACCTTAAAAGATCCTTCGCTGTTTTTGTTAATGGAGTGGCAGATCCAATTTGTCGATAAGTGAACAAAAGCGGCTATGTATAGTTGGCGCCACAGGAGCTCAGAGGGCTGCTCAAGGGTCAGATTCGAACTAATGGAAACCATTGATCAACATTAGGAGCGAGTAATAGCTAAGTACAGTCTCACTGGTATGCTGTTTGAATACTTCAAAGTCCTCCTGGAATGGTTTGTACCTTTGCGAACTATCTTTGAAGGTCGAAACGGTGCGCTTCAGATGTGTACCTCATAACTTCCATCGTTCATTAATGTAGCAGCAGTCCGGGTATTGTTCGTGTGGCGCTCAACATCAATCCTAACAAAGGGGTCATTCACAGCCAATCCTGCAAATTTATGGGCAGGCCCCGACTACAAAGGTGGGGCGTTTAACTAAATAAATTGTTGGCAAGCTATGTGGACGTAATATGTTTGAATAAAAAAGTTTCTGTGAGGGTTGTGAAGATTGTATCCTTTCCCGAGATGACATGACCAATGAGAGGGCTCAACAGTGTCCATTGCCTTGGGGAACACTCAGAAGTCATTCTTACTTTCCAGCAACGTGAGGATGTGAAGAAGCTTTAAGAGGTTCTTGAGGCAATCATGTAATACAGTCTGCGACTAAATAAGCTATTTATAACTTTCAAGCAAAACTAACCAGTGCGCGTTCGTAATCAGCTTGAAGAGGACGTTAAACGTTCCAAGTACTCGGTAATAATCCACATGTTTCCCATTGAAAAGCTTAACTCAACATTGTTCCCCGGGCAGGGCTGGTGGGCCCAGCCAGCCTGACGGCGCAGCCGCCAGGGCGCCGTCACGGTATAGGTGAAGGTGGAGTGGAGGTGGAGGAGCTGCGCGGAAGGGAGTGTAACGTTGCCTCCGATAGCCAGAGGCACGCATCCCATTGTTTTGCCGCACCTCGCCAGCCGGAGCGGTAGAACATTCTAATTGAGGCTAAGAGGCTTAATTAAAGAGCATTCAACGCTAGGATTTATCGTTATCGGAGCGAATTAAGCATGGCTCTTTCACCTTATCACGTCGGAATGGTCCGGTCCAGCAGTGAGCTAAGACGCTCCGGATTCATGATCTGAAGGCGCCTTTGTTTCCGAATGGACCATCTTTCACTGATCACCATGTGAATGCACACATCATAGGGCTTAGTGTGAAGAAACACGCTGCTGCTATCGCGTCGGGGAGTTGTGAGATTTATGTCGACCTTTTCGGTCTGTCTCCTGGGAACGTCCGCCCAGTAGTCGTCCGCGAGATTTGTGTGAGGGAATTCGGAAGATTGTTTCCTCTTTTTTCGTGGCGGAAAACGTAGCGATGAAGCCATTTCGCGGTGGTGTCGTTTGCCTCATTCGTGCCATGTCGAACACGCGACGCAGCGCGGCGGTACAAGGTTGGAGGTCGCGGCTCCTGAGGTCAGAGGCCCTGTGCTGGACCGGAGTGGGGTGTTGCATACTAGGCGACAAGACACTATACGTTGGCTGCGTTTGATCACAATGATGGGACGCCAAGGGTGTGTCTCTATGAACACTTTGTGGATTGTCTTGAGCTTTTTTACTTTGGCAAATAACCCCGCGTGCCCCCCGCCCCGCCCCGAACCAAGCCAGCACTCAGGGATCGCATCGACTCGGATCCGCGTCCGAACGATCTACCCCTGTCAGCCGAGTACATTCTTTCCCACTTGCAGCGAACTGTTGGCAAATTGACAAGCGACGCTGCGCCAACTGGGGTCGAACGGGATCTGACGTCGCCGCGCCAAATAGCGTGCCCGACCCGACCCGACCCTCCGTTGGGGTAGGCCCGACCGACGCCGAAACAAAAATGCTAAACCTCGCTGCTGGGGAATGGCGAAAGAATCGATTTAACGAATTAAGAAAAAAGCTTTCTATTTCCTCTCGGCACTTGTTGGGTATCGATGAATGTTGGGAGGGTAACACAATTTCCGTCGATTCCTAAAACAATCAACAAAGAGGGGCAGATGCAAAGGGAAGACAATGTCCATCATAAACTCGAAATGGGGGCTCAAAAAGTGATTCTTTCAGCCAATACCACAGACAATAAAACACAGGCAACGTTACTTCCAATATCCATCTCCAAAGAAACGTTCACAAACGCAACAGTTTTGCATCAAGGTAATCACACATAACCAAAAATAGATATCCCGTCGTGCTGGGATAATGCTGTCGTGACGAAATTACAAGCTGGTGCTTTTTGCACCAGCCTACTCCCATTATAGCAGGCATCACAAATATGGCGTAAAAGGCTTGGGGAAAAAGCAATCACAAGAAAGGGGTGAGTAACTTTTGGCGTGGTGTTTTAAAATTGCATACTGCAGGGAGCTTGTCCGACGCACTCATACGGTAAGGCATCTCACTTTACTTCGATCTGTCGTCGGGACGTGTGAATGACTCCGTGACGAGACGTGGCGACAAATCGATGAAACGCGCCGCAGGTCGCTGAGGTCACTTTCCCTTGTGCCAAAGACAGGTGACACTGTTTACTTGGGGTGAATGAGCATCAGGCCACACCTTCGTTTTTAATCTCCGCCTAACCGATACTCTGCGGGAGAAATGGTGCTAAGTGAATTAAGGCGGCTTGTCACGGACCGAGCCACATATACCTGCTACCTCTGATTCAATTATCCGCTTTCGTCCCGCCACCGTCCGACTGCGCAGAAACTCGTTCAATTTTATGTTGTGAGGTATTCTAAAATGCTTTAGCACGACTACACCAAACCCCCTCTTTAAAAAGCACTCTTCCACAAACGCGCAATGTTTGTGCGGGAATTCCAGATGGAAGCTACCTCCCTTAAAGGATCACCCATCATTTCGTTGACTTTTTCTAAACACGAACCTGGTTGCTCTGAATTATAAGTAGATGGCAGTGTGGCTGACCCCATCGGACTGCAATGAGAGCAAGTCGCGTGGCGTGCTTGCATGCAAACATCCTCATTAAATTGAGCGCATCCAGCGGCCAGTGAAAGTGGACAGTCGCTAGCTGACCTTCGGTACGTTTGCCTTTCAATGTTCCCAGAATGATCGATACCGAATTTCAGTTACACGAAGAGCATCAAGGGACAGACCACGACAGTTCCTGGACCAATCACGATCCCTGCATTAGGCCCGGCTGGCAGGTGGAACACAAGCAAACGACCAAATGCAACGATGTGATTGGCCCTGGTTTTGTTGTGGTCTTCTCCTTGATGTTGAAATTCTCTGGTCCCGTCGAATGTACAGTAGGCGTCCGACAGAACTACGAGGGGAAGCATTTCTCAAATAGCCTGCAAATTAGCAGTTGTGTGTGAAAGACGAGACTACCCAGGGATTTGATCCCTTTTCATTATGACCTGAAGGCTGGCGATGCTGGAAAAGGGCTGGGTATCCTCCCTAGAAGTTTACACTTCCTGCTGTTTGACTAGTTTAAATAGTCGATTCTACAGTCCAAAACGACGTGGCGTATTAACGAAACCATTTTATTTAGAAAGTTTGGAAGAATGAGATAAGTTCAAAACAGATGTATAGAGCGTGTTAATGTGAGTGCTTCTTAGGTAATTGCCTTCCCGATCACTGTTGAAGATGTTTTCTCAGATTATAGAACTTGGAGGCTTTTCAAAAAGCGTCTACCTCAATATCATCTCGTGCACAGTCCGGTCGAGACGAACACATAGCTACGCGCGCCATGAGACATGTCTAGCTAAACCCACAAGATAAGTAGGTCCAATTTAGTGGCCGGCTCCTTAATGATTTGCGCTTCATCACGGGAGAGCGCTACTTGGCCACCACACATGATATCAAGTAAAACATCTCTCTCCTCTACTTCCTTCCCTCTTTTCTCTCCCCTACCCCTCTCTCCAACCCCACTCTCTCTCTCTCTCTAAAGTGACTTCCATATAACGCGATTGCGTGTGCATAAATGAAGAGTGTGTCCAATGTTTTCGTATGCATCCTTTTGCACACAGATAAAACAGCTAAAAATAATCACCACGAACATTTCGATAGAAAAAGAAGATTGCGCCTTTAAACTCAATCAAAAAAAAGCAAAACTCCCAAGTCGAAAAAAAATCGAGATCAAAATAGTTCTGGGTATAAAAGTTAACACCGCCAGAACTCGTCTGGAATGAGACCA
>Ga0058701_10003408_pt1 | contig 12562 bp, 9 predicted proteins | sample AgamicOrMae_FD_97039 | JGI IMG/M metagenome (GOLD analysis project Ga0058701, IMG submission 97039) | Agave microbial communities from Guanajuato, Mexico - Or.Ma.e | ecosystem: Host-associated > Plants > Phyllosphere > Phylloplane/Leaf | place: Guanajuato, Mexico | collected 2012-06-04
AATACATACAGAGGATCACAGTCGTATTCCAACGTTTGGCAGGCCGGATGAATCTTCCATTCCAAATGGAATTTGTAACTTTGTGCCCTTAAGGAAGACAGATCAAGTCGTACACCGTCTCAAAATATCGCGCTCGCTTGATTTTAAAACTTAATATGAATGTAACAAGTAGAGCTTTCACGAGCACAAGTTTTTGAGAGGAGAGTACGATAACGGGAGAGTGAATTACTGAGAGGTCGCTAACGTATCCGCCCTGGAAACCTGGACTTCAACCAGAACCAAGGAATCCTCGTGAGAATTGCAGGCTGACGACGGGTTTTCCAGGTTGCTTCGCGCGCTCTTCAGCAAATGGTGAGTTTTGTGAAGTTGTTTACAAATGGCTTTCTCCACCTGCCTCTTGCGTTGGTTCGACGCAGCCAACTGGGCATAAGCTTGCTCCAACGTTTGACGAGTCTGTTGCAACCGCTGTTTCAGCTCGATGTTTTCCTGTTCTAGGTCACAGTAGTCTAACTGTTGTTTTCCTGAAAATAAAGAGCAAAACAGCAAGGTTAGAATTATTTTAGCCTGACCTAGCTAAATCTAACCTACATTAATCATAGCACTACTTTGCATAGCTAACTTGGCTTAAACGGTCGTAAATCTTATGTTTCACTTGTCCAAAGTAAACGAGGGAATGGTCGCTACGTACTTCTCAGGTCCAGGACCTTGGTGAGTCCCTCTGTCGAGACGACGCACGGTGCGGTCGTGGATTTCTTTAGCGGGTGCGGGGGTTCCTGGCTGGAGAGGCGGCCCTGGTCGCTCTCGATCCCCAGGTCCGGAGAGGCAGTGGACCCCCGCGTCCCCGTCGACGACATCGCGGAAGACCCACACGGCAAAGCGCCGCAACCTAGGTTATTATCTCTAAGCCACCCGTATTTCCGCTCCTGGAAACCGAAACAGACCACATTAGCCCATCGAACTTGCTTTTATTTTTCTCGATAACCTAATTTCCCTAACGCAGTTTTTAAGATAAGACTAACCATGTGATAGGCCTCGTCGGTTTCAACGTCTTCAGAAACGTAATCCGACATATCGGCACTGCGCTGGCGACACAAGTTGGTGATTTCGGTCAGCACTTTTCCTTCGGGGGACGCCGGCAAACTGCTCTGCGCGCTGCTCGGCCTCCGCTTTCCCGGGGATTTCGACAATTCCCTCTCAAGTTCTTTGACGCGACTGTACAGTTCGGCGTTCGTTTGCGTCAAGGAATGCATCTGGGAACAGAAATTCAAGCAGAGATTACAATTTGAGAGTGCTTTCAGCGAGATCGTTTACGTCGGAGATGGGAGCGAGAAGAGCTACAAGTCAACCTTGTTACGGTGACCTTAGTTTGCAATACACCTAGCTTAAGTTAACCAAGTATTGCATTACATCTGGCTTAAGTTCACCTAGTTTTACATTGCACCTAGCATTAGTTAACGTGCTGTGGGTTTGCTATCAGCCTAGTTTCTACCGCCCAGAGATGCCGTTCGGAAAGAGAAAACATTATTTTAGAGGATATTTTTAGTTCAGCATTGTCACAATTTAAAGAATATCACCTCTCTGGAAACTTTAAATTCAATAATTTATGCATTTTTCAAAGCTTAAAATTGCGTATTTTAATGAAGATAAACTTTCCGATTTCTCCTAAGCTAAATTTCACACCGAATACTTTAGGCTGTTCTGGGTTACGTTGACAAGTTTGCATCGAAACCACTTGGCTTTTCCAGGATAGCCCGATTTTTGGCGGCGGGTACGCATCAAAGGAGTGAGCTTTACCTTGGCGGTGAGCTGGTCCTGCAGGAGCTTGAGTCGGTCCTCGGCGGCGCGTCGCTCGCGGCCCATCTCCGTCTGCAGGCGGCGCGTGTGCTGCTGCAGCTGCAGGCGCTCGTTGGCCAGGCGCGCCTGCTCCAGCTGCGCCGCGGACATGGCCACCGTCGCCTCGTCCAGCTGGCGCCGCAGCTCGCACTCGTCGGCGCGCGCGCGCCGCTCCACCTCGCTCACGCGCCCCTTCAGCGCGCACTCCTGCGCCTGCAACGCACACAACCACCTCAAACACTGCCAAATGCCCAATGCCACCGCTCAAACCAACATCCCCGCCACTCTCACCTTATATCGCTCCTCCAGCTCGTGCGTCCTCTGCTCGGCCTCCATCGCTGCGTCCGACGCCCTCCTCTCCAGACTGTCCAGCCTGCTCTTCAAGCCCTGCTCCGCCTCGTGGAGCCGCCTGTCGATGTCGGCCTTCCTGGCCGCCTCTAGCTCCCTCGCCCGCCGCTCCACCGCTTCGGCCATGTCCGCCCGCTCTCGGTCCAGCTCGGCCTGCTTGGCCTCGAGCTGCTCCTCCAGCTGCGCGGCCCTGTCCCTCCAGCGCTCCTCCGCGTCCCGCAGCTGCTGGAGCTGGCCCCTCAGCTGGTCGCACTCGCCGAGGCGCGCCGCGCTCTCGTCCTCCATCGCGCGGAGCTTCACCTTCCACTCCTCCGAGTCCTTGAGGGCCGCCTCGGCGCGACACTTCCATTCCTTCAGCTGCTCTTGCAGCTCGCTCTGACTCTTGAGCGCCTCTTCCAGGCGCGCGCGCAGGGTCAGCATCTCCTGGCGCGACTCGACGCGGACCTTGTTGCACTCCTCAGCTGCCCGCTGGGCTTCTTGTTCCGCTTGCTCTCGACGAACTTCAACCTCGAGCACCTGTACCAAGTCATACCCACGGTAAAACTTCGCCAACTTCACAAAATAGCCAGAGATTACAATTTGAGAGCGCTTACAGCGATATCGTTTACGTCGAAGATGGGAGAGAGACATACCGTACATTAAGTCGACCTTGTTACGACCTAACCCTAACTTAACGACCCTAACGACCTCACTTAACCCACTACCGCCCAGCGTTGCCGTTCGGAAACAGAAAAAAAATATTTTAGAGGATCTTTATAGTTCAGTATTGTCCAAATTTAAAAAGTAACACCCCTCTGGAAACCTGAAATTTAATAATTTAGGCATTTTCCAAAGCTTAAAATTGCGTAATTTAATGGGAAAAATCCTTTCAATTGCTCTTAACCTAAATTTCACTCCAAATACTCTGTTATGGGTTAAGTTTATCGAGCTTTTTACCGTTCATCAGATAACGTTACAGTTAGCTAAACCCCAAAAATAGTGAGCCTAGCCTAAGTTAATCGAAGCTAACCCCAGGGCGGCGTCTACTAGCGAGACAGGGACAAGTTTGTGATACAGACCTGTACACTTAGCTCTTGTAGTTTATCTTCCAGCTTCCTTTGACTAAGGGCAGCTTGCTGAAGTCGTTGCTCCGCTTCGAGAGCTTTGGTCTCCGAAGCAGTCCGGACTTCGATGAGCGCGCATTGTCGTTCGAGCAGTTCGTTGTCTCTCTCTTTGAGGCGAGTTTCCAGGACGCTAACTTGTTCCTGCAGAGCGGCGATCGCTCTTAGCGACGACTACGAACAGAAGAGCAACGCAGCCGCTCGCTTTAAAACCAACTTGACGATTCTAAAAAACGACGAGGGATAATACGCTACGTCACATTCAAACGCGCTTTACTTTCAAATTAATAAGGATAAATAAGTCCATTTTTGAATTGTGGAACTTCAGAACAACAAAAGATACATGCCTGAGCAATTCTTTGCACTGATATTGAACGAATTAACGAAGTATTTAAGTATTCGCAGCGTTCAAAAAAGTCCCTAGGATGAAAGATTACATCCAAACTTTAAAGTCCAGTGAAAAGAGCTTTGTAGGTTAGTAGTGATTATCCAAGCAAGTTTCCGTTTCCGTTTCCCTTTCGGAAATTGTGGAAAAAATACATACCTCCCCATTTTGAGCAAATGCTCTGTAATTTTATTTTAGCTGAAGCCGTCAGACAGCGACAGAAACTTGCCCCAAGATTTAAAGCAGTGACCCAAAAAGTGGAAATAGAAAACGTACTACTTCCTTGCTTCTGCTGTAACGAAAACCAGCCATATTTCTTCGCTTTTACCGATCAGCCTGAGTCAAATAAGTCCTCAGTGGAGACGACCAACCGATTCCAGTACAAAAAATCACATCAAAATACTTCATGCATAAATCAACCATGCGAATAAAAAAATTAAAAAAAAAAAATTTAAAAAAACTGACTTTAATACAACCAGATTAACTGTTTCATCTAAATTCGAAATAAATACGCGCAAGTTTAAAAGGAGAGAAACTCCGCGAAATTTCACCTACATACCAGAGGAGGTCTGTGGATGGTTTGTACATGCAACGCCGACGTCAAGTCTCAAAAGCAGTGTTTTTTTCTTAACTTTTTTTTCTTTTTGAAACAAAATCACTCTGCTCCGGATGTTTTTTTGGGGATGCCCAGAGCTCATCCTCGCGACAGCCTAATATGGGCCATGAACACAGTGTCTTATCGATAGTCGTTCGTTTATTTTACGGGTTGAAATTTTCGATGAATTTAGCCTGGCGACGAGTTCGATTTCCAAACCCAAGAGGGTTTTTTTTCCCTTCCTTTTATTTGAGTTTGACTCAAATGTTCCACACAATGTAATTTTATCGTTACAGCTTTTGGAAATATTGAATCCAATTACAATCCCGATAGACGGACGTATCTGTGAAACAAACTAGGTGAACTCAAGCTATAAGGAAGACAAGATACACACAAATATTTGACAAGGAGACATCGAATATTGAGAAAAGGCCAGTTGAAGTGTAAGATCAAGGTTAAAGCTCGGCAAACAAAATTAAAATAAGTTACTGGCATTTTGCCGACAGAAAGTGAGAATCCAACATCCACCAGACAAGCGTTAGCTACGTTGCCAATGCTTTTCAGTGAAATCCCCAACAACGTGCCCGAAAAACCATCAATACAGGTCAAAGTCCCTTGCAGGGTAGGACAAAGAAGTATTTACAACACTTTCAAGCACAAAACACATGCAAACTACGTCTACGACAGGTGAAGGAAAGGAGGCAAGACAGCTGGAAAAAAAAATCGGCGGTAAATTTAAATGGTTTAATACAAAAATAAAAACGAAATACAGAGAACACCTACGGTACACTATACTACAGGAGACCTAACAGGTACAAACATGTCTTCCAACGCCCGAAAGAAAATTTATAAATTTATCGGAAAGCTGAGGACAATTGGGGGTGTATAAATAAGTGGGACCTATACAAGAAATTCAGAAACATGATTACTTCCTAATTTAAGGATACTCCGTCGACAGTGACTAGAAAAAATTTACTTAAATAACAGATATCATCAGGGGTCGACCATAAGCAACGACGACTTAAAGAAGGAAGGAGAGTCCGCCTGAAGTCGACACATATCGACGGCAGGGGACGAAGGGGTATACGGTACGTCGATCTGCTTTTAATTCTTCGAAAAAGGCCGAGGGGCAAATGCTATTTTGCAAATGAACGCAAGAAAATAAAACGAAGTGAATATTCTAACGAAAGTCAGCTAGCGCTGTTTGATCAGAACGACGTCCATAAAAGTGGTCCGCCCAAAGTCGAAAATTCTCGACGATAGGGGACAAGGAAAAGTTTTTAAATATAAAAAAAAAGACTTATAGCCAACGTGGTTTAGGGAAGACCCCTTTATTAAGGCATTGCGGACCTTATGAATGAAGATTTCAGTCATTACTAGCTATTTCTTTCCCCTAATATCAGTTATTTCTAATTGAACCTTGATTCATTTTCCTCTAGAAACGAAACTTCAAACAGGTTAAAATTACTGTAACTACACAATTGTAAAATTTTGACTCCTTAACATAAATTCATAACTTGGTTTCAACAATGATTTAAATAATTGACTATCGGCGAACCCGACGCCTTTGTCGTAAAAAAACTGCAAGTGCTGATAAATCAACTTTGTTAGACGACGGAGAATTCTTGTTCATCACAAAAACGGGATGCACAGACCTTAATTAAACCCGTCCAGGATTAAAAAAAAACAAGAACGTCAAAATGTCATCCGAAAGATTTCCGGAGGAAAGTTACAATAAGAGATCATGCTGATAGAAGAGACGAGAGTGTGGGCCCTGCACCGAGACCAGAGCACAGAGAGGAGGCAGGCTTTAGTCAGAAGACACTCACCTCGCCAACTGGTTTGCTGGGCGAGGATGGCTTCGCGTAGCACGCTGACGGGTGCTGGCTGAATTTGTGCAGCTGCGCTTCAAGCGCCTCGTTCAGGCCCTCCAGGATCTCGACGTGGCGTTTCAGGCGACGAACATCGCTGCCACCACACTCCGCCCGAGATCGCCGACCTGCCAAACACACACACTTTTAAGTACAAAACCGTACTACTTGCAATTTATAACCATGGGAATTGGCACATTCTTGAACGAGCATTTTTATCTGGTACAGTTTCATTTGAGGCCATCGAAAAACAGCCTGTTATCGGCAGCCTTTACCTCAATGAAACATCCTTAAAAGCGGAGAACTGTCCCAAGTTTACTGAATATTTTTCGCAAAAAGCGCTTACCATGGCGTCTCCCTCCCTGGTCCGTTCCGTTGCTACTCGATGTAGATTTGTTCTTTGATGAGGCAAACGGTCGGACAGTGGATGCGGCGCTGCAGCTACTTAACGAAACACTCCTGCACAAACAATTCGCTTGACAATACACTGAGGTTCATCGACTTCTTCAAAGAGGCAAATTCGATCACTGAACTAACCTCAAACTCTCGTCGTGGAGTCCTATCCTGGCTTGCGATACGCTTCGATCAGGCTCCGACCAGCTTTCGGATTCGCTTTGTGATCCACACGCGTTCGGGATACTCAGGCTCACAACGGGAGTGACAACACAGTCGGCTGTCGTAGCTGATTTCATGATCGACCGACTGGAAGGACGATGTTCGCAACGGGTCCGCGAAGGCATCGACTGCGAACAAACCACACCGATGTAGCTCCCAAGTGACGGAAGAGACCAACCAGGTTCGAAAACACCACTCGAAGGGTAGGTATTCTTTCTCGCTGAGAGCTCCATGCGTCAAAGATAAAACATTCTCGGGTGCCGTTTTCGAACGCGTCCCAAGCTGTTGGCAGTTCGTAGGCACGGGTATAAGCATCTAGGTTACCTTTGTTGAATGGACAGGTGAAGGCAGGTCCTTGGGTTCGGTGGGCGCCGCACCGCCGTCGGAATGTCTGCGGGCCGTCGGGGCGGCGGGGGGCCGAGGCGCGGGAGCGTCACTGCTCGGTGGAGTCGGCGGCGTCGCAATGACCCGGCTCAGCTCCTGTCCGAGCTGAGTCTCGTCCGCTGAGTCCGTCAGACGCACTAGAGGTCTGCTACTCTGTCTCGTAAACGACGGGAGTTCCAGCGGAGCGGGAGAAAGCACCTGTCCTGGCCGGAATGCGATCAACGGACCCTCGCTCAACTGCAAACCAAAACAGCTTCTTGACATTTTCTTTAGAAAAAATTACCAAATGCTGTCCAAAAAACACTCCCAAATTGATAATAAACAAAAGACTCGCGAACAATTTTGGCTTGAAATTCATAAAATGGTACGGCAGAAAAAAATATCCTATATATGAAGAGCGGAAGTGCTGTTTAAACAAACAACACAAACAGAGTGAACCTAACCTAACTAAGCCTCACCGCACAAAAACTAATCTAACAAAACATCACGGTGCCTAACCCCACTGACCCATAACAGCCCAAAGTATTCGGAGTTAAATTTAGCTTAAGAGAAATTGAATGGATTTTTTCCATTGAAATACGCAATTGTAAGCTTTGGAAAATGCCTAAATAACTAAATTTCAGGTTTCTAGGGGGTGATATTTTTTGAATTGTAACAATACTGAACTGAAAGAATCCTCAAAAATATTTTTTTTGTTTTCGAACGGCATCGCTGGGCGGTAGTGGGTTAACCTATCAAGCCTGATAAGAGATTTTATAAGCTCAAAAAAGGTTACATAGGCCAAATTCAAGCGCGCGTATGTCGCAATATGAGACTAGTTCGTCCCAATGACTTACTCGGACTGAAGATTGGTCGCTGAAAGTACGGTTAGCAACCTGCGAGGCGTGGATGAGAGCATCTAGCGATAAATCAGCATCACGATTGAGGGGCCCCCCACTGAGAACAGTGATGCTGTGGCTCAATTCCAGGCTCTGATTGATGACAGCTCTGATTGCACGCTGCCGGTCCGCTGATAGAGTGTCGTTCTGCAGCAGCAAATCGCTAAGGAAGGCCGCTAGTTCTTCGAGACGGGCTCGCAGAGCGCCGATAGCGCGACAAGCTTCGCGCCGCCAGCTCTTGGATTCTTCTACCTTGTGCTGAAAACATACCGAAACTTTTTAAGACTCATCGAAATTAGCTGTCAGTGGTTTATTATTAGTAATTGGCAGTAAGAAAGAAGGGCGAATAAAATATCAATCTAGTAATAAGGGATCTAACCTTAAGATGTTCGTTTTCCAGGCGGAGGTCCTGCATGGCACGAGACTCGTTATCCCTCTCCGGCGTGTTTCGCAACCTCTCCTTCAGGAGTTCCACTTCCTGCGCCAAATATTTCAGTTCGTCGTTTGCAGTTCTCGTGGCTGCATCCAAAGCCTCCCCGTCTCGGCCCTCCACCTAAGAAAATCAAAAAATCAATATCTTTTTAAGGTTACTTTCACTTTCCGAGAAGCGGCAACGCACAGGCTCTCAACGGGAGTGTCACAGCCTGTATTGGGGCTATAATTTTTTTAAGTGATTTTACGAGGATTTTGCTGCTTAAAAGGAGATCAGATTTCTGGAAAATTAATGAACATTGAATTTAACAACTCTGAGGGGGTGGAAGATAAATATGAGGGAGGGTCTATTGACCGGACTGCTCCATTTAAAATGTATTAGGTTGGGTTCAAGTCTCCCCGTATTAATGCATGTCGGGTCGATAGCAATACCCTAAAGATAAAAACGGGACTGCACGAAAAATTCCTTGAGGGATTAATTTGGGTTTGAACGGCTTGACTCGACTGTACCAGGCTCAGTTCCTTCACTTGATTCGCCAACTCACAGAAATCAAAAACAAACCAGACCTTCACTAAGAGTAATTCACAACTCTGCGCTCCACAGCTAAGCATTAATAAAGAGTAGAAAAATCGAACCAGAAAAGTAGAAAAAAATCAATAGTAGTTAATTTAGTTACTGTTCAGATTCTATCACGTGCTCCTGTATCACAAACTGGAGGGTTATTTCAAAAGACAATCAATACAACAACTGGGTTATTTCATGACAGCATTTTATGGTTAAGATTGTTGTATATAGAATCAAGCAACTAGCTCACGCAACTTAGAAACCTTCCTCCACAAGATTTAGAGGCAATCATTTTCGATAGCGTTAATATGCGGCTCTTCTCACACGGCGTTAGTTAAAAAGCAAAGTTCACCTCAACGTTTTCTTTAAAAGTTACACTCCGCGCTCCTGACTGCTTTTTCGAGGGGCGCAACAGTTTTTCTTCTTGTTCCAACAACGCCGTCTGATTTTTAAGGCGAAGCTCTAATTTTTCAATCTGCTTGTTTTTGTCCCACAGTTCTTTATTAACTAATTCCTACAGAATCGACAAAATTCAGGATTAATTGTTTCCCGGATCATCCTCGGTAAATTATGTGACTTACGACGTTAATCCGTATGACTGACTTACCTGTAAGTTGATTGTTCTTTTGTTCAGTTCACGGTTGAGCGCTTCAACTTCGCGCTTCTTGTCATCCAGCTGAAGCAGTAAATGATCTCTGGTCTCGACTTCCGCTTCTCCTTGTTGTTTCAGGCACTCTACAACGTCCTTCTTCAGAGATTCAACTTCTCTTTGAAGTTCTCTCACTTGATTGTCTCTGATTTCCAGCCGCTGCTCACATACATTCAACTGCACTTCCTTGTCATGCAACGTTGCTTGGAAATTCTGAACACAGGAACGACAAAACGGTTTGTGTTGGTTTCAAATGACGATAGGCGATGTGAAATTAATTTTGAGAAAGTTTCGATTTACCTGTAACTGGCAGAGGATGTCCTGCTCATACCCTTGATCCATAGACTGCCGCCATTGCTGGAAACAGAACAAAGAAAGAAATAAGAACAAGAGGCTCATATCATAAGTGTAATATTCAAAATTCCGCCCATCTTACCCGCTAAACCGGAACAGCAGACCCAAAGATTAAATCGAAAATAAAATAAGGTATACTTCCGAAGCAAAACCCAACAGTCAAACCACGGACGAAGCGTGTTGTATTGAGAGCAAAGCAATTTCCCTAGTATCGTAAAACTAGTCATCAAACAGAACTACAAGAGAATAAAAAATACTCATCTATATCAGGCAGATGAGGTAAACACCCAACATGCAGGACAAACTCTTCAGTTAAAAAAAACTGTGCGTTTTGTTGTAATAATTTATTACAGGGCACAGCCGGAAGACATATCACAACACATACAAAAATGCAATCCACAAGGAAGAGCTAAAAAATTATTCAATTATACACACTGTACAAAAAACTAAACTAATAAATAAATAACATTTGTTTTTCATCGTGTAAACAGCACAAAGTTTAATGTTAAAAAGGTTAAAAAAAAATACATACGCAACAAAGTCACTGGGTTGACGTCTAAAATCAATGATTTAGCAAAAAACTGATTTGAAAAAAACTCATGCAAATCGAACACACAGTTCAGTCGGCATGCAAAGACAAGCAAAAGAAGCATCACAGAAAACAAAACGAAGACAAACCAGAGTCCTTAGAATACTGTCGTATCGACAGCTCGTCAAAAACTAAACACGATTGGCGAAACCGTTCAAGCAAATATGAAAAATTCAGGAGAGATATTCTTTATCGTACCTCTTTAGTTTGGTTCTCGAAGCGCGCTAGCAGTTCCTCCTTTCGCTTGAGATCCGAGCGCAGTTTTTCGCGCTCTTTTTCCATTTCTTTGACGCGCTTTACAAGGCCGTGAATACTTCTGAGCGCGAGCGGATGGTCCTTCTCGAACTGGAGCAGCTTGGCGTCTCTGGCCGCGATGGCCGCGGCGAGTTCGACAGCTTCGGCCTCCTTGTCACGGAGCTTGCTCCTCAACGCGTCCACGCACCTCTTTGCTTCCTCCAGTTTGCCTTTAGTTGATTCGTCATTCTCGAGGCATTTGGGACAGCTTCGGGTGACAGCGGCTTCGCGGGCAAGACACTCTTTCAGCTCCTTAACCTGAAAATAAGGAAGTAGTCTAGAGGTGTTGAAAAGGTAAAATTTAAAGGTGGAATTTCACACCTTTGGACTGCTGAGCAGAGTGAGACATTAGGGGCATAACCTAACCAAGGTTAACCTAGCGCTAACAAGGGGAGTAACTTGCCGCCTCCGATTTTCTTGAAACTTTCAGAACTTTAAGATAGTTGTATGAAAAGATAACCAAAGCCCAAAACTTGCTGTCAAAACGCATTTTTTCTACCTTGAAACAGTGTTAAAAACTGAACAGAAAATTGCCAATATCTTAAAAACGGCTGGAATTATTGCAAAATCCTCAAAATTTCAGCTTTAGGCGCTACTCTCAGGTGTTCTACAAGGAATAATTTTTGGTTTTAAATTTATCAAAAAAAAATATTTTGTCCGAAATTGAACGCTATTTCCAAGGCATTAAAAATGAGCTTCGGCAGCAAGTTTTGGCCTAGGGTATCACTCCATACCGCTATGTTGCAGTCCTAAAAATTTCAAGGAAATCTGGAGCGGACAGTTGTAGAACTCCCCTAGTAAGCCTTATGCCTCTTCTTCGCAGTGAAATAACGGCCTCTGAGAAGTAAGCGGCATCAAGCTTGGTGACACAGTTCCACAACTCAATCGAGACACTTGTGTTTCGATTCGGGAAATTGGAGGTGAATCATTGCTGCGAAAAAGGAGAGGAAAAAACTCACTTCTTCCTTATATTTTTCTACTTCCTTCTTCATCACAGCTAGATTTTCATTCAGAGCGGCTTCCTTCTCTTTCGAGGATTCACTCTGCTTTGCAAGCCGGCTCTTTAGTTCCTTGGCAGCCTTCTCCGAAGATTCGACTCTTTCTTCACACTTCTTGAGCTGTTTTACCTGAAAAGAGAGTCAGCTGGTAAAAATCGTCAACTCAGATGGAAAGGAAAGTCCAATGATGTGATGATTCCTCTTACCCTGTTGACGAGTTCACACTGAGGAACTTCTAACGCATTTTCTAACCGGTATAAAACGTCCTTCAAAGCGTCCAGCCGACATTCCGATTGCAGTAATTGTTTTTCCATGAGCTTCGAACTCTCGCTCTGTTCTCGCAGCTAAACAAAACCAGAGAAGAAATTAAGAGGGAATTCCGAAGAATTCTAATCTTCCGCATTCTCGCTCTAAGAAAATATTTTCCTAATCGAGGATTCAGATGCAGAACTGCAAGTCTTCATCTCCAAAAAAGTGACTAAAGAGATATTTTAGACAGACAAAAGTGATACCAATCGTGACCCAAAAGTGACCTTTTTACAAACCATTCGAGTCTACAGTACCGGTCAAAAGTATGGACTCACTTTTTTCGTTTTTTAAAACTGCTGTAGAAATTGGACCAGTGGGTTAAAAATGTTCGTTCTGAGCTTAAAATGTTTGGACAACATTCCT
>Ga0058701_10003409_pt1 | contig 12558 bp, 7 predicted proteins | sample AgamicOrMae_FD_97039 | JGI IMG/M metagenome (GOLD analysis project Ga0058701, IMG submission 97039) | Agave microbial communities from Guanajuato, Mexico - Or.Ma.e | ecosystem: Host-associated > Plants > Phyllosphere > Phylloplane/Leaf | place: Guanajuato, Mexico | collected 2012-06-04
ACACTCAACGAACATGAGATCCAAATCTGGTACCAGCATTCCGTTAAACATCAAGAATTCGTCCTCCTCTTTGAGTCCAGCTTTCTCGGCAACGCTTCCCCATTCGACGTAGCTGCAGTAAACGCTTAGGATACTATCGAAACTGTTGGAAAACAGTTGACCTTCGATAGATATACCAAATGGCAGTGAAGCTTCTTCATCAGTACTGCTACGCTATAGGCCGAGGCGGAAAATGAACTTTTCCACCAATTCAACATGGTTAACATTCGTTAGCTATGCGTGCAAGCGGAATTAGAACCGCTCGCATGTCGGTTGAATTTTTCTCGATTGATTTGCTGGCACAAAATAGATTCTAAAGAGCAGTAAAAGACTCGCGAATGTTGAGTCCGCCCTCTAGTATGAGCTCGATAACCCATTACTACCCCTGAGGTTCGCGGATATCTATCATGGGTGCTTGTCAGTCTTATGACATGTTCGGTGGCGGACAATCCGGCGATTCTTCTTCTTTCACCCCTATCTACGTCAAGCTACAAGTAGTAGCTCTATGTTTGTGTACAGATTAGATCTGCATGACGTTATCACGAATTACGAGTCGGACTTTTGAATGGACATCTTCTTCGCTGCCTTTGCTTGCATCAGATCTTCCTGGGTCACTGCACCTGGCAAACTGTCATGATGGTTTCTGGTGCATGGTTCATAGACTAGGAAAAGATAGTCTTGGCTCATTAGATATGCCAGATGGAGAACTCCAGAAAGCGCAAGATGTACCTGATTGAGAGGCGTTCGCTTTCCGAAATCTCGGAGCCATCGTAGACTGACTTAAGTCCACAGAGCCGATGCCAACGGAGAGAGATTTTTGCAAGTCTCAACGATAGCTTGGTCTTGGTCGTTTGCTAGCCCCGACGACAACCCGACGAAATTCTATCAGATTCAGAAGAATTTCCCCCATATCACTGTCTCAGACATTCGTTGATATCTGAGGTTGCGAGTGAATCGCGTTGGAAATTTGATCCCGGTCTTTCAGGACAACGAGCATTTCAATTGGAGTAAGACGAAACATGAGTAATTTGAACTCTCGTCCATCGAGAAAATTTCCACCTTGGACTGGGAGCACAGCTCCTCGAATAATCTTCATAGAGGATTAGCCTGGCGTGACACATGTATCGGATTGCATGGGAAGCTTTTGGTGACGGTATTGGATGCACCTGCATGCTGCAACGACGTCATTGATCGCGACATTCCTTGTCGCATGAATCTATATGATTGCCAGCATCTATATAGCTGATCATTATTGAAATTGGATCATTTTAGATAATGGAGGAATTAGTCGATAAGAATACGCCCGTATCCGCACGGGAGATATTGTACGACCCTGGAAGAGAGCAATTGAAAGAGCTAGCTGCTGGAAGAAATGGCATATTCAATGTAAATAGGAGCAATAATGATGCAGATGCTATCAGCCATTCTGGTACGATCGCTTCAATGAGGCGAAGAGATGCAGTAACAACCCAGAATGCTCCCATCTTGACCAAGAACTCGGATGGATCGATAGGTATCGAGATGGATGTGATGAACGATGACAGTGGCTTTTATGTCCGTTGGAGTGATTTGAGCTTCACTGTCAAGTCCAAATGGTACCAAGATTTGTGGCAAAAGAAGAAGAAAACCATTCTGACCAATTTGAATGGCTACTTTTTATCTGGTGAATTGATCGCGTTGATGGGGCCCTCCGGCGCTGGCAAGACAACTCTACTTGAGTGTCTCTGTTTGAAGAACAAGGAGGGAGTGAGTGGTGAGATCATTGTTGTTGGTAAACCGAAGATAAGGATAGCTGTGGTCCCACAGTATGATGATTTTTTGCCCCAATTTACTGTGACAGAGACGATTTTCTTTGCGTCCCGTTACAAGAATAGGACGTACGACATCAGTCATCGCAACATTGTCAGGCGAGTCATACAGCAGCTTGGTTTGGAGGTGTGCCAAAACAATAGTATTACCCGATGTTCTGGAGGGCAGAGGAAAAGAGTTGCTATCGCTCAAGAGCTAGTCAAGAAGCCAAATATACTGATCCTCGACGAGCCAACCTCTGGGCTCGATAGTTCGTCTTGTTCTCAAACGATTGGAGTCCTCCGCCAGATAATCGATTCGGCCAACGTTTCTACTCCAATGTCGATAGTGACAACGATCCATCAACCGAGTGCGAAAGTTATGGCCATGTTCGATCGGGTTTACCTGCTAGCAACGGGCGGTCGTTTGGCCTTCAATGGACCACCACAGGAGATAGTGCCTATACTCAAAAAAGTCGGATCGCCCTGTCCACCTTTCTATAATCCGATTGACCATTTAATTGAGGTGGTTGCTGGTGATTATGGGAGTGACAAAGTGGATCGTTTGATAAAGCTCGAGTCTGAGCGTAGAGTTAATTTCAATCAGAAATTGGAGGCAGTTTCCGCCCAGCTATTGAGGAAGGCCATACTGTATGATCCATGCCCATTCAATGACCATTTGTGGATCCACATCCAGCGATGTACATTCCAACTACTGAGGGATCCAATCTTATTCAGCTTACGCATCGTGTTGCACTTCCTCATGGCCTTCTTCTTCGCCTTCCTATGGGGAACCCCAACAGGAAAAGGCTCTGGTTGTCCGACATTCAACAAGCAATCGATCAGTCCGATTAGTGTGGCTCTATCTGGCAATTTGACAAGGGAGGAACAGGTTGATATCGACAGAGTGAACGACAATTTGATTTTCTCAGTCTACGGGGGAATGTTCACCATGTATGCAGCTGCCATGATCACCGTCCTGTCATTTCCCCTAGATGTTAAAGTCTTAGCCAAGGAGTATTTCAATGGTTGGTATTCGGTGGGAACATATTTGACCGGTAAGATAACCTCTGATGCTCCATTCCAAATTTTCTGCGTTCTCATGTTCTCAAGCATCTCTTACATGGCGACAAATCAACCATCTAGCGACTATAACTGGCGCTTCTTTGTATACGCTTACAGTCTAGTTTGTCTCAGCCTTTTATCTCAAACTCAGGGCTTGATAGTGGGGGCGATATTCATGAACAATCTTTCTGCATCTGTCTTTGTCGGGCCATTGACGATCACTCCGGTATTCATGTTCAGCGGATTTGCTCGTCGTTATACCAGAACGGCCGACTACCTGAAGCCATTGGTTAAGATGTCCTACTTCCATCATGCAGTTAAGACCATTTATTCTGCACTGTATGGATTTGGCCGGTGCAAATGCAACCCCAATGACTATCAACTTGATCTGGGAGAGGTCGACTATGAGGACATGAGCACTATACTCAAAGCGCAGCAATCTGGAACAGCTACCTCGTCATTCTATTCTGGAAGCGGATTGCTCGATGGTGCCAGTGTAACTGCTCTTGGATCGCAAGAAGGACCAGGCAGTTCTCCATTCAATCTCGGCAATGAAACCACAACGAAGCACATCTACATAGGCAAGTTCCGTTGTGATGACACGTTTCACTCACTTGTTATGGACGAATTGGATATCGAAGATAATGACATGTATATCGGGATGGTTGTTTTGATATCATATTTGATTTTTTTGCGCAGTATTGTGCTGCTGTTATTGAAAATTAAAGTCGCGCGATAGTGATGTCACTGGCATTTGTTGTCATCCGAGATCTAAGCTCGAGGGATTGGTTTGCTCATTCTCTGGTTAGTTCAGGCAGCCACAGATTGGCCGAACTGAGCTGGGCTGCCAGTTTGTTTTCCACAATCCAGTTTGTTTTCCACAATCCAGTTGGTTTTTACAAACTGTGCAGTTCTGTTGGTCCAGTTCAGACATCTGTTGATTGGTCGGAGACATTGCTGTATTCTCCTCTTGCTGCTGATATAGAAGCTTATGGTATAGACTTCTCTTTGAGGTTGTGACTTGCGGACATATCGGAATGCTTCTCGCTACCCCTCGTCCGCTTCTCGTCAATGTTAAGCCTGTAGAAAGCTTCAGAGAGCCACCAAAGAGAGTGGTAACAAACAAGAGGAGCGCCATACTAGAATCGGACGAGATCACGAGCTCAGAGAGTTCCGGCGATGAGCAAGACCAATCGGGCCCGCGTCCAAGTCGGGCAAGAATGTCAATAACAAAAGGGCAGCAGCCATCTAGAAGAGCAGAACGTAATGCGGCCACCCAACACGACCCATTAATTCCACCAGGGCACTAGGAGGTCAAGAAAGTTGTAGGCCTTAGGCTGGTTGGAGAGCGAGGAGAGTTTAATCTGCAATACGTCGACGGGACGGAATATTGGGTGCGACAAGCAGGGTGCGAAGAGATAGTGGTCCATTGCAACAGCAGGGGCCTTCGGCAGACAGGCCTCCCACAACCAAGAGCTGGGGTGTTAGACCAGAGGGGGCCCAGAATAGAACTGGATGACCGCTGGCGAGGTCGTCCGGAAATCGTGCTCCCACAGAAAACGGGACAGTTAAAGGCCTTGTATTTTTGAAGAGAAGAAGGCCTGGGATTCGCTGTATCCCGACCAGGCTGGCCAGCATTTCTTTGTTGTACTCTACCTCAGTCAGACTTCAGGAAAATGATCCACAGATTCGATCTAGGAGGAGCTTATGCTGATAGGAGTCCTTGCATCGACGAGATGTGGATACATCTCGTCGATTTCCAATCATTACTGATCCTCAGCTGAATTCCAGCTCCGGCAGGTTCCAAACAAAACTAGAGCTCCTCCCTCTCCGTCTTAGGGTGGCAAACAGATGCGAAGAGGCGGCATGGGGAGAGCGCCATCTGTTAGTTTCATTTTGGGTTCCCCTCACTAAGATAGGCAAGCTCCAAGCGTCAGGCACTTCTTTCGATTATTATCGAAAAAACGATGTCAGCCCAGTGAGGACCAAGACATCCTCATCTTGGAGGAGGTAGGAACAACCAGACACTTGCAAGCAGAGTAGATCGTATTAGGTTGGTCCGGAATCTCTTAGACCGAGCGAAAAGTCTGAACAAAGTTGATTCTCTGGAGCGCTCGACGTGACTGGCAGTTGAGAGCTGATCTAGTAGAATTCATAGTCGTTTATCTTGTGACATGCTAAACGTGGATGTAAATTTTCGACTTAAAGCGTTCCCGGTAATTGATCAATAATTTGTTGGTTAGTTGAGACGGAGAGCTAGTGTTATGCCTAAAAATAAGGAGAGATCAATACAATTACATGGTCTGGTGATTGTACGTTCTGGCTGATTGTTGCCTCCAAGCCCCACCCAGAAGTGCACAGCAATAAGCGCTAACCTGTGCGCGCCTGCAATTTTATCAACCCACAGAGCACGTTCTAAGTCGACTAAAAACGAGTCTAACTTTCATTGCTGATAACGCTGCCCGGAAAAAAGTAGGTAGAGCCTATCATTTGGGAATGTGCTGCATGGAACAAGGGCAGAGGTTGATCGTTAGATAGGAGGCGAGGAGTTTTCCTCACTTGGCACAGATGTCTGGCGCCCCCTCTCGTCATACTTCAGTCAATTCATGCCGAAGCGGCTATAAAAATTTGTTTATCTCAACCCGAATTGCATACCATCATTCACTCGTTCATTCATAGCAGTAAATTAGACGGAGCCCCCGCTCTCAACATGAGAGTGGAGTGTAAAAAATGAACGAAAAAAAAACAAGTGTCTCCCCACGAGACTATTGGGGATTTGATGCGTGCTGCACGCAAGCACCTGTTACCATTGCCAAAGGATCGAGACGTTTCCAGCCTAGCGTGTCTTATCTCCTCACTCTCGGCCTGTTTGTCATGGTGGCGCCCAAAGGCTGTGGCAAAAAAATACCAACATCGGCCAGCACCACCCACGAGCGAGCTCTGGAGACGTCTGTAATGCTATCTCACGCTTCCGCAGTTCTCCCTTGTGTCTTTGATTTCCATTTCGGAGTGCGCCAAAAATTGCAACAACATTGTTCTCCACACCCTTACCTGTGCAGAAGCAGTCTGGAGCAACCATGCAGCAGCAGCAGCAGCAACACAAAGACCATGGTACACGTCGACTGGCTGTAGTCTGTAAGTGGCTGCAGCTGGTGGTAATTAAAGCTTTCGTTGAGGGCGGCACGCGTGCAGTAGCTCTAATAGCCCCAGCCCGAGCCAGGCGCCTGTGCCTTTTCTGCTCTCATAAGTTGTTGCGGCTCGGTGGCGAGGCAGGTTCGCAACCCTCTTGATACTGGCTGCATTTAGCCGAGAGACCATGTGTGACTATGATTATCAATCCAATGCGTTGCTCAAGACGTCGTCGTCGTGTCGCACCATGCACGTATGCTTCTGAAAACTTGGCGCCAACGAGGATAAGAAACCATTTGGCTTCAAGTGAATGAAGTGATATCTCAGGGAGGGTCTTAGAAAGCTTCTAGGCTTCTGGGGGAGTTTTTATGTATTTATCATCTCAATCAAAGACAAGACGAAAAATTCCGTAGCACTTTCTTCACTTTCAGTTTTTCAATTTTTCATCCCCAGAAATACAGCAACAGACTTTCAATTCGACCAAGTGAAACCGCAGCAGAACCAAATGGGCAAGATTAGTTACGATGGAATCTTGTTGGATGGAATAATCGGGAATACTCCAATTGATACGCCCGAATGTTCTAACCAATACAGCATACAAGATACTCTCTGAGCGCCCATTAAGTCAATCCGCTCGTCGGGCTCGTCACTAGTAGAGGAACAAATTCAGTTGTTTCCATGAACACCATAGCAACAATTGGGACTAGCCCAAAATACCTCAATAACCGAGACAATCCTTTGCTATTTCATTCAACAAGTGCCAAGTGCTTCCATTGTGTTGATGTTTTTCTGATGGATGAGAACTTCATCCATATGCCAAGCTCGTAGCTCAGGTGAATTTTGTGCTCCGCTGTTAATTGGCTAATTGCGCGCAGGGATTAGCTTCACAGGAAATAGCTACACATACACAGAGGTATCTGTATTCATAAATCAATTTGAAAACATACATGTATCCGCCAGTGTCTGTGTGGTTACATAACAGTCTTTATCATTGAGGATATCTGATCAGTGAACTACTAATCGATAGAAAGTGAAGATTGTGCAATCATCAGAGAGTGCTGGCACAAAAGTTGTTGGCAAATCGGAGTCATCTTTGTTGTGTGTGAGTGTGTGTGTCTCAGCAAGGCAACGGGTGGTGCACAATAGCCTTCCGTCGAATCGACTTGGTTATGTCAGCAGCTTTCTGGTGCGTGAGTTGACAATAGTCCAATGGTGTAAGCTATTCTCCACCAGAGGACGTAGATAAATATTTGGAATGCTGATTCAGGAAGACGCGGAAGAGACAAGTTCGCCAGAGTAATTCATGACAGTCAAGCGCAACAAGTAATAAAAGGACTAGATTAGTTAGAAAACAATAATGACAAGCCTTGTCATGCAGTAAATTATCAAGCTCTAAGTTCACTAACGTGTGCCATTACATTTGATGCTGGCCTCAATCTGAATGAAAAATGTTCCAGAGGAAAGTGTATTCACAGTTCAAGTGACCAAATTTAGTTAGAGATTAGAAGGAGCTGTGATTCTACTCGAGTCAAGCGGGGACCGACTCAGAAGATTTGAAGCAACGATCGATCACGAGGGAAGGATTTAGCAAAATCGTAATAGAACACCGCAGTTTCCCCCACGGAGTCGGTCTCGATAGAGACCCGCCATATCAATAAAGATCATCATCAGTGCGATCTAGATGAATACTCCAACGTTCTGATATCTGGCATTTATCCTAATTCAAGTGAAGTAAGATTTTAACTGTATAATCGAATCAAAATGAGCAGCCTAAATCCGAATGAAAGTCACATCGGCCAGGCGCCCCAGCGCCCTGGACACCAGAATCATAGTCGTAGAAATAACAGCCATAATAACAGGCAACATTTGGCCATGGGCAATAGTGCGCAAATAAGGCCCGTCGATCTCAGAATACCAGCGATAGAGAAGTATGCTTATTGTCTGTGCCTTCACGTCAAGCCAACAACCATCTTCATTGCAGTGTTCAAATTGGTTAGGGCACTGATATTTGTCTCGATCTTATTGGATACTGAATTCTCAATGAACGAACAAATGAACGATCTACATTTCGCATCAGCCGAAGAGAGAAGTAAGTCCACTGTTGCGGCTATTAACATATTGACCAGAATCATAACGGCTTCAGTCTCTGCTCTTGGCATATATGCCGTGATTTCTGGCAGGGCAGCATTATTGATGCCCCTCTACGCTATGCTGCTGATAGATTTCTTTTTCGCCTTGCCAGCCTTCTATGATAGAGACTATATGGAGTCGAGATATGGAGATGGTTTGTCTGATTTGGGGCGCGGCTCGAGAACCAATTCTCCTGGACCAGGGGCAGGACTGTATCCAAACAACATTGCTAGCGAGCAGTACCAGCGCTACTCCTTTGTTGTCTTCTCTACATTGGTGATGATTGTCAAGATATACTTCCTCTGTGTCATATGGAAGTGCTATCGATATTTGAGACTCATCGAGCTACTTACTCCCATTAGACTGTCCGAGATAATCACACATGTGCCGCATCGTGGACAAAACGCGTCGAGCTCCCCCAGTGTCCACCCATATCCGCTGGCACGAGTTCTCGCTGGCAATGCCAGATACATAGAGACTGACCAAATGGTATCAAATTCGAGCCACAGTCTAGCCCCGCCTCCATACGATTCAATAGCCTCCAGTATGAAGCCGCCAAACTATGAAGAGGCCATCAAGTCGTCTGGCCTATTCCTTTCCCCTAACTTTCAGACAGACATTCAAGGACAGCAACAACTACAGCTTCATAGTGATCAGCCGAATGTGATGGATGGTAGACAATCTCAAGACACTGACAACCAGATGCCTCCACCTCAGTATGCACCTCCATATCATCTCACTAATCATCATCGAGAAGGAGACATTAACTCTGAAACTAGCAGCGCAAATAATCGGGAAGCAAACGGCATCTGGATTATCAGAACTGATGAAACCTCTGCGACGGCAACGACCAATCTGGAACATCCGGCAACCCAATGTCAGACTTCAGCAGTCGCACTAGAATCTCAAAAGCCCGAACAAATGGAGGCCGGCATGAACCAGACCGTCACAAGCGGAAGTCGGACAGTCAACTCTCATGAGCGAAAGAGCGACGTTGACCAGGGTCCAAATGATGGACAACGATGATGAGACTGGATCGCAATTTTGCCTTATGGTAGATTGTTATCATTTTCGAAGGATCTCTCATTTACTTCTAGTCTATAGTGGAGAAGTGTTGTTCAAGATGACTGCTACAAATGTTGATTGCTCGAGGAAAGGTGATAAAAATGGGTCATGTTGAACAGAATTCGAAACAGCCATTCTTGTAGCTAGGGTAGTAATTTAATAGAACAACTCAGACCGATTAAAATAGAAGGCAGACCATGCCTGTCGCAGTTGCTTGAAACGTGAATGCGTTCATGATGATTTCACGTTGTCCCACAGGCTCTCGGTGTCGATTGACTTTTCTCTAGATTGCACTATGGCAAGTCAAAAAGATTCTTTCTCATCTCAGACATAATTAGTTTGTCCCTCTCATAGCACACCGTGAAGTCTGGAGATTCTCTCAACTAATTTCCGAAAAATACGGCCACTGTCTGAGGAGGTTGCCTATCACCAAATCTGGCTCCTAACTTGCCAACCAGGCTTATTTTGGAAGTGTGAAGCCTCCTCTAGTCCCAGTGAGAGAGAGAGATCGATCAAAGTTCATCTATCAAGATGCGCGAATTTTTCTGGCCATTGCAACTTGCAAGAGGATCAAGTCTGATTTTGTTCGTCAGTCTTTATTTGAGCTGTATCAGATAACGTCCCACAGACAATAACGTCAGTGGGTAACTTCGATACTTTCTTTGCTGAATTTATCATGATTATTGTTCCTATTTGTGCCATTATTAATAGAACTCTCTTTCTCAAGCTGCCTTATTTGGCTTATTGTCTCAAACAATCCGGTCGATTTTGTCTCCAGTTGAACGCGACTTTGTCCTGGACCATTGCCGCCATAAGAGGAAGCAGCCTGTAGTTCTGCCATTCCGCAAGAGTCTGTTTGATTTTGAAAGTTGCTGGCTTGGGAGAAGGTTGAGTTTGAGGTTGCGTTGGTTTGTGAACTAGGAGTTTGCGGGTGACCGATATTCTTAGACGGTGAGGAGGCGCTTGAAGTGTGTGAGCTTGTGGCTGTAGAGATTGCCGTCGAGTTTATATCGACGGGCGAGGATAACTTATCATTGTTGGCCGCGTTCTGATGATACACGCTTGACGCACATTTGGTCTGTGGCAAACTCATATTTCTTACACTATCCCTTATGGTAGATCTAATCTTGCGCAAGAATGTACTTCTTTCTTCATTTGACCGACAAGCTAGTCTATAGACTCGCGAATTTTTCCCGTACCCACTTCTCTGTTTCATGGAAACGGCTGAACCAACCTGATTGATTACGCCACTTCCTTGGTTCACTGTAGAGATATTGATAACGTTATGTTTTGAGCCGAGGCTATTTGTGCGATGAAAAAGTTCCCACCTATATTGCGGCCTCAAACATGTATCACCTGTTTTCTCCTGCTTGCAAGAGGCCATTGGAAGTGAGCGAACTTGTACCTCACTCACAGGAATCAATGTCTGATATCTGATAACTTCGGTGTAAGGACCATTGCTTGCGGACAATCCTTGGTATAAGTTGGATGACATGAACCCCATCAACATCTGGCCTTGATTGCTAGTTCCACTAGTTATCTGATCTAGACTCTTATTCACACCTTCGTTGCTTTTCAAAGCTGAGGTCCGTTTTTTACCAGATCTAATTCTTTCTTTAGCGATGAATATCACACAAGATGGGAACACAAACAGAACTTGGCTTAGGTTCAACTTTGCTCTCTTCACCTTCGATGTAAATTCGTGTATATTTAGCCAATCGACACTACCGAAGTACAACAAATTGCCTATATCCAACGAGATTGAAGGCTGCTCTGGTCTCATAGATATTGGCAGCTCAGGAAGTGTCGACGATGAGCCGGTGAGACGCGGAAAAGCTTGACTCCCTCGTGGATTATTCACATCATGGTTTGGCGAGACGCAGGTGTACATGTACTGGCGCCCTATTTGTTCTAGAACAGCACCATATTCATCGTGGATCTTCTGCCTGGCGTTGACCTCTGTCACAGCGGCCTCCATGTGTTTGATTGCTGGTTGCAGATGATTATCAACATAGGATCTCGATGCCAGACATTCCGCTGCTGTGCTTATCGAGCTCAGTAGCATCGGATATTTAACTATCCTCTGTATTGGCTTGATAAGATAAGATTCGAAATTTTGCTGATGAACACTCCTCTGATGGCATAATTGTTCCTCATTGACCAGCGAATTCGACGAGCCATTTTTCACCAAGCCCTCATATGTAAGCTTGAACTTTCTCTTCCGAGGATTCTCTTCTTTTTCAGATGACCTCCCATTGATATCACCAGTGATAAGCGTGGACGATGATCTTGCCAAACTGCTGAACGATACTGAAGAGGAACTGCTGTCCAAATTGCCAAGGAAGTCGGTCAACAGCTTCAATTGGGCAACTTGCTCGGATATGTTCGCCGTAGCAATTGATGTAGACGTAATAAAAGCACTAATCTGTCTAAGGGGGAAAGAACTATGGTCCTTTGCGTGTAAGTGGCCGCTTGAACTTGAGATCAGAGCACTTGAGAACGTGTTCAGGGCACTAGGCATCGACGTGATAGAAGACGAGCAATGGTCATCTCCACTTGAGGTCCTCGGATGGAGAACTCTCTGTAATTTAGAATATGCAATGCAATAGGTCGCGTAGACCTTGAATCTCTCTGCCTCAGATACAAATATCTGAGAGATTGCCTCCAAAACCATCTGAAGGCGACTATCGAAGGCGTCCAAATCTTCCACTCCGAGCACGATCGAGTTGAGTCGCTCGTAGTCATCATTGTTATCTGTGGGAACGACATGAAGAGCTGTCATCATCTCCGATACAAGGGCTCTGAAAAAATTCCTCTGGAATTCCAGCAGCTCGATCAATGCTTGACTCGAATGTCTCAAGGGGAGAATGTTCAAGAACTCACTTTCCATCAGGGGGTTCATGTAACGGTCGTTCATTGCTTCCAATTGCTTGACATATGCGTACTCTGTCTCCAAAAGCTCTAATAACGACTTTTTGAGACGCTCAAGACTGTTGTGATGGTGGCTCTCTGGAAAATCCGCCAAAGGGGCATGTCGTTGGTTGCTCGCCACTTCACTTTCGCTATTCGTCTGGGTAAGAGAATCATCCTTGTTACATACTGCAACCGTTGTACCAAGGCCAGTTTCCACCATTTTTGTCAATCTTTCAGTCTCCTGGACTAACTGTGTTGCGAGACAAAAACTGCCAGCCATCTCTTGAGGTTCCCCACCAAGGATGTCTGGCTCACTACGACCGATGTGGGGCTCATTGTCACCATCGGATCGATATCCAGAGAGTGACCCATATCCGAACTGACTTCTGGATCGTGATATTCTAGAGTCACCCTCCTTGCTATAATCAGA
>Ga0058701_10003410_pt1 | contig 12558 bp, 7 predicted proteins | sample AgamicOrMae_FD_97039 | JGI IMG/M metagenome (GOLD analysis project Ga0058701, IMG submission 97039) | Agave microbial communities from Guanajuato, Mexico - Or.Ma.e | ecosystem: Host-associated > Plants > Phyllosphere > Phylloplane/Leaf | place: Guanajuato, Mexico | collected 2012-06-04
ATAATGCTGTTCTTCTTTTGAAACTTAGAAGAAGTTTATATATACAGTACTCAGTTTGTGGTCGTTTATTTATTTCATGCTTATACCCACAGTTTTTTATAGATATTATTTTTGTATTCTTACATTTATGTATCTATTGCAGAGCTTGGTGTGGTTCAGGTTGCAGTAGATTATGATTAACGTGAAGAAGCGTTATTGTCCCCTACGAGTAACAACGCAAGTCCCACTCAATGGGGTTTATTTCTGCCTCTTTTCACCTCACGCCAAACTCGCGATCTTTCGCAATATTGTCGCTTGTATTTTTGACTTTTTTTTCCTCTGAGCACGTCCACCTCTCAGGGAGAGATAAACTAATTGAAACGCAAAATGGCTGGAAGATGTAGAAGACGCTTGCGGAGCGGTAGTTATTCGACAGAAATCGTCCACTTGTCTTGCAGTTTTCCGGCCAGTTTTTTGCTCAAGTGCATGAAGACAAACCCTCCTCAACATGCAATAAAAAGTCAGGCTCAATGAAAAATCGGCAAGCGACAAAGTTTTGAAAGACCGGCTGGTAACCGAAATAGCTTCTACGCTGAGCTTGTCGAATCGCCAACCCTACTACTCTATTCGGAACGTCTGTTATCTTTGAGGTGTTTCTTCTTAACATTTGCATGGAGTTAATGCGATCAAGGTGTGTCACTCCCTCATGCTAGGTGTCGAAATGTCTGTATCTATTATGTGATTTTACATGATTGCTGTTTTTATTAAGAGTGGATGAAATGTTCTTCCCTAGTCTGTGAAAGTTCGGTGCAAGGTTTCGAGAAGGCCTCATCAGGTGAAGCCAAGTCGGGGCACGTTGGCTTAGCCGAGGCTCACAAGTCAGCTGCGAGGGACCAGCTACCAGGCTAGCTTAATTGCTCCGTGGACTGAGACTAAAAAAATTGCAGCAACTGTTGGCTGATGACCGTTGGCAGATTCCTTTGAACTTCGGAACCGTTACCAATTTCTGCGCGAAGTTAGAAGCGATTATCACTTCTGCTCATTTCTGGTATCATTCTCTGAGCTCATTTTTGGTAGAATGTTGGTAACACTTCTGGAAAATCCGTAACCATCTGCAGATCATGAGCGAGCTTTTGCAGCAGTTAGATCACTTGAACCCTCATCGAAACAAGAACCACTAAGTCAATTCCGTATGTTCTAATCGTGTTCTCGAACGAGTGAAAATACAGCGATTCTGTTAAGCTCCATTTATGTTGATGTATAATATTCTGGAATATGCACAGAACTGCTCGAAGCCCGTACCGTAAGTTATTCAAATTACTGCCCCTCATTACCGGCCCAACCCACAGGCGCAGGTTCTTCAGCTCATCCGAAATTTAGTTTGCTGTTTACACTGTCGGTGAAGAGAAAACTTGAAAGTTTGCACAGAGGAAGAACATCCTAATAAGGCAGTGGGTCGTCAGTTTTTCGGTTCACATATCAGCTTAGAGTGCATTTTAAGCATTTCACCCTTCGTTAGAAACCAAAACTAACTGATGAGAAGGCAAAATAGAAGACAGAGTACTGAAAAATGTGCTTATTTCGTGATTCGGAATGTGTCGTTCTGTTGTTTTGTTTTCTTCTTTTTTTCTTCTTTTATTATTAAGACCCTGACTATGGTCGTGGCACTGAGAAGGTGTTTTCAAATTGCAGCGCATGCTAAACTGCACCCAAGCTTGTGGTGTGGGCATCCGCCCAAATAAATCAATAAAGAAATAAAGTTGCTCCAGCGTTTCACGATTTCTTTTCGTTGTCGTTCCCTTTTTTATCCTACTATCCTTCATTAAATCAGCGCTGTTAAGCCGTAAATGAGTCCAACACCTGATCGACAGTACGATAGTTTAAAGATGTCTGATCCTAAACCTTCATTTTTTTCTATTAAAGTACCTTAAGACTTCGATTTGCGGATAAGAGGGTTTCCAAAGATGACTCCTTACTCTTACGGTAACTCTCTTCAAAGTCATTAGTTTCCATTGGAGATGTCAGAGCGCCTCAGGATAAAATTTAGCCTTTAGGGGAAAAAAAAAGCTTTTAAAATTTATTAGGGAGAGTACGATACATCAAATAACTTTATTATCATACAATATCAGTTTTTACCCTACCGCTCTGCAATAATAAGGAAATGAAATTGAGATCAAACAAGTATAATTAAGGAAGAAAAGAAAGAATCGGAAAAAAACTCCTTTGTACAGTTCGAAAACAACCTTATTTCTCTTGCAAGAAGAGCGACTAATTTAAATTTCGTACACAGTTTTATTGCCAACCTTACGGAAGAAAATTGATCGTAGAGAGCAAGTCCAAACGCTCCTTTAGGCTGAGATGTGTTTACCCGCCTCTCAGGTATATTAATTTTAATATTTATTTAAAGTTTTTTGAATGAATTCACTCAAATTATCTATTTGATTGCGATAAATAAATAATTAGAAATTGCTGCACATGAGAGTGCTGTACTGCAAAGCCCTCTGGTGCCTGCCATGTTAACCACGTCTCTTGCTCGTCATTGGCTAGCGTCCAACCAATGAGAAGGTCCGATTCGTAGAATGAGAATTTCTCTTTTCCTTTCATCGTTCGTTCTCCTCTCCGTGGGACGTCTGTGGTCTGGCTGGTCTCCCCGTCAGCCATTATTATTTTTTCAACACCGGGCGGAGAGGTCAATATTATTTACTGTTTTATTAGTTGGATTGTTATGCTAGAATGTTACTCTACCGTGTTATTGTTGTTAATTAACGAGGGCTGCTGTAAAGCCCCGGTTTCTTCAAATCAAGTTTTGACTTTCAACAATGTGTTCCAGGTCTGGTGTCTAGCCTACCCTACCAAGTGTTCAAGCAGGAGAAGTACAGCTGTAACATGTACAGCAACGGGTATCCCAATCAGACTATGTGAGTAGGATTAATGTTAATGACTGTGCGTCCTTTTTCTTTTAACTTTCTGAAGCAAGCTTTTGTGAATTTGTACAGATTTTACTTTTTTGCTACCCCTTCCGCCATCTTGTTCCACTTCTTTTCATTTTTCTGTACGTGGCCTCTTGGGCCGACCAAGTGTAAAGGGCTTTTTTAATTTAGTTACCAGTGTTACGAGCTTAAATGTGGCAAAAGAATTGTCAATCGCTTCGTCCATGTGAACGTAAGGTCTGCACACGAAAATTTGGCTATTGAACTAGTTACTCGCTCAACTCAGCTCGTGAAGTGTGCCTATCTGGAAGTGAACTTGCCCTTACTCTTGGTCGGAAATTTAAGCCTAAACTTTTCCTCAAAGTTAACTTGATTGTGCTAACTCGAATGAACCGCCGGAATGCGTGATATGATTGCTTTCGGGTTATGATTGATCAGCTGATTAGCAGGCCTCTGCTCGGATTGAACGATTTGGACCTTGCTTACGGCCTCTTAGCTTTGCATCTGTTGAGTACTTACAGAGGGCTTCTTTAGCACCCTTTCTACTTTCTTAGTCTGGATGCACCAGTCGTTCTTGCCTAAAAAAATGTGTGATAAGCCTTGCAATGAGTGAATCTTGAGTCTCATGATGGACAGTAAGCTTTCACCTAAAGCGAAGCATTAGACCACATTGTAAAGCTTTTCATTTCAATAAAGGTTATTAAATCAAACTGTTATATTTTTTCTTCCTAATGTCATGAGACATGCTTGTCCCATATAACCACCTATCCAAACTGTGCAAACCTCTAACATTGTGCACAGCTTTAGTAGCACTGAACCTTAATTGGTGGAAACCTCTTGAACTTCTATCAAGTAGCCCTTATTGAACCTCATTTAAGTGTTGAATGGTCTTAGAAGTGCTTTAATGGGATGTGCATTAATGACAGTGGATGCTAAGCTAAGGTCTTGTCGCCGCGTTGTCTTGGTCTGAATTTTCATATTTTTCAGTTACGTAGAGCACTTGGAATTTTTCTTTGCTTTAAACAATGTTGTTGATATCGAAGGCTCTGCGAAGTAACGTCAACGCATCAGGTCCCCCGTACTTTCTCGAAATTACCAGGGCGTAATATTGGCACCTATTGATTCCATTCCCGCAAAATTAAAAATTCGAGCACATTTGAAAACGACTTCACGGTCTCGGTACATTGCCGGTAGGGCGTAAGAGCGTATTGTAATTCAAGGGACCCTAACTTATCGGCGAAAATAAAGCGCACGCAATAACTTCGAAAGTAGCATCGCCTATTTTGGAAAAATGTTTACTGTCTGTGTGCGTTCAGGGTTTATACGCACCTGGAATTCCTTGAAAACCTGGAAAAGTCAGGGAAAAAAATAATTCTGGAAAAGTCAGGGAATTTTGCGGTAGTTACTGGAAAAAGAAGATGTTGCCTTTTTTATTGGACGCGCGCCTTGCAATTTTAACGGTTTTCACTGTTATCGTGCTCGCGAGACTTCAGAGAATTCAGGAATTAACATTTTTTATTAAATATTAAAATAAATTGATTTTTTAATCTAAGATTTGTCTTTATCATTAAAAAAATCTCCAGAGTACTATATCCAACTAACGCTAGTTGCCTTAACGTGTAAATATCGCATAGTAGTCTCGCAAAAGCCTTAAAAACGCCCTAGAAAATGAAATTTTTGGCCTGGAAAACCTGGGAAAGTCAGGGAATTTCAAAATTCCAAATGCGTATAAACCCTGTTAACATTCTTTTAAGTTTTTTTTGAGTGTTGTAAAAACGAAACCAAGCAGTGACCAGCAGTCACTAGTTTGGCCATAAGGTTATTTGTTTTGTCCAAAGGACACATTGCAAAAATCCCCCATGCAGCTATTTTTCTCAAGGATTATGAAATGAAAAAATCAAACTCTGATAAGCTAATAATGGTATTGGTATCTATAGGAAAACTAATCCTCCATAAACATCAGTACGTATATATTTCATTATAAATATACATTCATAGAGTGATTCAATAAAACTATAATTTACAATGAATAAATATATATGTAACTCTTTGTGATATAACAAACATCTTTGTTCAACAGCTGCTTTTGACTTAAGGACACGCGCGAAGAAAGGCACCTTAATTAATTACTATCGGTTACATCTCCAAATAATAATTCTATAACTTTAAATAAAATATTTCATGAATCACCGGTGGACATTACACAAAAATAAATTTTAGGTATTGAATGAATAAAATATAAAACGTATAGAGAAGAGAAGGTTTACGTAATAAGCGCGCGTTATGATTTTATTCACTGACAGACAATGTACTCCTAGAAAATAAAGGCATTATAAAATTGAGACAGAAAAGAAGTTCAAGAACAATTATCGAATAGTCGATCTGAATTTGACTTTAGCTGAAAAATATTACTTCAAAAGCACGGTAAATTTCAAGTATTTCTGACCGAAGATTATGCATACCAATATTTAATTTTCTGAGATACGCGTTAAGAATAACCTCTATCCGTAAAAGATGGAAAAAAATAAATAAATAAAATTAAATTGAGATGATTTCTTTTTCTGTCACGTAATAGGTTCGTCCTATTTCGTAAACATTTAAAAGAATCTTTTGAAGAATTACATGTAATTACACAACAGAAAAAACACCGAACGGTGACAGTTCTTTCCCGATGACCCCGCACAGGTACCCTTAGCATTAGTCCCAACAGCCCTTCGCCTTATCAGCGAAATGACGTTTCAGCATTATAGTTAATATGAAAACGTGGGTTGAAGGCGGCTGTCGTAAGAAGACAATGATATAGATGGGGTCAAGGTCTGATAAAAGAATTACAGGTACGGTAACAGTTATTACAAACTTAACTCAATATGAGCAGTTTCTAAACAAAATGAAAATTACCAAAAAAAAGGATTAAAACTAGATATTCGACGACCACAATTTCGATGTTCAATTTTGTGAGACAAAAATCAAACTAGGTTTGTACAGTGGTATATTTGTGAGGCCAAGTTATTTTCCGCCAAAATTACAGGGTGGGTACTTTGCTTGTAGACAAGTTCTTTATACAGAAACCCATACCCTAACGGAAATAGTACGCCGGATGGGTAGGCAACTTGTTGACGTCGGTTCGCGGCTGAATCCCGGCTTGCTATGAAGCTGCAGTGGGTTAGGGTTTGACCCATCGTAGTTGCATTGCAAGCTGTGATTCGGCCGCGAGCAGACGTCAACGAGTTGCCTACCCAGCCGGCGTTCTATTTGCGTTTAAGTATGGGTTTCTGTATAAAAGAACGTGTCTACAAGCAGTCTACCCACGGCCGAAGTTGGCGGGTTGCCTATCCCCGGCGTTTATTAGAAAAAGTTAGCATGTTTTTAAATACAGGCACATCGGCGAGGAGTGCACATTGAGAGTACTTTAGGAACATTTGGGGGGGGGCACATTGAGGGTACTTTACTTCAAACCAGAGGAGTGTTAAAATTGACCAACATAATGTTGTTGGAATTTGACACATGTGATTGGCCGGGGAGAAGTACCATTGCTCTTGATAATTAGTTTCTTGTTCTGATGTCGAATTTTAGCCAAATTTGTCTAGAGGTTTAGGATCTGCCGTAAGAGTACACAGTTCATGAAAAAAAAATCAGAATAGGTTGCAGCACAACCTCAGACACGAGCAAGCCCAGATATGAGTTACTTAGGGAAACCAAGGGATAGCTTTAGAAAAATATTGTAAAGCATTAAGGGAATTAAAAATTATTCATCGTACGCCGTTTGATGGGTAAGAATTTTAAGAGTCCTCATTATTATTACTTTTTAAATCAACTTTTTGTTTATGGACAGATGCTTTATCTTTGAATGCAATCATCTGATGACTATCCTGATCACAAAAATAGTCAAATATTGCTCCTACTGGGACCCATAGGAAAAATTGTACAGATGAATGCTGTGCTCGAGTAGGAAAGAAGGCTGCCATAGCAACCCGGCTTTGCGGTATATCTGAGATACGCGCTAAAATTAACACTATAAAACAAATAGTCTACACCCCAGTTCAGCAATCTTTAAGTGAATAATGGCTTTTTATTCTGAAATATATCACAGTTTTAAAGGCCTCTGGCGACGTATGTCTGTTCTGACTGCCCTTGAACCACAGGTATGGCCCTTGTTTTGAAGGTACTCAGGGTTTCGCCGATGGAACAACGACAGAAAACTTTACCAACCTCACTAAACATAATCCGCCTAAATTCAACTAAACTCAAGTGACTAAATTACGGATTTCGGATTTCTACCAGAACTTTAAAACTAAATCTCATTTTCAAAAAGCCAAGCTTAACTTGAGGTTATCTGGCAGCATAGACTAAATCTGTCACCAAAATACCTGCCTTGAATTAATTAGAGGAAAATAAGCCATTTTACAGACTGCTTCAGATTTAGAAGCGGCCAAAAACGTCTACTCGTTTGATACCGGGTGGGACTGATGACTCAAGTTTGCTTGCCTCGAGATTCAGGTAAATTTTATCTTTTATGCTTGAGGGCCAAAAAGATGTCAAATTTTAGTCAAAGTGCATCGCTTTAAATGGCAACTTGTCAGCGACACGGCAGGATAGCTAAATGGTCACCGTCACTGTCTGTGAGGGGATGGCAAAATTTTGGGTTACGATCGATCAAAATCCTGATACTTAACATAGAGATAATGCGCCAATTTGAGAAACACAGTTTCCAAATGGAGTCGATAGATGGCGTATTCTTCGCGCTTTTGGCCGCGCCGCGGCGGCTTCTTTGGTTTCTTAGCGAGCGGCGACAAAGGCAGACTTTTCTTCGGCAGTAGCATCGCCGCTCCAGGTCATGTCACGAGTAAATCGTCATCAAAATCATCTGAAAATATTAACAAGAAAATTGGTAGAACATACCTTAATTTATACTGACTTTTTTAGACAAAACTTGTCAACGTACCTCTTCGAGAGAGAGTGGATTTCCTTTCATTTTGGTATCCAAACTGTGATATCGTTCTGAAAAGGAAAAATACAAATTATTTATCAGCCACAACTATTCAACGTCAAAGTCTCATAGCACCGTTTTTCTTTATATCAAGTCGCAACCAAAAGATGCTAACCTCCTCAATACATACACTATTCGAAAAGGACGTGTCATGACTTTTGATCATAACTGTACAGTGGAGGGAATAAAAGACTGGTAAAAAATCCTATGTATCCCTACGGGATTACTGTATTTGTGACTTGTGACCAGCCATTATGTCCTCCACTGTACAGTCAGAGGCAAATTCCTGAATTAAGCTGTGCAAATCTCCTAATCCATTGATTTTTTCCAATATCTGTTTAACTAAAATCCATTTTATTAAAAATACTTTAAATATTTTTGTTGAAATATTGGAAAAGAACTCTTACCGTGCGCTAAATAAAGGCGCACCATGGCCATAACGAATCCTTCAGCACTGATAAGTTGTCTTCTGGCAAATCGGAGTACTAAGCATTCTAGAACTTTGTTGCTGACTGTTGAGCCCGCTTCCCACAATAGAGGACGTAAATTATACGATGAGGTCCTGGCACCGTGCTGCTCGAATTTCTGGAATGCAACCTACGAACAATTTTTTGTTTCAGTTTTTAGGAACCCATTTCATTTTTCTCTTTTAAAACATCTGATGCACTTACCCTCCAGAAATGCAGCATGTGCATCAGTATAGGGACGTCAGTTATGCTGATCCGCCCGCTGATGTTGTAATCTCTCAACATAATCAAGCTTTTACAAAGCTCTAGACTTGGCTTTTCAGCTAAATACGCTGTAAAAAAAAACAACACGACATTTAATTTTTGCAATCACAGACACGACAACCGGGGTGAAATAAATTAAGCTATCCGCCACGGAAATCTAAACAGAATGCATCACATTCTTCCTTTCTCTGAATTCGAGAATCTACCTACACCAAGCTCGTAGTAGTGTATTTTTGCGATGGATCGAAAAGAAACTGCTTACCTCTCCAATGTGCTTTGAGAATTTTATGGAGTAAAACCACGTCGAGCTCAGCAGGGTATTTGACTAGCAACTTTGCAACGAGTGATCGTCCATCCGGCTGCCATAGAAAAGTCAACATTTGCACTTTAGGAGCACTTTTAAGGCAACACATTTCAGAGAAAGGGTTTTACTTACTAATAACACCGGTTCATCCAAAATTTCACATGATATATTTCGAAAAACCATATTATCTTCATTTACTTCCCTGTAACAAAACAGATTAGGAAGAATAGCTTGAGAACACTTGGTCACTGAATGCGAAATACATTATTTTAGAGCTAGCTTTATTTTGGGCCACCTCTAGGTAGGTAGGCAATCAACGCAGGTACGTCATGTTGGTTGCCTACCTCTCTTTGCTGGTGATCATAGTTTCTTTCTTTCCTCCATGTGATCATACAACTTTCATCTCAACAGAAGCTTTTTCAAAATCAGTTTTCAAAAAGGATAAATATCAAAACAGTTTCCACATAAAATGTAAACAACTTCCTCATAGGGAACATTGCTTACTTGTTAAAGCGATCTTTTTCGCTTTAAGAATGATTGGACAATCCATACGGATACTTTACATGTGCGAGAAAATATCTGAAAATCCTCATTCGACGAGACAAAAATCAATAGCACTGTTGACTGAATACCCCTAATGTAAGGAAACACGTACCGGTACAGTCCATTGGATTCGGTAATCTACCTGAGATAAGTGGCCGAAAGCCGCGTTTTTCAATAATGTGCTTTACAATAATGTGCCTACAAATACATACACATACTACAAATACAATGTTTACAAATAATGTGCCTACAAGTACAGGATAAGTCATACCATATATTGCTGTGTTCATCCGTCAGCATACGTAGAAGGAACCGTCCCTCTCTGTTGGGCCGGTCTGTTTGAGGCACTACAATGTAATCGCCAGGAGGAAGCGTGAAGAAAGTCGCCACTTCCCTCGCCACAGAGTGATTCGTTACATCCAACGGTCTCTAAACGTTCAACACATCAAATCAGTATCATGTGCGGTGGCGACCAAAATTGGTTCAACTCTCATGGAAAAGTCCACAACAGGGTGAATCTTTTTTCGGTATCAGCTAGCAGTCCAAAAAGTATTGATGAGAAGTAAAAATATGAGCGCCGTCTTTATGCGTGGCCCAGAACAGACCAATACCTTTTGACTGACAGAACATTCAGACTTTTGCTTCGAAGTCGCAACGTCGTGCTCACAGAAAACGTTTGGCAGGAACCGTTCAAACGCGTTGAGTAAGGTTAGGTTAAGTAAAATTGTGTTAGGTTAGGTTTAGATGAAATTAGGCTAACTTAGGTTAGGTCAACTTATGTTAGTTAACTAGGTTATGTTACCGGTAAGTTAACTTACGGTAGGTTAGGTTACCGGGAGGTTAAGGTTAACTTACATTAGGTTAGGTTAGACTAGGTTAAAGGAGGTTGCGTTTAAAGCGATCGTTGCGATAACATTCTGAAGATTTGGACCTAACAGGCCGAGGAAGTCACCGCCTCGTTTAAATAGTATCCAGTTTTTGGTCATATTATTAGGATCGAGATGAGAGTTGGGGGGGAGGTCAGTCAAATGGGTCCTGCCTGTCAGGCTTTTACCTGTTCTGCAACAAACTGCGGGCTGAGGCGAGTCATGGCATGAGGCACTTCGTAGACGGCGAAGCCGATGGCGAACAGGCACCGCTTCCGGCGCCCGCAGCGCGTCTCCTGCTCTGCCGCCGCCGCAGTCGGCTCGTAGTGCTGCGTTACCGACACCACCACATGGCACTTGTTAGACGCGGACCGCGGGATCTGCACGTGGAACTGGGGATTCGTTGCAGTCGTTTCTGGAACACATTCCGAGAGGATTTTATGAGGGCTATTCAGGAACGGCAAACCTGGACAGTATTAGGTTGAAAAGGGGTGGAGCTTATTGCATTACAGAGTTAGTAGGAATAGGTTGAATAATATTGGGTACGGTACCCAAAAACTATGCGCTTTGGTAACTCCGTAGAGTGTTCCCTAGATTCGGGATTAACTGTGATTCCTGGTGTGGATCTCCGACTTGGGCCTGCTTAAGGGCCTGCCCAAGGGTCTGCCTACCTGCGAAGTTAGGTCCGCCCCCGGCGTTGTAACCTGCCCTCCACCGGCGCCTCGCGAGGACGGCCCGCCACGGCTGCTTCGAGTGCAGCGCCGGTTCGCTCATCCAGTCGTCGGGCCCCACGTGCACTAGGTCCAGGTGGGTGAAGTGCCGGGCGAAATCGTCGAACGACATCCTGACAGAGAAAAGTGCTCATCAGCGGCCGAGAAGATGAGAACGTGTTCTATGACTCGGAGTGGGTTGATAAAGCTGGGTTCGGCAGAGTAACGTCGAATTAGTTACCTAGTCCTACTTACCAGAACTCTCCGTCGTTGCGCACTCTAACCGAGAGCAGCTCCTTGTCCCGGGGCCCCAGGGCGTCCCACTCCCAAGAGCGCTCGCTCCACGGACCTGTCCACTCGCCCCGAGCCCACGGGTTCCGCAACCGGACCAGCGGCGTCTCCCCTAGCGGCCCCCGTACTCGCGCTAGCCCCGTCACCGAGTACGCGTGCTGAGTCATGAGTCCGTTGCGGAGCCGTAACTGTCTTTTGCCATCCTTGTCCTACAAAAATAATAAATATTATTATTTTAAATTTGCTCTTGTTCAGAGAAATATTCAAGACCATCCTCCTGTTCTATGGAAAAACGCAACAAATTTGTTACTTGTAAGCCAGGCTTGCAGCGCTGTAATCAAGGGGATTCTTATATTCACTTTTTTGTTATTATTTTTTTATAAATCATTTTCCATCACTTTTTAAAATCATTTCATTATTTATTATTTTATTTTTTAAAATTCAATTTTTATTTTTTACAGACAGACACACATACACACAGACGGATTGTCCATTCTCAGCGTTTTGAAGGTTGTATAGGCTATCCCAAATTCGGTTTTATCTTGAGGTCGATTTTTTCCACGATGCCAACTCTTCCATGGGACATGGAAGTAAAAAGTAGCTTAATCATAAAGAAACGACGGAAGCAAATGTTTCTAACGTGGGACATGGGCCTAAAATGGGATGGAACGAATTTGATTGCGCTTGTGTTTCTGTAGTTTTCGCATGTATTCCTCTCGCGTTTCATAGCCCATTCATGAAGCCAGTGGAAGTATTGACCTGTTTCAGGCTCTTTTTTTTTCCGCCGTGAAAATGCGGTTCCATACGTGCGAATAATACGCCTACCGCAATCAAATGCAATCGAATCCATTCAAATTCTGGAAAAATTATGGTGAATGCAATCGAATGTCCACAAATGCATTCGAATGCCGGCGAGTGCAGGCGAATGTGGCAAATGCAGTCGTGGCTAATGCTATCGAATGCGAAAAATTGAAGTCTACTGCAGTGAATTACAGTCGAATGCAGTCGATTACAAATTTGCGTCAACACCGAATACGACTAGTGGTTGCCCTCTCGAGTTTTATGGATATTTTTCAATGAATGTCGCATATGTTAACCATAAGTAACCAGGCTTACTTTATTTAGGTTTGCAGCTTCATGTGTGCAAAAATTCCATCTGAACTTAGTAAGGTTTGCAATAAACCAAGCCGCAGTTTACTTACAATAGATTCCTAACA
>Ga0058701_10003411_pt1 | contig 12557 bp, 9 predicted proteins | sample AgamicOrMae_FD_97039 | JGI IMG/M metagenome (GOLD analysis project Ga0058701, IMG submission 97039) | Agave microbial communities from Guanajuato, Mexico - Or.Ma.e | ecosystem: Host-associated > Plants > Phyllosphere > Phylloplane/Leaf | place: Guanajuato, Mexico | collected 2012-06-04
GTCCAGTTCGCAAACTCGTTTTCTAAACCGTCCAGTTGCGGCGCCCGCCGAAGTAGCCCACTTCTGTCGCTACCAAAAAAATTATTTTTCGGCCAATTTGCGTCTTGAAGAGTGGATACTGTAGACAAAAGCATTGTCTCTAATATCCACCCTTCAAAACGCAAATTGGTCAAAAAATAAAAATTTTTGTAGCGACAGAAGTGGGCTACTTCGGTGGGCGCCGCAACTGGACGGTTTAGAAAACGAGTTTGCGAACTGGACGGTTTAGAAAACGCAAATCTGAACTGGACGCTTATTGCTTGTAGCCCCCGAGTTGTCGCTTGCTCGGCTTTGCGTTACAAGGTGGTACACGATGCTAGAAATTGCAACCCCAAATATTTGCAGTGTGGGTAATAAAACTAGGCTAGTAGTTTTTGCGGGTGGCGACGTGGATCAAGATGAGAGAGCGCATGTTTTTGCTGCTCGATCATCTCTGCTCAGAGAGCCGCTTGAGAGCAAGCTCAAGTGAGAGCTCAAGAGAGAGCTCCAAGCGTATGCGCCCCAATAGAGGCAGGCCACTCGTGCCTTGTCTCGTCCGGGCAAGTTTTATGGGCGGGGCATAGGACGACTAAAAACGGCTCTCTGACATCTGGAGATTACCGCCTTTCCTTACAAAACATGTTGCTGCTGTATACACAAACGCTCGCTCCGAGATCCACTCCGTTTGGTTAAGTAAGATTGCGAATCCTCGCGGGACGCTACACTTGGGAAGAAAGCGCGGCCTTATAACACTACCGTAAATTTTAAAGGATGCTCCACCTTTTTTCCTACACTTCTCGAAAGCTCGTTCGACCTTTGCTATAGCGAAATGATATTGCAGCAAATCAAAAGCCACCTAAACTGATGGATACCAAGTTGAGCGGTGCGATAGCGGAGCGCGGCACAAGGCACACCTAATCTTACTTCATTGAAGGTAAAACAAGCCACATACCGCTTGCGGAAGCAGCTGCTTACGAGAAGTCAGTGGCATCAGGCTTTGTGATAGTCGGGCCGCGGCGGCGTAAGACAGAAGGCATCTAACGTTGGTCAACGGAGTGAGGCTTGGCGATAACAGGTTAATTTGGATTAGGTTGCGTTAGGTTAAGTTAGGTTGGGCTAGATCAAGTTAGGTTAGGATAAGCTAAGTTAGGTTAAGTTACGTTAGGATAAGTTAGGTTAGTTTATGCTAGGTTATATATTAAGGTAGGTTATTCAGGTTAGTTTTAATAAGTTAGTGTAAGTAAATTAAGGTTGAGTTAGGTTAAGTTATGTTAGCCCATGTTAAGTTCAAGTTATATTTAGTTAGGTTCGGTTGGATGCCGTGTCCCTTACTCCGCTCGTTTTGGCATCAAAAAATGAAATGCGAGGAAAGTTTCCCTGTATGGAGCCAGGTTTAGATTAGATTACTTCAGGTTAGACTAGTATACACTCAGTTTGGTTGTGATCAGTAACATTTAAAAAACCGCTTCTCGCTACCACATAGAGGAAGCCAATAGCAGAGTGTGCGCCACACTCCAATACAGTCGAGATTTGAAAAGCGCGAGTCGATAAAAGCAGTACAACATTGCCGTGAAACCTTTCCGTTCCCAGCTAAAAAGTCGCAGAAGCAGATTCGAGAATCTCGAGTGCAACCCCTTCCGAGAGGAAATAACAGCGGGGACATTTATCACCCGCAGACTTCTGCATGCAAAACGACCCAAAGATAAGACAAGACACTAAGGTGGCAAAATGTACGTTGCAATATGTTGGTAATCGGCGAGGTTCCACATTGTCCAAAACATTCAGCATTACTCGACTTTCGTTCCGCGAGTTGTCGATAGCAGCTTGGCGCAGCACAGAACAGTCTCATGTCCCGGCGAAGCTAATGTACTCAATAAATCCTTCGAAAGACGCCAGGAGCGAAAAGGACTAGTTATGCGTTCCGTTTCCTCAGTACACCTGCGAATTCGTTGGCCCGCAACGCGCTGAGAATTATTCCAAGTCGATACTCAACAACGAGTCGTGTTTGTTTTGTGCGAGAACCGATAACTACTAACATTATCTGATTGTAAATTGGCGATCTCATTTCGATATCAAAACCTGCTTAATTAAAATAGTCCGCGAGTGATCTCTATTTTGATTGGTTTGCTTGCTGGACTAATTTATTCTCTTTCATCCTGGTCCAATCCAAAAGTTAGCCGATCTAGTAGCTTCAAGATTGCTTTATCTTCGTTTTATATGTTTTGTCGTTCTACAGGAGCGGAGCAACAGCGGAGCGGACAGCAGCACATGCATTAATGTACGGTCTGATAGTTGTTTAACGTATGATAAGGCCCAGGCAGCTGACCTTAGGTAATCTAACGTTGATTGGGTCTACCTATTTTACTCGCACATAATAAAGCTATTAAGTAAAACAACAACAATAAATTTTAAAAAATGCACGGTTTAAATCAAGAAAAGCTACGAGGGATACTCACAACTAAGACTTTAAGTGGGTTAATCCGGGCTTCATGTTCCATACTGAAAGATATTTGAGTTTATACAAAGAATAGTTCAGATGTATAACTTATAAAGAAACCTTGATTTCCTATTTTAAAATCTTATTAAATTCTCTTTTACATAGGAACGATTTTCCCCCGCATTTGTTATTGTATTGCGAGAGTCTCTAAAAGAGAAAAAGGCTACACTCTAAAAAAAATAGGTTTGAAAATCACTATAGTATTGAAAATTCACTCATAATTAGTTCAAAATAAGTCGCTTTGAGCTATGTAGATAGGCTCACTTTTACTAATTAGGGGTATCTTTTACTTCCAATAGTTTTAGCGTACGGAGAACATGCTCACTATCTTCTGGCGGGGGGGGGAATTGGCTCAAGATGAGGGCTAGACAAGCTAACAGTAAGTCGAAATTAGCCTTCAATAAAATTGAAGAGTTGTTTCCGAAAATGTTCGATATATTTTAGGTGGAGGCACGGAAACGCGATTTGGTTACCGCGGCACGCACGCGCCATAGCCATTCCCGAAACGAACACCATTAATGCTCTTTTAAGACACAAGATTTCCTTCCGTTAAAGCCATTTTACAACGTCACTTACGAAACGAGCGGCCTACTTCGTTCAAAGATACTATTCTCAAACTTTTCGAGCGTTTAGGCTACGTTTGAGGCGTTCTTTAACCTCAAAAATGTATACATACCATTAAATTCCAAATCAAACTCTTGTTTTTTCATTTGATCAAAAAGGCTGATTTATGATACTTTTTCATCAGCTATGTTTTTCCTCCAACAAAAAAAAAGTTTTATTCGCACGCCTATGTAAATACAAGGGCGACTTGAACGCACGCAAACCAATAGGAGGTGACTTGAACGCACGGAATCCAACCAAACACATTTCAAATGGGGCAGTCGGGTCAATAGACTCACCCGACATTTTAAATGGGGCAGCGTGTGATTACTTCGAAAAAAATGCCCGATTTTACTTATGCCAAATTAAAATTATTTATACAGTACATTTGAGTGTTCTCTTTGCTACGTTGAGATTTAGTACAAGCTCGAGATCTTTTTTTTTAATCCGTATAGAAAGTTTCATATAGCTCTAATTTATCCCACATAAAAGATTTTGCCGAGCCTGATTTTGTCTACTTAAAGAAATCAACATCAATTAATTTAGGTAACGACGCAGCTCACGCTAAGAAAGTTAGCTCAGGGGTTCTGTACCTCGCTTTTCCTTATCAAATAACGACAAAATATTAAAGAAAACAGCTAAAAGAAAGAAAATTCCATAACCGAGTGAGTCGCGGCATCACCACATAAAACTTAATCGCACGTATTTTCCGCACAGTCCCTCAAAACAGTAAATTGGCCTATAACCTTCTTACCAGTTTCAGAAGAGTATATTACAGAGAGCAAGGAAATTCGATTGTCGTGAAATGGAGAGTTAGGCCAAGGTCCCGAGCAGCTCTCCCCTTGTCGGGCAGGAGGGCAGAGAGCCGGGCGGGCCAAGGGCCGGGAGGGCCAAAGGGCCGGGAGGGCCAAAGGGCCGGGAGGGCCAAAGGGGAGAGCTGTACCTACGTGAAGCAGCCTCACGTGCCGTGACAAAATCTCGAGGATTACGGTCTGTGTGCAGGGTTATAGCGGCCGCCCCGCCACGACAACCGCCCGCATTGTCTAGCATAAACAGCGCGGCAGCATCGAGATCCTTTTTATCCGAAAGGATATTCCGGGATGAAATATTCATGGAAATGTCCTTAACACATGGAATTCTTCCAAACTCGCTTCGCTGGCCAGCGATTCTTATACAAAAACTGATTGCTCGGTAAATATGCTTGCATCAACACGACAGGAAAGAATGGGATCCTCTGATGAATGACTGGGCTTGCGCAATGTTATGAGATTTGCTTTGGCATACCCTGCCCTACGCAGCCCTTTGGCCTACCCCTTCGGGACCGCGTGCTCCTTACTTATTGACAAGATGTATGTCTCTTTGTACACAGACAAGAACCCCGATTTCGTTGCATCTGCGAAGATTTCTGACTTGCAAAGATTCTTGATATCGCTCGAAGGTTTCTGAGATTTTTGACTCACGCTAGTAATATGCAAATCTCTTTACCTTGATTAATCCCAATGGGCGATTCTTAACCGTATGCAATGCAAACATTTACTCACTGACCACAATATTTCGTCTTCATTGTGTGTGTATTTTAGGCGGGTGCTGCACTGTAACCAAAAAAGAAAGTTTTCTACTGATGAAAAACGTTCTATGAAAATTGGTACTACAAATAACATACACTTCTTGGAAAGTTTTCTGACAGATTTCATCCTCGGCGGAAAACGTTCTATCGTATTATACGATACTTGAAAATAGTTCTACCGCTAAATATTTTTTTTAATTTACGAATGCAGCCAGTTATTGGTGAATACGACCAACGAAAATTCGCCTCATGGAAATGTACAGTGGGCCACAAAAGTCATGACCCCTGTTTCCATAAGAAATGCATGAAAGTAGTGGTCATGACTATTGTGAACCATGGTATACACAAGACAAAATGACAAAATTCATTTTTTCTAAAATGTTCTTTTCTTTAGCAATGGACTTAAATTTCACCATTCCACAGTAATTTTGACCATAGCCCGCGGTCATTTCCACTAACACGAAACACTTTTGAGTCCTCTTTCACAGAAGCTTTAAAATGTGGTCAAAGAACTCAACTACCGTATTTAATTTTAAATGTTATAATTATTTGATTTTTAAATACTTTTTGATTACTTGGCTATTTCATGGCTATTTTATGGATGTTTTGGCATTATATCGAGGTATTGATTTGCATAAATGTGAAATTATCCGAACCCGTACCAAGTAATTTTGACATGAACTCATTTTCGATGCAACGCACACTAGATACAGTACAGGAGGCGGTGAGACGAAAAAAAATCAGGGTCACGTGTTGTTACCCTATCCTAATCGAATCTCGAAGCGAACGCTCCTCCAACGCACAACAGCAGGCAATCAAGCCCGAAGTAAACATGACTGCATTTTTGCCATGGAGGCAGACAATTGCTCAAAGTCTCCATTAGAACACACTGCGACTCCATGACGCTTAGGTTTGCCTAAAGGCGGAAAGATGTATACAAAGGTTAGCAAACACGCGGCGGTAGGACCTCTGCTTCGCGGCGGGCGCGGCCCCTTGGGACGCTCGCGATTTTCATCCCTGCGGGGGGGGGGGATCTTTCGATTTGACAAACTGTGTACAAAACATCTGTTGTGTGTACATCGTTACACATGTTTATTTTATGATGAGGTGCATAGCCACATGGTGCATGGTTGGATCGAAGAGGCTGCTACGTGTCACGGGACCTAAATCACTTTCGCGCGTATCTTTAGCTTAGGCGGTGAATACAAACAGCGCTTTTTACAAAAATACAATTTATACTTAAGTTCCCAGTTTGTGGGAATGACTTCAACCGATGGAACAAGGGATATCGTCTTCGCCGGTAGGATCCGAACACGTTCGGTTTCCCCTCCACATTCGAGTTTCTTCGGGCACACCGGCCGAGTGTACCCGAAGATGATCGGCAATGCTCGGTTCTCCCTCCACTTTTTGATTCGGTATAGATGTCGGAACTGGCAACGTGGTACTCGAAGATCGGAAATGATCGGTTTTATTCGGTAGTAGCTCTTCCCACGCAGGATTTTCGTATTTTTTTTGGTGTTGAGTCTTTAGAGGTTCGGATTAGTTCGGCCTTATTCGGCAAACCCGCTGAAATCGCTGGAACTCCGATTCGGAGTCTCCGAGTGTGAGGAGATCGAACATCTCGGATCCCATTAGGGCAATGATGTCCCTTGTGGCGACATCCTCCCCATGATAAACCTTAAGGCGCGTTTTTGTTGATACAGGTGTCGGCGTTGGAAACGTACTACGAAATAGCGAGCCGAATCAGGAGAAAAAACTCTTTTACCGTCAAGAATGGGTTGTTGGTGTTAACTTTTTTTACGTTAGGCCAACTGCCTCATACCTCGGTTCACTAAATTTCCACTCAATGCGGGGAGGACAGGTAAAACGCATGAGGGGAAATTCAGCGTAGGAAACTTCCTGGGTGTAGTCGAAAGGACGTCGAGTTCGGGTCTCGGCAGTAAATCGACTGTCCATGATGAAGTTTTAAGGAAGTTTTGGTCAAATCGCCGTCAGTCTTGGGATCTCCCAAATTAATTGACTGTCGGGCAATTGTACGACTTAATCTCTCGGTCCTTTGCGGGGGTCGCGTCAGCTGGCCACATCTGCTAGTAACAAAGTCCTTCACAAACGATTTCACCCGAACTCGCACGCCGGAATAAAGTGGGGCACAAGCCCCATGCCTATACAGTGCTAGACCTATCCATTGATAAAATAATGGCCTGTTGTATTTTATGAAGCTGTTCCGGATTTTCCGGGAGCTTCCCGTATCCAAGTGGGCGCGTCCTTTAAGAGGATCGGAAAAATGCTCTTTTCGCCTCTCACTGCTATGTTTGTATTCCGCGCCGAATTCTCTTTATTTTTGTGCGGAAAAGGCGTCGGGACGGGAGAGTAATCTGAAATATGCGTTGATAGGCGTGGCTTGCGCGTTGAGCTACCTGGTGGTTTAGGGGCGGATTCGTCAGCTTATACCCATCCTCGGGTGGCTGACATGTTTACTGCTTCCGCATGTTCCAATTTTCAGTTAGATGTAGCACATTTTGTGTATATTCGTCCGCGTATAGAGGATGAACGTCTAAAGCCTACTCGCAGAGAAAGAATCCCCTCTTACACATGCTTCGAGGGATTCCAGCAGGGCGGATTTCCTTTCCTTTTTCTTGTATATCCTCCTTCGTTCGTCGACCCAAGTGGAGCGACTACGGAGCGAGGCACCAGACTACCTAACCTAACGGTCGCTAAGTCTGGGTGCGCTCACTTCTCGGTGAACTGAGTCGGAAAACTGAGCGGCCATACGCTTGGGAACAGTAGTGAGGTTTTGTCATACTTTGGGTTAACCTAATAGCTACGCCGTAGTATGTTGCTATACTGTAAGGAACATGAGAGGTTAACAATACACACTTTAACAGTTTGGTTACGATACTCTCCGAAACTACAGCTTTGTAATCCTTATCATGCATGCGCTCAGTGGGTCCAGAAGTTTTGAGTTTAAAACTCGAGGAAAAAATGTTTTGGAACTTTTGGATGGAAGCATTTCGAAACTTTTTTTTATTAGGCAGCACTTTTCTTTGAAGCAAAAGCAAAGGGGAGATGTTTCCAGCAAGTTAATAATTGTACTCCCAGCTCTGATATTGGATCAAAATCTTGCTGATGTCTTCAAATGACAGGAAGCTCTTGCTTGCTTCGTTTTTAAGCCTTTTTTTAGAAAATGAGCTTTTTTTTATCGGAACAAAGCTACATCTATAAAGGTAATATAAAATTCTGTATCCACTTTTCGGCTTCTACTGAGTATCTTCGTATCCTCATTTTCGTAAGAAGGACAGGAGAGGTCAGGTGGTGGTCTTGAGCGAGAAGGTATTGGCGTGCGGTTATGACAGCTGAAGTCAGAAAGGATGAGTTAAGTTCGCTAGATTCAGTTTGCCTAGGTTACCTTTCTTGTTATGTAAAATTTAGTTATAGGCGTAGCAAGAAGGGTGTCGTTAAGTTAAGGCTAGGTAAGATGTCGTAAGATTAGATGTGGTTAGGTTAGGTCTCGTTAGGTTAGCTTTTGTTACATTAGATGTAGTTATGTTCGGTGTGGTAAAGAAAGGTTAGGCAAGGGTACATTACTAGGTTAGTTAAGCTAAGGTTAGATCAGGTTAGGCTAAGTTAGGTTATGTTAAGTTAGGTTAAGTTAAGATAAGTTAGTTTAGGTTAGGTTAAGATAGGTTATGTTAAGTTAGGTTAAGTTAAGATAAGTTAGTTTAGGTTAAGTTAGGTTAGGTTAGGTTAAGATAGGTTAGGTTAAGTTAAGTTAAGTCAATATAGGTTAGTTTAGGTTAGGTAAGGTTAGGTTAGTTTAGGTTAGGTAAGGTTAGGTAAATTTAGGTTATGTTAGGTTAGGTGGGTCAAGGTCATATTTAGAAATTTTCCAGGTTGCATATCTGCAGTCCTCCCCGCATCGGGAACGCAGCAATAAAGCCATCGGAAATAATCAATTTCCCCGCCACTTTTCCGCTCGCTGCGCAACAAGACTCCCAAGGCGTTTGGTAAGGATAGGTAAGTTGCGTTCGCGGGCGGGGGCGCTGCTTCGCGTCGCGTCCTGGAGATCCTGGTCCTGTGATTAATCCCTCGACTCGGATGTAATTGTCATCCGCCTTCCGCGTATCCTCGCCGCTCCACGGCGTGCCGGCGCGCCAGCAGCGGCGGCAGCGGCCTGCGCCTCGCCGTCTTGTCCCCACCCCACATCAGTAGTTTATTCTCATTTCGGGCTGACACACGAATACGCAAGGGCCCGGCCCGCGCTCACGGGGGTGTCGTGCTTGTTATTGCCGATGGAGTCACAGCTACTGGACCTCCAACAGGCCTCGCCGCTCGCGACCCTGCCACAGGTCTTTCCGTTATGACGTCACCCGACATGATGCTCATAAATAAAGGTTAGCCCGACCCCCGACCCACCCTACGGGCTCTGTGACAGCCCGACACCGTTGTGGGCATGCAGCTCTGGTGCTCGCAAGATGCTGAGGGGTGCTTTCATCATTCACATAAGGTCGTGGTTCGGTGCAGGATCACAACGAAATACCCGTTTAAGGTGATTCGTACCTGTTTTGGGTGTGAAAGTAAAACGGGTATTTCACGCAAAAAATGACTTTGTCACTGTAACAAACACTGTGACACTGACAATCGCGCTTGGCTCCTTTACAGACTTCAACCGTACATCTGTTGAAATAATCATTTTTTTTTTGTCGCCTTTACTATTTTCTTATCACTATTACTTTCTTTTAGTAACTGTCACCGAATAAAAATTGTTGTCTGAAAATTGTAATTATTACAATTTTTTGTGAATTGTTTTTAAGATAAACCTAACGCATTTGTGTGTCGTTAATCCCCGCAATGAATGAACGGTTATCGAAAATCTGTAAGGTCATAATTCCTTAATAACAGGGATAACGACTAGAGATGCGATTTCGATAGCGCCAGTCCTCGGAGCTACTGGGTTGGACTAGGAAAAAATACAAATTAGAAAACGTAACAATCAAAACTGATATTGATGTTGCTCTGCTTCCCAAACGTACGCAAAATATACGCTACTGACTGAGCGTAAGCTGCATACTTATTTGTATGCACGTTTATTATTAATGTTTTCGCTAATAAAAAGGATTTCCTTCTCTAACAGCAAGTTAAATTTTACTACACTCTAAATTTGAATCAGTGAAAGTACAGGAGAAATCGTATATAACGAGACCGGTTATAACGAGCAACCGGATATAACGAGTAAGATTTGGTGCTGAAGTCCGGTCTCGTAGATGCACGTATATGATTATAGCGATATCGGTTATATCGAGAACCGGTTATAACGAGCAAATTCGGCTTGATTTTGGTGCTCGTTATATACGATTTCTACTGTAGTGGAAATTCACTAAATTTCAATCAATACAGCACCCCTCAAAAAATTCAGTGGTGCTATAAGCACTGATATTAAGTTAATTTTCACTGGATTTCAGAGATTCATATTCTAACTTAGAGTGTATTAAAAGTTTGCGGTGTTTCAGAGTAATTGTCTATCGGAATAACCAAAGTCGATAGTTATCAACGCGTGATTAATGGAGATTGCGACAGCCTTTTGTGACAGAAAAATGACTAAAAAGGATGAATTGAAACATATTGCTAACGAGGACAAACCCGAGGAATGATTAGTGATGGGGACTAAAAGCAATCCAATTTTTGGCGGAGGGAGGGGAAGTTTGGCGGTGCGACTGCCAAAGCTTCGCGTAGGATTAGCTTTGATGTGCCCTGCACGCCGACTTATTATTTTTCTCCTCGAATAGGGGGAGTTTACTATATCACGATATTCAGCAGCGCTCGGTAACTGAATCGGTCCGCTCAAGTTTCCGCTTAAGCTAACGCGATTCCGACGACAATGTCCTCATTAAAAGAAAATGCTCTTTGCAAAAATAGGCTAACCGGGGAGACACTTAATAAAGCCATATACGGGGATGTGATTGTTAATTAAGTAAATCGGATGACACGGCAGGGGAGAGAGGAACTTTATCTCTTTTTATTCACCTATTGTGAGACGTTTATAAAATTGAGATATAAACCAGCGATAATGTCGAAATTAACCGCGCGAACGTGACCCCCTCATATAATTGAAATGTATTGTGTTTTGTTGAGTTAACTTTGGATTCATTTCAATCGGCTCTCCCGACTTATAAAAATCTTTCAACTAGACTTTTTGGGGGAGGATTTTTGCGGAATGGATTGTTTTTAATAAGGCTTTCAATGATAAAATATTCACAGAATGATCTTTTTTTAAGTTAAATTTTTGGGAAAAAATTAATTTTTTGAAAAATCGCCTGCATTTGCTTCAAATTCTGTGGACAAAAAAGGCAGCTGTTCCATCTTCTTCCTCCATGATCATCACACACTTAATTTGAATCAGTGAAAGTCTCGGATATTCAGTGAAAATTCACTGCATTTCAGTCAATATATAGCACCACTGAATTTTTTCAGTGGTGCTACAGTATAGTGATTGCTGAAAAAATTCAGTGGCGCTATATTGACTGAGATACAGTGAATTTTCTCTGAATCTCCGAGACTGTCACTCATTCTAATTTAGAGTGCAAGTGAACAACAGATGATCCCTAAACGAGATGGATATCTTTATTAATACTTCAAAACCTTTTAACTTCTCAAAAAGAGACAATCGCGAGGTTTTTTTTTAACTCACATTAAAAATTCTCCACGGTATGACACAAATCATGCTTATTTTTGTGAGAAGATTCTTGCTGAAAACTGCAGAGTCCGCTCGAAAACAAAGGAAGGAAAATGCAGCAAAACTGGAATGTCCACGCGCGAGCGCGTTGTGTGAAACACGGCGAAATGAGCAGTAAATCCTCAGGAACCTTAAAAAAGGAAAAGGAATCCAGTGTAACACGATATTCTTCGTCATCCACTCCGTGACGGGTTACAGCGGGTTCAACCTGCTTTTGTAACAGTCGGAGCAATTACATTTAAGCTGCACTTTTTTTACCTCGCTTTAAGAGTTTTCTCGTATCAGCGGTTGGTATGATCAAATTTCCTGACGGTTTCCTGGAAAACGCTACGCCGAAAATACCAACGTTACAAATATAATATTCAATCAGCACGGAGTCGCCGGTCAGAGTTGGGCCCTGATAAGACAAATTACTATCTCGTGAAAAAAGAAGAGGCGCCAATATTTTTTCTAATCATTATCTATTTGTTTTATTTCATTTTTTTAAGCAAGGCACACTGCTCTGAATTTGTACTCGAGTGGCGCCAAGCTGAAAAGTAGTGATTGGTCATCACAAGACAACGCACTAGTTCCTCTCCACCGAAACATCCCGATCTGCCAACATTGTTATAACGAAATCTTTGAATTTTCAAATCCGTTAATTGGAATTTTTACTCACATACAATGCCCGGTTATGAAGCTGCTTTGAAAATTAAGTGACTACAAGAAAAGTACTTTGAAATTTCATAACCGTGGAGTGAATAAAATTTCAAGGGATTTGAAAAATTGGGTCCTGAAGATTTTGAAATATACTTACAATTCCAATTAAGGGATTATTCAAATTCAACTGGTTATCTTTTATAAAGAAATCGAAGATTTCGTTATAACAGTGAGCCATTAAATCCTGCCTCGCTTAAAATAATAATTGTTTAAAAAAATGCCGCCTAAAAGAATTTGGCATTAACGTTGATGATGGCAGTTTGTGTGTCCTGTAGATCGCATACTAAATTTCGGCGTTGGATGGCGTCAAAAACTTAGGTAGATTCTTGATAATATGCCCCCTCACCGTGTGTTATGAAAAATAATTCACTAAACGGACAACTCACGAAGCAGTTCCAGTAGTGAATGTATACGAGGATTGTTTTCATCTCCGGAGTAGCCTA
>Ga0058701_10003412_pt1 | contig 12556 bp, 7 predicted proteins | sample AgamicOrMae_FD_97039 | JGI IMG/M metagenome (GOLD analysis project Ga0058701, IMG submission 97039) | Agave microbial communities from Guanajuato, Mexico - Or.Ma.e | ecosystem: Host-associated > Plants > Phyllosphere > Phylloplane/Leaf | place: Guanajuato, Mexico | collected 2012-06-04
ATCGATTACTGCAATCGATATCGAGACTTAACAATCGATCTTCGATTAACAAAATAATCGAATTTTTTTTCGATTAATCGAACAATCGCACAGGCCTAAGCATGAGTCCTAGTCTCATGGGTAGTACCATCGGTAATGGCTTAGTAATTCGATCACGAAACAAATTACTAAGGTGTTTGTTGTAACCATTCAGGTACAAGACGATAATATTTGCGGATCAGTCAGTGTTCAGTCAGTCTAAGGTATTACAGGACTGCAGACCAGGGAAGGAGTGGGGAGGAGTCGGAAGCCAAGCCAGTCGTGTGACATCCACTGCATCCACTTGTCTTAGGCTGCGTTGTTGAATATGGCGATGGCGTGGGATACTTTTATCGCCCGGATATGTATCTTTTCACGAGTGTTACTTGATTACTTGACTTACAAGTTGATTTTGAGGTAAGTTGAAGGCACAAAGGGCTATAATATTAAGAGTGAGATAATATGCTTAAAAATAATTAAGTAACCGAAAAATTTGCTGAAGTGTGTTGACATGGACCATTGACATGTTTTGTGACCTTTGTGTTTTAAATCGTCCGTAATATTGGTAATAAGCCTCCCCAAGCCGCTCCAGTGAATATCTTCTTTGCTGTGTGAAATTGAATAGTAGTGTTTCGAGCCAAGTGAGGATGATGTGTCATAACCTCCTCACTAACCAAGCCAGGGTAGACATGGAACACCACCTAACCTAAAAATGGTTGTCGTGGTGCGCTTTACTCGGAGCAATTACACCAATTTTGCGTTAAAGTTGAGTGCCGTTAAATATCTAGCCTTCTTCAAACACCTAGAAACTTGTTCACATGCTAAAATTTCTGACGGGCTTTGAGATCCAACCGTGTGACTGACGAGTTAGATTCACGAGCAGTTAAAATAAGACGTAGGCTCTGGAGGAAGTGGTTGAATACGTGTAAGATGAATGGAGTAAGTGAATCAAGTGCTGGATCATAGCCTAGCCTGCAATTTTGAACCGTAAGAGCACGGACTTCTATTTAAGTCCGTGGAAAGAGTCAAAGCAACACCGTGACCGTAATGGTTTTGTGCATTGGTTGCAGGTGGATTTGTGTTCGTCTCATCGCCGGAAATATCTGTAACTGCCTGAGGTGATACCGAACACTGTAGGAGGGATGCCTGCATATTGACATCATGCCACCCTCGACAGTAGATCAACTGAAATCTACGTCCGGTGAGTAGAGTATTGCCACTTTATCTGGAGTTAAAACGTTTTCGCGGGACTTAAACCCGTTTGGTGGGGTACACGGGCACAAACAAAATTACCGAGTGGTGGGGTACACGGGCACAAACAAAATTACCGAGTGCTTCTTTCGACTCGAGAGTGAAGATGTCTCATGAAGTTATATATATTTTTTAATGGGAAGCCTTTTAGGCGTCTGCAACGTATAACAACTTTAGCTTACAACGAAAATCGTCTGGTCAGGACACGGTCGGTTTTATACGCACCACACTCGTTCTCGCAGTGCATAGGAAAAGTTAGTGGACCTATTCGATCGCTAGAAGCCTCCATCTATAAATTTAAAACGATCTTAAGTAGGTTTTCAATGCAACCCAAAGGCCCCATAAAAATAACTTGCTCCTCCGTGTATAACGGATTTCCGCCCTTTTGCCGTAAATAATAAATGATTCCTTTTTTTGCCGTAAATAATAAATGATCAACATTTCCGAGTAGCTTTAATTTGAGTTTCTAAAATCGCACCACTTCCTTTTACAGAGTGAGAGTTTTTATATATATCTTTTATAATTTATAATTGCTCTGCACCCTTAAATCTTATAGATTACATTTTTAGTGGAAGATTTAACCTGTGGAGGTACCAACCTGGGCACTTGTAGATATGCGGGAAAAGTCCGGTGTAAGAATAAATGTTTTGTTAATAATCCCATTTAAAGTGGCAGCTCTGATGCTCTTGCATTGGCGAGAAATTTTGGAACGCACGTCTATATTTTCTCTGTGTACGGACAGGATTTCTGTCCGAGTTATTCGGAAAACAAACCACGCTTTGTATGTCTTTACTTTACCTCACGATCAAATCATTTGTAACCAAGATTTATGGGCCTTTTAAAAAAAATTAGAGCACGCCTCACGAACCCACGTAAAACATCAACATTATGTCAATAATAAAATCCGTAACAATTAAATGGGCAGCCGTTAAATACTTTTGTACGCCTCGCTGTAATTAACATCAGCCCGTAAATTGCAGTCTTATAGGTTGTCCCGTCATCAATCTCGGGATCTCTTATTGATTCTGCAAAGGTCTTCGTCGTAATTTCACTTGTAATGTTCTCAGTGGGTGCCTTATATTGTCAGTTTTTCTGTCAAAAAATTTCGTCTGTCAAATTGGCCTCTAGTTATACGACTTTTACACCATTTTTACGACGACAGAAACGGTTGGAAGTTTACTTTGTATTCGACAGGATCGGAGCAAGCACCTATTGAACCTTTATGACTACATTTAGAATTCAACTGTTGACAGGGGGCCGTAATGTGGGTCCTGTCTTCTTTTCACCTGATAATCTCAAACGGTTTGACTGCCGCTGTTTAGATTTTTACGGTGGTTTAATTTTTAAGCGTACCGGCACTTGTTACCTTTTATCACTTCACTCAAAACATCAGTAATTTTCAACCAAGGCTGGATTACAACTTTTATTTTTGTTCTTATCCAAAAATATCATTAAAATTTTTTTTTAATTAATTTTTTTATCGTTTTTTTTTATTTGCCTTTTTTCTTCATTTTCGTATTTGCTTTTTTTTTCTTTAATATAACGGATGTGACCATTTTATTTCCTTCAAGTTTTTACGGGAGAGGATTTTTATTTGAAAGGAGCTTTAAATGTAAATAATGAAAATAGTGAAAACTGTACTGTGGCCTCTGAAACGGGAAGTAAATCTGTTTTAGAAAATACACACTCATTTTTCCCCTACAGTATTGAATAATCTTAGTGTCTTAGTGACTATAGACTCTCAGAGGTACAAAATTCAACATTTTGAAAACCTGTGAAAATCCGAGAGTTTTTTTCAAATGTATTTATTCGATCCAGCTATAAAATAGAGTAGAACTTGTCCCAGGATTGACCTTTCTCTCACTCACAGAAGCGCCGCGCCAATTGTTTCGGATAAAAAGGTCTAAGAATGTGTCGACTTCTAGATTGAAGATAAGCAACTGTGATACCCCTCCGATTCTATCCGTCGGGAATCCAAGGGTATCTTGAGGTATCGGTGACCGGAGGCCTGCGTGGCGGAGGCGTCAACTTGTCCACAGTTCCCACAGGGGACTCCCCCCCTCCCCCCCCGCGGCCCCGGCCGCTACTTTATAATGGAGATCTCCAAAGATGAGAATGAAAGAGAATTAACTTGTTTTTGATAGAGTTGTGGATCTTTATTGGAAATTATCTCCGGTTTGGAATCTGGGATTTTTATAAGTGGGTAATTTGGTTTCCCTAAAGAAACCTTTTTGGAGATGGGAGGAAGATTGGCAGGATTTTTGTACGAGTCCGCTTAAGGGAATACAGTATATAAAAGGTCGAATTTAAAGTTTGGTCGAATTTAAAAGAGACCCTTTGGAATAGAGAGAATTGGCAGGATTTTCACGAAGGAGTCCGCTTGAGGGAGCATTTAAAAGGCTGATTTTAAAAAAAGGAGTTTTTTTTTTCAACCAAGCCTATTTAAGAAAAGGAAAGAAACTGTCTGGATTTTTATGAAGGAGTCCTGCTGAGCAGATTTAAATGGGTAATTTTTAAATATTTAGCTGCTTTTTAAATTCTTTTTTTGATTATTTGTAGAATTTAGCTCCGGCCTCCAGCTGTTGGATGCCATAGCATTTTATTCAACAAATTTAGCTTAAAAGCTATTGTTAGATTTTTTTTCATCAAATTTTTGTTTTATCTGTATTCTGCGTGTGCTTATAACCCTATCACCGCAAGAAAAGCCGTTCGGAAAAAGCCAAATTTATAGCGGTACACTAGTAAGAACTTTATATGCATTTTAATAATAATTAAAAATATCTCTCTTTAGATTACTTCAAATGCAGTATCAAGCAATATCAAAAAAAAAAAATAATAAAATAGCATCTTTCAATGCGAAGAAAATCGATGCAAAGACTGAATTCGGACATTTAATAATTAGGTGTCCCCAAGGGTTAACGCGGATTTAACACGGAGAGCCCCCGAGGAATTCCAGGTTAAACAAAAGACAGACGAATAAATCTAATCGTAAAAAGAAAAGGACCCCAGCGCTTCCAGACCCCAATGATCTTTGAATGCGAGAAAATAGTGACGCAAATGAAAGAAAAAGGATCCTCTATCAACATAACTTAAACGTCGGAGATGATCAACACAATATAAATCAAAGGCTGGAGGTTTTTATCGCTGCTGGCTGCCTGCTGGCTGCCTGCGGGCTGCCTGCTGGCTGCCTGCTGGCTGCATGGCGCTCGAGCCGCCATGAATGGACGGGCGGACCTGTCCGGCGCGGCGTGGCGTGGCCCTGATCGGGCGGGAGTCGCAGGCGCGGTCGAAAGGGTCTATCGTCCCATCGGATCGCTACACATCTCTCTGCGACCCGCCACGCCGCGTCGCGTCGTTGCCCCATCCGACGGACGGGCGGACTTCGGAAACAAATGACAGACAACACGGCGACCGGGTGGATGTATACAGGAGCCTGACACTAGGTCGCGTGGAAAATATTAATTTTTGTTGTTTTTGTGGTGAGTTGATGAAGAGGCCGTCTGCTAGGCAAACTGATGAACATTAATCCGATAGTCGCCCTAATACTCGGGAAATATTCGGTTAGAAGCTTGAGGAGGATTTTTTTTTGCTTGAAATTTTGTTCGAATTTGGGAACTGTTTTGAAAGTGTTTCGTAGGAAATCATTAATAAATGAAATTCCTGTTATGGGAACACCTTTACTCATTATGGGGTGAGAAGAAGAGCGAATCATGTCCCGTTTCCAATATACCGGTAGTTTTAAAGATTGGAGTGTGTATCGACCCGACTGCCCCATTTGAAATAGGTTTGGCTCTGTGCGTTTTAGTCACCTCCCATTTAAAATGCATTAGGTTGGTTACGTGCGTTTTAGTCTCCTTATATTAATGCATGTCGGGTCAATAGTAACACCCTTTAAAGATAGACCCACAAACAGACACTTCATTGGGAAGGGCTCGGCGAGAGCTTTCCATTGATATGGCCGAGCGGATTGACAGATGAGCGACGTATACGGCACTAATCTTAAACTTGGTTAACTGAACGTTTGCAAAGCCTGATACTGCTTGCCTCTCGGCGGTAGCTACGGTTTTTGAAATGCAAGCAACATCAGGCTTAAAGACAGCCGAATGGAGCGGTAGCGAAGGAAGTCACAAGACGCTTAATCAGCTCAATCTAACCGCGGCCAACCTGCGCGGTCTATGTTGTTAATCCTCTCTGTAGCTTATGAAAAATTTAACCAGGGAGGATGACAGAGATGCAAATTTTTAAACCTAAAAAAATGAGAAATCATATTTTTTTTATGTTAAATGAGGGCGTCGTATTTTTATTTTTTTATTTTTATCCACAAATTTGACTGGAGATTTTTTGCTGTCAAGCATACCACCTTTTGAGACGTTTCATATCCCTTGTAGGTTAAGAGAATGTCAGGTAATTTCATAGGATCAGAAGCAAAGTAAAAAGGACGGTCACCTAAAAGTTTTGCCTTACGATTTATTGAGCGTAGGACGTGTCATTTTCATCCTTCAACATATTCCTTGCAATATCAGTTCGTCAATGATGGATACCTTTTCTCTGTGAAACGACTGGTAGCACTGAAAAGTGATTTGCCGAGTAGTGCATGGGGCCCAGTAACGAGCATTCTTAGTTTGGAAGGCATTCATGTGTGCGGCTCGAGGAGGAAACATGAGCGTTGCCTAGGCAATTACCTGAGTGGAAACACGCGAGGCAGGTATAAGCAACTCGCCTGGCGAGGCGAGGTCCGTGGTCCTCGCTGCACTTCAGCGGGTGCCAACTTTGCCAGCCTAAACTGCCACCCAACCAAAACATAACGCTACCCAAAAAAAAAAGAAAAAAATGAATGCGCAGACGACTTTTCAACACTAGGTTTTACAATCTGTTCAACGTAACGCAGAATGCTTACAATCCAATGTAGGATATACTTCCCTTTTGCGATGTAGACTACTCGTCAGGAAAAAAAACTCTACGGCTTTCATTTTGTATGTAGTTCTGGGACACCGATGGGCAGGCAACCTCTCGTCATGGAAGTAGTGTGGGTTGCCTATCTTAAAACGAATGCTTATTGATGCTTACCATCCACTACCGACATTTGTACCTAACCGTTCATTGTTCATGCCAATAGAGACGAACATTCTAACTTAACCAACCTTTTGATACAAATAATCTGTATTTTTTTTATTCGACTAAGAAACCAATAATATCGAATTGAATGTACTGAACTGTAACCGTCCTGTGCCTTTCCAAGGAAACTGCAGGTTTTCATTGGCTTGCTTCCGCTCCAAGGCATTTTCTTCAATCGGAAGGGTAGCTGTCATAAGCGCCAAAAACCACAAGCGCCAACGCCGCAAGCGCCAATTCGTAATCGCCAAACGAGAAAAGTCGCAAACGCCAAAGGTCTTAACCGCAATACTAACCTAACTTAGCCTAACCTAACTTAACCTAACCTAACTTAACCTAACCTAACTTAACCTAACCTAACTTAACCTAACCTAACTTAACCTTACTTGACCTAACCTAACCTATACGAACTTTGGCGTTTGCGACTTTTCTCGTTTGGCGGTTTCGGACTGGCGCTTGTGGCGTTGGCGCTTGTGGTTTTTGTCGCTATCGAATGCCCCCCAATCGGAATAAACACGAGAATTCAAAGGCTTGACTCAAGAATAACAAATGTAGCAATTCATCGGTAGTCCGTTGTTCCTGCTTATTATTTCTAGCGTAACTCATTTATCAAACCCATATCTTTCCGGAAGATTGTAATAATCCGAGAAAAGCGCTATGAATAGAATTGGTAACGGGAACTTTGTCCGAGATTACAATAATCAGCATTAATTAAGCTCGACTCAAACATACAAATGAAAATTCTCACTTACTACACGCCTTTATCTTGAGAATTTGCCACCTCGAGTCGCTGTACCGGATTCCGCGAAAGTTCGCAAGGGCCCGTCGATAAAATATCAAGTCTTCAGAGGAGCGAAAGGAAAGGCAAAGGGTAATTACGCAAAGGCTGCATAGGGCGGGCAAATTTGAGCAAAGGATGGACGAATTGAGGAGTCTTCGTAACTTTTCTCGATAAGACCTTTTAGTAGTAATATCAATAGAAAATTTCTCGTCGAGCCTTTTTGTTTGATGCGAGCTCTAGTGTTGAAAAACTTCTTACGAGTCGTACCACAACAGCTGTAGCTCTACCTCAACCGGGTATCTGCCTGTAATTTTCCACGTTTATTCAACTTTCCATTACATTTCAAGGATTCACGACATACAATCTTGTATACTAGGTTTACCTAGGTTAGGTTTACTTAGCCTAGGTTGACCTGAGTTACGGTTGACCTTAGAAAAGATTGACCTTGGGTACGGTTGAGCTACGTTTTACCTAGTTCACATTCGACGTCGTTCACCATCGATCGAGTTTACCGTCGACCGATATTGACGACCTAAGTTACCATTCACTTAGGTTTGGTTCGGTTGATAATTTCAAAACCGAAAAATGTCCTCTGGAAATCCTACGATTCATCAACATTTGTTTTAACTCTCGGGAAAATTTGCCCAAGATAACGGAAGTGTGCGTGATTAGTCCGAAAAGTTAATCAACCAGGTTTAATTTTGTTTCTCGTCGTATTTTATACTCGGACCTTTTATTTCAGTATTTTTACGAAGTTTTTGACGAACTCGGGAGTATACAAGACCTTGTTTTCATTTCATTCATAAAAGCGTGAGAAAAGATTCCTGCTGTTCGGATATCAACAGTCCTGGAAACTGGCAATTCTCATTTTTTATCTCGCCTAGTTCCGTGTGATTCCGAGGCAGCTTTTACGACCAAGATAATCGCTTTTCACAGGAGGCATACCTTCTCTAAATTTCTCATAATTCGTCAACCAAACTATAAACAAGTGTAATTTTTAATCGTCGAAAGTATTGTTGAATCTCTTGATGGCTTTTGTCTCCAATTTTATCCGAATTCTTGGCTTAATTTTGTCGTCCAACCAATAAAATGTCCGATTTCCCCTTTAATCCTATTCCAGCGAAGCGTCGTTTTTTATGCTCAGAATGGTTCTCATCTTCGGACACGGTTCAAAACATGGGTATTGATCGTGATTGTCTTTTTTGAGGCATGATCTCTTAAGACTTCTCGCGTTTGAACATTTATTTTCTTATTGAGACTTTTTTATTTTTTTTAATTGAAGACTTGTACAATAATGGAAATCATTACCTCTTGATACTCCCCTTTCGAGATTCGTCCTTAACAAACGACCTCTTTGCAACAGGTTTCAGTTTATCTTTTCTTTTTCTTTCCATACTTGTCCCTTTCCAGACTTGTCCCTTTCCAGACTTGTCCCTTTCCATACTTGTCCCTTTCCAGACTTGTCCCTTTCCATACTTGTCCCTCTCCAGACTTGTCCCTCTCCAGACTTGTCCCTTTCCATACTTGTCCCTTTCCAGACTTGTCCCTTTCCAGACTTATTCCTTTCCAGTCTTATTGTCCTCTTTCAGACTTTTCCCTTTCCAAACTTATTGTCCCCTTTTGAGACTTTCCCCTTTCCAGACTTTCCATGCTCTCCTCATACCTGAAACTCAAAATTTGTCCATTTCGGAATATGCGTATTTTACGAAACTAGCTGCATAGCAGAAATATTCCGTTTTCCCTTTTATTTGCCAATAAATAGTTACCAAAATAATGAAGACTTCATATCTGTGATGTATCGCATGTCATGTGTAGGAAGCATTTTGGCAACCCCAACGCAACGCACGATTCGGAACGCTTGCCATTTCGATGTTGGATCCCCTGCTGTAATTGGCCAGCCGGGGTAATCAGCCGTGTCTGCGGTTAAATCAATTATTTCACACCTCTGCGTTATAATTGATTAGGTGGCAGCACTTCTCTTTAGACACGTCAACAACAATTTCACGGATCGCTAGTTGATGGCCACGCTCCTTTGGGCCTTTTTTTTCAGAGAGCCTTTCCATGTATGATGACCGGGTCACAAGGTCGTCGTTGCTCAGCTCAAGTGGATGATTGTGAACTCGGGGAGATGAAGTGCTGAAGGATGGATGTCTGAAGTGGATGAGGAGGACCGCGAGTTGGATGAAGTGTCTTGGAAGGCAAAGGTGAAGTGAACCTAGTGTTGGAGACTTGTCTTCTTACGACTGAAATAGTTTGATAAAATGATATCTGAAAGGTATCAGATGATATATTAAATGATATCTATGTAACTGACATGACACTATATGGTGACCTTGTATCCCACATTTTGTGAAGTTAGGCCAATGATGAAAGGAATGGCTCATTAACTGGGGTTCAAGCGACTGCCGTGAAGCTGAATTCATGAATGAATAAAATCAATTCGGAAATCTAAAATGACTTGTGTCGACCAGCGTATTTAAAAAGCAATGCCTTTCTTTTCAATGAAAAGCTCCAGCTGCCAAACACTCTGCAAACAGAATCAGCTGCAGACAGACAAGCAAACTTCTGGACATAACATTAAGATTCCTTCCAGCCATAGGAAGAGCAATTCCATATAAATTGAGACGAGTTCAAAATCCTGCAGACTCAATTCCGCATACGAATTGTCGGAATTATTGAAAAGAGGACATGTAATTCCGTCAGAGTTTTACATAAAACTGTAAAAATGAGACGCACTTGGGGAGCTTCATGTAAACCCGATCAACCGTATAGCCTTGTCGAGCTCACGGAAGCTGTCATTACAGGTTTACAGTGTAAGCAAAATGGGTCACTTTCTGCGGAGCTGAAGACTTTAATGAATCGGTTTTGGCGCAACCTGCATCTGTATTTTGTGAATCAACATCGTTTCGCTGCACTGCGACCTAATCCTCGCAGTGCGTTTTCGATGGAATCATCGTATTGTAATGTGTAGTAAGTTCTACGTGATCAAGAGAAATGACACAAGGTTGGCGATGATAGGTTACGTTAATTTAAATTAGTCGTTCCTAAAGATCCTCAAGTGAAAGATGCGCAAACTATGAATATGAATCTATACCATTATATAGATTCATAATTAATAATTTAACAAGTTTACCTCGAAGTGATCTTCAATTTGAGAGAACAGTCACCCCGTCTTTATAGTCGACGTTCATAACCTCACTTTTTCACCTAAACGGGGGGCGAATGTTCTTTCAAATCAAGGATTATTTCGTGAATTACTTATTAAAACATAAATGATTATGAATCTATTCCATGCTTAGAAAAGGTCTGAAGTCATGGCATTGCGTATTTTCTCTGTAGATGAGGAAAAATCGAAGTGTTCTTCCTTTTGTTCTTCGTACTTGAGAAATAGTTGATTGAATGAGTTGACATTGAGAGTGAAACCCAAAAACGGATTATTTTTGTGAGTGTATATCAGTGTCCCTAGAGCTAGTACACAGTGTAGGAGTTGTCTGAGGCACCCACTGCGAGCTGTAATAGCGGGTTACGTGTCGGACAATCGTACGAACACACGCAGAGTTTTGTCAGCTGAATGCGCCGGCAGGGCTTCCGAGAGGGCGGTGCAACGCGACGCGGCGGCGATGTTTTCAACTGGTTCAACGAACGGAGATCGGAGCGCGCCCCCTCTAACACGCTGAATAGAAGTTTCTTTTTTATCGGAAACAAGTAACGCGGGCTGTGGCTGCAGTTTTGGGAGCGACTTGCCTTTGTATGGGCCCCCGCGGCGCAGTATCCGTTATATGGGGTTGCGAGCGCGTGCGGATAAGAGGGGGGGAAGGGATTTGCATGGGGTCCGCCGAGGAGCTGACTCAATGCTGAGTGCGGTTTCCACATTGTTGACAGTGGTTCATACAGCTTCATTTTCGGCTGCCAAACAAAATATTCTTTCAGCGCGCATTGCTGGGGGGATGTTTTGTTTGTATACTTGGGGGAAATGTCTTGAGTTTTTGTTTTTTTGTTTGCATTATCAAACAGGCGAGTCGTTCTTTTGCGAGGTAAAAGTAGGGAGAGCGTTTGAGCTAGTTATGTGTATGCGCCAAGGTGATGTAGTCTTGGAAGTCGTACCTGTTTGGGGTTTGAGGGTTAGTTTTAGAGGTTGATCTTTTAATACAGTTGAGTCTCAGTTATACGTCTCTCAGTTGTCTCACTCGTTTGTTCGTCCTATTTGTATAGTCTAGTCCAGAATACTTTACATGGCGTTATACGGAAGGTTATTTTCACTTGTACGGCCTTCTCAGTTCTACGTCCAAATTTTTGAGTCCCGACTCGGACGTATAACCGAGATTCCACTTTAGTCATATCAATGGAAAGCCGTTGGCGAGTCTGTCCGTTTGGCATGGCTGGGTTTATCATGAAAACTAACCAAAGAACCTATTATACCTTTTATAAAAAAACGGACATAGGTATACTCAAATGATTATTTCTTTTTTAATTTATCAAACAAAAAAATGACAGGTAGTTTTACGGTACTCGCCTGTTACAAAACTACCCCATCATAGCTAATTCGAGCTTCAAACTATTTGATCGTAATGCTGCGTCGTAAAATCACTTCTTTTGAGAAATTTACTTTAAATATTTCACGTTATGGTCAAAACACATTAAAACCGCTAACCTTAAAACGTCGGCGAAAATTAATGAAATTGAAATAGTGAGGTTTAGTAAATACTTCAATATACTTCTTTATATTATATACTCTATATACTTCTATATTTCTTTGAATATATTTATATATATAGTTATATACTGAAATATACTTCAAAATTGCAGCAAAATTAGGAAAAAAGTAATTTTCTCAGAGGTAATCACACGTACCTGCTTATTTATCGACAAATTTCCAAGAGATACTCGAATGATAAACTTATCAAACGAAAGAGCCTTGCGAGCAGAACTCCTTATAAACGCTTAGTCTTTCACAAATCGACCCAAAGAAACTAACCAATACCGGTTGTAACTTCATACCCAAAACATAAGCTTCCAAAAACGGGTGCTCTTTTATCAATGTGACTGGTTTGAATACTGCATGTAACATGGCGTTTTGTGTAGCTTTCAAGGTTGGCAATATCATTGAAACATCCGGACTTGCGTTGAGGTCTCCGTATTGAGACACATTATAATAAACTTTGAATAAAAGTCACGGAACATGTAACGACTGGCAACGCCACTACGTGCGTCAAAGTCACCGCATTGCCAACTTAAACTGTCTGGCGCTTCAGCGCACAGACGATACACTCAATCCACGGTGCAGAGAGTAGACGGTGACTTCACTCCGGCTCGAAAAGTGAAGCCCTGGCTGCGGACACGCATTAGTACGACGCGCCGCCGCTTGGTGGCGCTACTGGTCAAGAACGGGCCGAC
>Ga0058701_10003413_pt1 | contig 12552 bp, 7 predicted proteins | sample AgamicOrMae_FD_97039 | JGI IMG/M metagenome (GOLD analysis project Ga0058701, IMG submission 97039) | Agave microbial communities from Guanajuato, Mexico - Or.Ma.e | ecosystem: Host-associated > Plants > Phyllosphere > Phylloplane/Leaf | place: Guanajuato, Mexico | collected 2012-06-04
CCTGAGACACTCTCCGCTAATTTTAAAGCGAACGGTGCTGAGCACCATTCTTAATCACCTCGCCAGAACCTACCGAAATATGGTGCTGGTTTATTAGCGCTGATTTATGGGGATCCCTCAGGACCATGGCGGGTGACCGTGCCCTGCTGCCGCAGGCGATTGAAGCATTGCGCCAGTTTTCGGCTCAGTATCCGCAGGATATGGGGGCCAGACTGGCGCTGGGAAAAGCACTGACATATCAGGATTCAACCCGACGTGAAGGGATTGAGCTGCTCAGTACACTGGCCAGCGGCAATCAGGATGCCGATCGCTCTCTTCGCCAGGCACTTTTATGGCTGGGACCCCAGGCTTCAGATGCGCCGCTTTACCAAACCTGGCAGCAGCGTCATCCCCAGGATACTGCGGTGATGGACTATTACCGTAAAAATGTCGGCGGCGCGGAGAAGGGGGCAGGTTTTAGCGCGCTGAACAGCGGTGATGTGAACAGCGCAGAAACCAGTTTTGGCAAAGTGCTGCAGGCGAACCCCCAGGATGCGGATGCGCTGGCTGGTATGGGTTATGTGGCTCAACGAGAAGGCCGTTATCAGGAGGCGGCGGACTACTTGCAGCGCGCGGCACAACTGGGCGGCGATCAGAGCGCCGATCGGCAGAAGCAGGCTGCTGATGCGCGTTTTTATGCCCAGTTAGCCAACGCCCAACAGGCATTTAAAAACGGTGACAGTGCGCAGGCACTGGCACTCAGCGCCCCCCTTACTCAGGCGGAAGGCGAAAAAGGCGTGGCAGCAGGCTTATTCCGCGCTGATGTGTTACGTCGAAGCAATCAACCTGAGCAGGCTTATCGCACGATCTTAAAAAACGATCCGGATAACCGCAATGCGCGCGAAGGGCTGTTCTATGTGTTACGCCAGCAGAATCGCACTGCGGAGGCCAATACATTACTGGCTTCGCTGCCAGAAAGCGTCAGACAAAGTGTGGCGCCGCGTGGCAGCAGCGTCGATCCTGTTCGCCAGTTGGCGAAGCGGCAGGTAGCAGCGGGCAACATCAGTGCGGCTATCGCCACCTTGCAGCAGGGCATTCAGCGCTATCCGCAGGATGGCTGGTTACGCCTTGATTTGGCGCGACTTTATCGGCAGCAAGGTGATTCAATCCAGGCGGCGAGCGTGATGCAGCCAGTGATGCGCGACGGCGCCAGCACGGCTGAGCTTTATGCCGGTGCGTTAAACGCCAGCGAAAGTGGTGCCTGGCAGCAGGCAAGCGCATTGCTGGCCCGTATTCCCGCCAGTGCACAAACGCGTGATATGCGGGAACTGGCGCAGCGGGTAAATTTTAATCTGCAAATGGCCACGGCCGATCAGTATCTGGCTCAAGGATCTGATGCGGCAGCGGCGAATACGTTAAAAGCCCTTGCCGTCAACCCGCCGGATAATCCGGTTGATGCGGGAAATCTGGCACAGAAACTGGCAAAAGCCGGCGATCTTGCCGGTGCCGTAGCGGTCGTGCGTGGCAATATGCAACGGGGTGTTCAGGGCAATGCCGGTGACTATGCTGCACAGGTGGCCGCGCTGAACCAGGCCGGACTTGAGAGTGAAGCACAACGTTTTCTGAGCACGCCTGCGCTGCAGGCGCGCAGTACGCCTAAGCAACTGGCCGACTTGCGTGAAGGCTATTTGATTAACGAGGTGGATCGTCTGCGTCAGCAGAAACAGTACGCCGCCGCGTACGATAAGTTAATTGGCGCGCTGCAGCGCGATCCACAAAACCGCGATTTAATGTTTGCCATGGCCCGTCTCTATCAGGACGGCAAAATGAATAAAGACGCGGGCGTCGTCTATGACTACTTAATGACGCAGGATACGCCGTCGCAGGACGCGCGCGTTGGCGCGATCAATGTTGCCCTGGCGCAAAACGATGTGCAGCGTGCCAATGAACTGGCCCGTGGCCTGACGCCCGACCCGACGCCGCAGCGTCAGCTGCTGCTCGCGCAGGTGGCAGAAGCCAATGGCGACCATAGCCAGGCCATGCGTTATCTGCGAACGGCGCGGGGACAAATTATCGGCCTGCAAGGTGCGCAGCCCGGCACCACGCCAACCATCGGCGGACTGGCACTCGCTGACAACCCATTTGTGAACCGCAGCACCTCGCCTGTTGGGCGCACGCCGTCGACGTATGGCGCGGTATTGCCCTGGCAGGTTGCGCCGGCCTCATCAGGCACATCGCCGGATGCCACCGTGGCCAGTACGACGAATGTTCCCTCTCAGCAGGCTCAGACGTTACATGATATTGATGCCATGATGGAAACCCTCCAGGAAAAAACGGGCACCTGGGCACAGGGCACGGTACAGGTACGCGGACGTGACGGTGAGTCGGGCCTGAGTCAGCTGACGGAAGCGAAAGCTCCACTCACTTTCTCAACTGTGCCGTTCGGCGACGCACGGTTCGACTTTACCATGACGCCAGTGTCACTGACGGCGGGCAGCGCTGCGGGCGATGCATGGCGGCGTTTCGGCACCAACGCGCTGGAACAAGGCAAAGTGGTGGCGGCCAATGGCGCAAAAGTGGACGACGTGCCGACGGCCTCGACCAATTCGCAAACGGCCTCAGGGGTTGAGCTAAGCCTGGCGCTTAAGGGCGACAGCTACAAAGTGGATTTAGGCAGTACGCCGCTGGGCCAAGACCTGAATACGTTGGTCGGTGGTGTGCAGTGGTCGCCCAAAATCACGGACTTCCTGACGCTTATCCTGACCGGGGAACGGCGTGCGATTACTGACAGTCTGCTGTCCTATGTCGGGACTGAAGATAAATCCAGCGGCAAGCGTTGGGGGAACGTCACCAAAAACGGCGGTAATGCCTTACTGAGCTACGATAATGGCGACGCCGGCATGTATGTCGGGGCTGGCGCTTACAGCTATGTAGGTGAAAACGTAGCCAGTAACAACAACCTGCAAGCCAATGCGGGCGTCTATGTTCGTCCATTCCATGCTGACGATCGTGAACTTAAAGTCGGTATGAGTTTATCGTGGATGGATTTCTCGAAAAATCTCAGCTACTTCAGCTACGGACAGGGTGGCTATTTTAGCCCGCAGGATTATGCGTCCATCTCCTTCCCGATCGACTTCACGCGCACCTTCGATGACCTGAAGGTGAATATTGGCGGCGCGTTGGGTTACCAGAGTTACAGCCAGGATAAGAGTGCGTACTTCCCGAACGATCCGTCCCGTCAGGCACAGCTGGAAGCGCTGGCCGCCAACGGGCATGTCAAAAGCGCCTTCTACGAGGGCAACAGTAAAAACGGTGTAGGTTACAACCTGCATGCAGGTGCCGATTATAAAATCGATAAAGATGTCACGATTGGCGGGCAACTGGGTTATGACACCTTTGGTGATTATAACGAAAGCAGCGCGCAGCTCTATTTCCGCTACCTGTTCGGAGACAACTAATGAGTGAAGCTTTGAGTGGGCCGAGCCACCCACATCAGCCTGGCTGGTTTGATCTGGTCAGCGTTCTGGTCGAAGGCATGATTGCCAACGCGGGCCAGGAGCAGGCCACGGCTTTTTTATATAACATGGGTGAATCACTTGCGGCACGTTATGCGTTGCCCGCAGCCCGTACCGTGCAGGATCTGGAGCGTGAATGTAACCTGCAACTGGCCCGCTTCAACTGGGGGTTTGTTCAGTTACAGCCGCAGGATAGTGCCATCTTAATTAAGCACCACGCTGCACCCGCAGGCGACAGTTATCAGCCTGCCGCCGACTGGCAGACGGCATTTGCTGCCATTCTCGCGGGGCTTTTCTCCGGCTGGCTTCAGGGACAGGGCGGCAGTAAAGCCGTACCGGTGACGCTGGAGCTTAATGACGGCAATACGTTGCATTTCCGATATCAATAAGGTGCTCTGATGAGACTTAAGTCAGTGTGGTCAGGAATTCTGGTCTGTTTTATGGTGATGTTTTTTAGTGCTCAGGCGATGGCCAACGGGTGGGATACCTACAAAAGCCGCTTCCTGCAGTCAGACGGGCGCATTATTGATACGGGAAATAATAATGTCAGCCATACCGAAGGGCAGGGTTACGGCATGTTGCTGGCGGTCGCCTACGATGACCGCGCGGCTTTTGACCGGCTCTGGAAATGGACGCGCACCACGTTGCGAAATCCGCAAAACGATCTGTTCTACTGGCGCTATATTCCCGGAGCACAGGATCCGGTAGCGGATAAAAACAATGCTTCTGATGGCGATGTGTTAATTGCCTGGGCGTTACAGCGTGCGGCGCAAAAGTGGAACGTCGCAGATTACCAACAGGAATCAGACCGCATTCAGCGTGCCATTGTAAAACTGGATGTGGCGAATTTCGGCGGTTACACCGTGTTGATGCCCGGTGCGCAGGGTTTCAACAAAAACAGCTATGTGGTGCTGAACCCGTCTTATTTTCTGTTTGTTGCCTGGCAGGAGTTTGGCCAGCGCAGCCATCTACAGGTATGGAATAAGCTGATTGACGGTGGAATGGCCTTGCTGGGCAAAATGCATTTCGGCAACAGCGACCTGCCGCTGGACTGGGTAGCGCTGAATGCGGATGGTTCCGTTGCGCCAGCGGTGGGCTATTCAAACCGATTCAGTTATGACGCGATTCGCGTCCCGCTCAACATCTGGTGGTACGATCCGCAAAGCCTGGCGCTGGGCCCCTTTCAGCGCCTCTGGCAAGGTTATAGTCGCACGAATACGCCAGCCTGGTTTGATGTTCTGGCCAATACGGCGGCCCCTTATAATATGGACGGCGGCTTACTGGCGGTACGGGATTTGGTGCTGAACCAAACCGGCTACCTGAGCGACAAGCTGTCGCCCGGGCAGAACTACTTTTCTGCCAGCCTCCAGTTGCTGACCTGGACAGCCTGGCAGGAGAAGCACTAAGCGCCTGATGCCCGCTCTGCGGCATGCTGTTCCGGCATGCCGCTTTTCTTATGGTCACTGACGTGACCGCAATTCCGATTCGTCTGCTTCCGCCCCCTTAAGCCACAAATACATCTTGCGATAGGATATACTTGACGCGCTTTTCTTTTCTGATGTCTACGCTCGTCACGAGCCGGGAGTGAATTTTTGCGCGTAAGCCGATCGCTGACGATAAAACAGATGGCGACAGTCTCGCTGATTGCGACAGTGACCATCAGCATTTTTATCGTTATCCAACTGTTTCATTTTGTGCAACAGCGCAGAATCGACTACGCCCAGCAGATGGAGAATATCGCGCATACCGTGCGTCAGCCGCTGTCTGAAGCGGTGCTGAAAGCGGACATCCCTCAGGCTGAACGCATTCTTAATTCGTTAAAACCTGCCGGGATTTTGTCGCGTGCTGATGTGGTGCTGCCGAATGCGTTCCAGGCGCTGCATGCGAACTTCGAAAACGAGAAACCCGTTCCCAGACTGATCGCCAGAATCTTTGAACTGCCGGTGCAAATCACCTTACCGCTCTACTCTGTTGAGCATACCGGTTTACCGAAGCCGCTGGCTTATCTGGTACTGCAGGCGAATTCATTTCGTGTTTACCAGTTTATTCTGAGCACGTTCTCCACGATGATCATCACCTATTTGCTGCTGGCACTCATCCTGTCCGTTTCAATTAGCTGGTGTATAAACCGGTTGGTGGTGCATCCGCTGCGCCGTATCTCCCGCGAAATACAGGAACTGCCACCGCAGGCGATTCTGACCCACAAACTGTCTGTGCCAGCCGATCACCGTGACGATGAAATCGGTATGCTGATTCGCAGCTATAACCGCAACCAGCAGGTGCTGGAGTCCATTCATGATCAGATGAGTCGGTTAACAACGCATTTCGACGTCACCGATCTGCCGAATCGGGCGTTGTTTTTAGCTTTACTGGAACAGTTTATCCGCGCTCGTCGCCATGCTTTTAGTGTGATGGTGATACGCATCGAAACCCTGCAGGAAGCGAATGGTGTACTGAGTGATGAACAGCGCGATACGTTGATGCTGACGCTGGCCGAGAAAATTCGCAGCACCATTGATGATCAGACATTGCTGGCACAGACTGCTACCAGTGATTTTGTCTTACTGATGAAATCAGCCAGCAACCCCTTTCGCGCGATGCGACTGGCCCGCAATCTGATGATTCGCCTTAATCAGCCTGTCACTCTGCATCAGCTACAACTGCGACCCAATGCCAGTATCGGTCTGGCGTTAAGCGAAGAAGATGAAACGACGGGGGCTAATGAGATGCTGGATCGTGCGACCTCCGCAATGATGTCAGCCCGTCGTCAGGGCAAAAATCAGATCCTGTTTTTTGATGCCGCCCTCACCGAACGGGCGCAAAAGCGCTTAACTCAGGAACACGATATCTTACAGGGCTTGCACGACGAGCAGTTTGCCCTCTATTTGCAACCCCAGATTGATATGCGCACCGGCAGGCTGGCGGGTGCGGAGGCACTACTGCGTATGCGTCAGGCGGACGGCCGGTACGGATTACCCGAAGAGTTCATCGCCAGCGCGGAAGAAATCGGGGTGATTTCAGCGATTGGCCGCTGGGTATTTGAAGAAGCATGCCGCATTCTGGCTGGCTGGCAGCGCCATGGGGTGAGGGTCCCGCTGAGTATCAATATTTCTGCCGTTCAGTTACGCGATGTCAGCATTGTGAATCATCTGCAATCCTTGCTGGCGCGCCATTCAATTGCGCCAGGCACATTAGTGCTGGAGATTACCGAAACCGCGCAAATGGGCGATGCTGAGCAGGCTATTTCCCTGCTGCGGATGTTGCAAAAAACCGGCGTTGCCGTTGCACTGGATGACTTTGGGATGGGCTATTCCAATCTTAACTACCTGCATCAGTTTAAAGCCTTACCGGTTAACAAACTGAAAATGGATCGCAGCTTTGTTGCCGCGTTGCCTGAGGACGACACGATGGTGCGTATCGTGGCGGCCATTGCTGACATTATTGACCTGGATGTCATTGCTGAAGGGGTAGAAACCAGTGAACAGCGTGACTGGCTGCTGGCCCGCGGTATCACGATTGGTCAGGGCTATCTTTATTCTGAAGCCGTGCCGCTGGCGCAATTTATTCATCAATGGCTGGATAATGCCCTGGAGGAGGAATAACGCCCTGATTCCTTGATTTTGCGAGAAATTTAGTTACAAAACCCCTTGCTGAAGCGTTTCAGTTCAGAATTACGCGCCTATCATTTCCCCTGACTTTGCAGCCCTGTATTAATCACGTAAACAGAGTGTTATTTTCTGTCCACTGCCTGACCTGCCAGCCCTGTCAGACAGTCACAATAAAAAATCCGACAACATTACCTCTCGTTAGTGGATACCTGTTTATGAAACTATTTAAAAGCCTTTATTTCCAGGTTCTGGTCGCCATCGCCATCGGCGTGCTTCTGGGCCATTTCTATCCTGATTTAGGGACGCAGATGAAGCCGCTAGGGGATGGCTTTGTTAAACTGATCAAGATGATCATCGCCCCCGTGATTTTCTGCACAGTCGTTACCGGTATTGCCGGAATGGAAAGCATGAAAGCCGTGGGTCACACCGGTGCGGTTGCGCTGCTTTACTTTGAAATCGTCAGTACCCTTGCGCTGATTATCGGCCTGATCGTCGTTAACGTTGTGCAACCTGGCGCGGGAATGAACGTTGATCCTGCGACGCTGGATGCCAAAGCGGTTGCCATCTATGCGCAACAGGCTGAGCAGCAAGGCATTGTGGCCTTTTTACTGGATGTGATTCCGGGTAGCGTGATTGGCGCCTTCGCCAGTGGCAATATCCTGCAGGTATTACTGTTTGCCGTGCTGTTTGGCTTCGCATTGCATCGTCTGGGCAACACGGGCACATTGATTTTCAATGTGATCGAGAGCTTCTCAAAGGTCATTTTCGGCATTATCAATATGATTATGCGCCTGGCGCCTATCGGGGCCTTTGGTGCCATGGCCTTTACCATTGGTAAATATGGCGTAGGTTCACTGGTGCAGCTTGGCCAGCTCATTATCTGTTTCTATATTACCTGTGTGCTGTTTGTCGTCGTTGTGCTGGGGCTGATTGCCCGCCTCTTCGGTGGCTTTAGCATCTTCAAATTCATTGCCTACATTAAAGAAGAACTGCTGATTGTTCTGGGAACGTCCTCATCCGAATCGGCGCTGCCGCGTATGCTGGATAAGATGGAGCGGCTGGGTTGTAAGAAATCCGTGGTGGGACTGGTCATTCCCACAGGTTACTCCTTTAACCTGGACGGTACCTCTATCTACCTGACGATGGCGGCCGTTTTCATTGCTCAGGCAACAAATGCGCATATGGATATCTTCCATCAGGTTACCCTGCTGGTGGTATTACTGCTCTCTTCTAAAGGGGCGGCGGGCGTTACAGGCAGCGGCTTTATTGTTCTGGCTGCAACACTGTCGGCAGTGGGACATTTACCCGTTGCCGGCCTGGCGCTGATTTTGGGTATCGACCGCTTTATGTCAGAAGCCCGTGCGCTGACGAACCTGGTAGGTAATGGCGTAGCAACCGTTGTGGTCGCGAAATGGGTTGATCAACTGGATAAAAAACAGTTGGGTGAGACATTAGCGGGCAAAAATGGCGCAAAAGACCCGTCTGAATCCAGGATTTAATCCTTGAATGTGATTTAATCCTCTCAAATGCCCGCTGTCACTTGCCCTGACAGCGGGCATTTGGATAATAACCCCACTTGTTTTTTTTCAACGTTTTTCACTTCGTTGCGTGACATCCCGGTCTTCCTGTGGTCAAACCTGTTGTTAATGATCGGCAGCGCGAATCGGCAATGACCGGTTCGCTTATAAACGCGGCTAAACGTGCCAGTGATAACGATTTTTTGAATTGTTTGAGTAGGGGTTCACATGCAGGGCACCAGAATTCGGCTTTTGGTTGGTGGACTAGTGCTGGCAGCGACCAGTTACGGTGCATCCGCTGAAACGCTGCAACCTGATCCAGCCTGGCAACAGGGAAAACTGGACAACGGATTTAGCTGGCAACTGTTGGCAACACCGCAACGGCCAAGCGACCGCATTGAATTGCGTATGGTGGTTAACACAGGCTCATTGGTAGAAAGTGCGCAGCAAACCGGTTTTAGCCACCTTTTGTCACGTCTGGCGCTGGTTCATAACACCGCACTGGATACAAATCAGCAGCGTGCTTTATGGCAGCAGGGCATCGATCCACAGCGCCCGTTACCGCCCGTCATCACATCGTATGATTACACGCAGTATAACTTAAGCTTACCCAATAACCGTCCAGACCTGTTAAAGGAAGCCCTGAACTGGCTGGCCGCGACGGCTGGCGATATGGCGATCACTAATCAGGTGGTGGACACCGCGTTATCTGCTTCCGATCCGGTTAAAACCTGGCCAACGGATACGCAGGATGTCTGGTGGCGCTACAGACTGAAAGGGTCCGCGCTATTAGCGCACGATCCGGCAGAGAAACCGCGCGCGCCGGTGGATATCGCACAGCTAAAAAGCTTTTATCAGCAGTGGTACACGCCGGATGCCATCACTCTGTATGTGGTCGGCAATGTCGACAGCCGTAGTTTTTCTGAGCAGATCAATAAAGCGTTCTCCTCGCTGGAAGGCAAGCGCAGTTCGGCTGCGCCGGTGCCGACCTTGTCCCCGTTACCGCATGATCCAGTGAATCTGGTAAGCGGCAGTGGCGCGCAGGACCGCCTTTCTCTGGTGTGGGATACACCCTGGCAGCCTATCCGTGATTCACAAAACCTCCAGCGTTACTGGCGGGGCGACCTGGCGCGTGAGGCGCTGTTCTGGCACGTTCAACGTGCGTTGAGCAACAGCAAAGCGCAGGGCGTTCAGGTTGGCTTTGATTGCCGGGTGCTTTATCAACGCGCCCAGTGTTCCATTAATATGGACACGCGCAACGACAGCCTGGAACAGAATATGAATCTGGTGGCACGTGAGCTGGCCGCCGTACGCGATAACGGTTTGCCTCAGGAAGAGTTTGACGCGCTGATGGCTCAGAAGCTGCTGGAACTGAATAAGCTGTTTACCACCTATGCCCGCACTGATACGGACGTGCTGATCAGTCAGCGCCTGCGCTCGCAACGTAATTCCGTGGTGGATATCGCGCCGGAACAGTATCAAAAGCTGCGGCAGGATTTCCTGGCAGGTCTTACACGTGATCAGATGAATCAGGAATTACGGCAGCAGCTCAGTCAGGAACTCATGATGGTGCTGATTCAGCCGGAAGGCGAAACAGAAACCAATGTGAAAAGCCTTAAAGCTGACTGGGACAAACTGATGGGGGAACCTGCTCCGTCGGCAGCGCAGTCAGGCGGCACTGACGTCAGCCAGCCGGAGAGCAGCCCCGCAGGTGACGCTGCCCCACCGGCCTCCTGATTGATCAGGTTTTTGCCCTGAGCCATTCGGTCACCAGCATCGGCCAACTGGCAAGGGGCAAATCCGCTACACCACGAATGCCGAAGCCGTGCCCGCCTTTCTGATAAAAATGCACTTCCACGGGGACGTTATGTTCCCGTAACGCGCTAAAAAATACCATGCTGTTATTCACTGGCACGTCATCATCATCGGCGGCATGAATCAGCAACGTAGGCGGCACCTGACTGTGAACCCGGGTCTCGAGTGAATAAGCATCAATAGTTTTTTGATCGGGCCAGGCACCTAATAAGCGTGTGCGTGATCCTTCATGGGCCAGACCATCGCGCATACTGATGACCGGATAAACCAGAACCATTGCATCCGGCCGAGGCGACAGGTTTTCTGCACTGTCCTGAACGGGATAAAGTTTTTCGCCGAAACGCGTACCCAGGCTCGCGGTGACGTGGCCGCCAGCAGAAAAGCCCATCATCACAATATATTTTCCGTTTAGCCCGCGCTGTGCCCGTTCACGTAGTACGCGCACGGCGCGCTGTGCGTCGGCCAGCGGTGCATCTGGTCCTTCGTGATGTCCATCATAGGGCAGGCGATAAGTCATTACCGCCAGGGTATAACCCATCGAAGTAAAGAACGTTGCCAGCGCACTGCCTTCACGATCAATCATGATGCGCTGGTAGCCGCCCCCTGGCGCAACCAGCAAGGTGATGCCATTAGATTCAACAGGATGCCAGATAGCCATTTCCGGGCAGCGTACACCGGTTGCTACGCGGTCGTAGGGTTCATACTCTTTTGCGGTATCCACAATCTGGGGCTGAGCACGAGAATCGCTGGCGCCTGGCGCATCACCATTTGGCCAGATATTAATAATTTCTGTATTCATAGCAGTGTCCTGATGCGAGAGATGTTGTCGTTGTTTTGTTCGCGGCCGTGAGAACAGCGTCCTGCTGTCGCTGTTTAAAAGATGGCCTGTTTTAATGAAATCGTCCAACCTAAAAGCGGTTTATACATGAGATTCGGACTATGCCTGGCGTTGAAGCTGCCTGGCTAACTTGATAATTTAAAAGGAATAAAAACGCATTAAGATTAGAAACTGTTAACAGATGAGGACCAGAGGCGACGGCGTTAAAACGGCTGAGCTGACTTAAGCTAAATGAGCGGTTTTTCATGTTGCCCTGACGGAAATAGCAGGAATTTATTCCCCTGTGATGTTTCAGGAAACATAATGTCTGGATGCCGGACGGTACGATGCCATTGCGGCTCAATATATCGTCCCGCTTCATGGGGGCTTATTAATCGTCAGTGTATCCTGACCGTCAACTCTCCAGAAGGCGGTCCAGGTGACGTTTCAGTAACAGCCCTCCGGCTCACGGAACTATCCCCTTGAGTTACCTTCGTGAACAGTTTCGGCGGCTTTACTACGGTGTCCCACGGTTTTCTGCCAGCGCTGTTAGCGCATCGACGTCATTCTGCGCCTTTGCGTTGATGGCAAAAGCCATGCCATCGAAGCTCCCTTCAGCGAGCGCAGACGGTACCGTATCGTTGAATATCCTTTGCCTGCGGATAACGTCTGGGCTTCGTACCGCGGTTTTTGAAAAACAGAATGGGGGGATTTGGCTCAATAATCTGCGTCTTACACCCACTCGCTTTGTAAAAGCCTGACGCTTTTTCCCTGTCGCGTATACCAGACAGACCAGATTAATGTGCTTCGTATCCACCCCCGTTTTCCTTCAGGCACAGACATGCAGCCTGTACCGGTGTCCCCGTGATGAGCGACTGGCAATCATTCCGGCATTGCCGAACGCGGAATGATCGCACCGCGGTACTGAATCACTGTGCTGGCGGTGAGATGACCGCGCCGTGCCGCTTCTTCTGTCGTCGCGCCGACAAGTCGCCTGGCCAGGTAGCCCGCACTGAATGAATCCCCGGCGGCCGTGGTATCGACAATCTTTTCTTTTGGCAGCGCGACGGAAGGCACCTCGGCCAATGGCTGGTCTTCAAACGCAATCAGGCACGATTCCGCCCCGCGTTTGATGACGACTTCCTTTACGCCCGCATCACGTGCGCGGGCAATGACGTCCTCAACAGACTGTTCGCCCCATAACAGGTGCTCGTCATCCAGCGTCAGGAACGCCATATCCGTGTTTTCGAGCATTGTCTGGTAAGCCTGGCGAGTAGTGACCTTATCTTTCCACAAGCGCG
>Ga0058701_10003414_pt1 | contig 12550 bp, 9 predicted proteins | sample AgamicOrMae_FD_97039 | JGI IMG/M metagenome (GOLD analysis project Ga0058701, IMG submission 97039) | Agave microbial communities from Guanajuato, Mexico - Or.Ma.e | ecosystem: Host-associated > Plants > Phyllosphere > Phylloplane/Leaf | place: Guanajuato, Mexico | collected 2012-06-04
AGTTATTTTGACTTAAAGCGGTTTATTCTGTTTTAAGTATTTACATCCAGCAACAGCGCAATCTGTCTCACTCCAACGACTTGATCAGCAAGGCAACGCATTAATAGAAAAATAGAACATGTCGAATACCAGTCCCTTTGGTTGCCAACACCCTAATTAACAGTCAATTAACATCGCACGAAATAAATAAGTTTTTCACAACAGGCTGAATTTGCGTTTTCGTCCATAGCTCTCACTTGTCAGCAATCTTACTATTACAAAAGGGAATAAAAACAGCTCTTAAAATTAATTCAAAGAAAACAAAAATGTAAGTATTTTGGCAAGATCCGCGAAATAAAACTACATAATTAAAAGACATGTTTTTTTTGTTCTCTGCTGCAAGAACTACCCAGAGAGAGTGCTCGATGATGTACATAATAAGCAATAAATAAGATTGATATCTCGGTGGTTCTAATAAAAACGGCATTGCCTTCTACCTAAAAATGGCAGAGTAAAAAAATACCAAGGTAAGTTCAGAAATGTTATTTGATAGCAAGATAAAAAGCGGCGAAATGGACGAAACTGCAAATTCTCAATAGGATGTCTGCTAGCTCCTGATTGGTTAGCTAATATTCCGATTATGTTCTCCACAGGTGCGTGCAGTATGAAAAATTCAGCAATATTTTTCAATGCTCTCCAATCAGAAACAAGCAAGATAATACAACTAACTCTCTTCCGAAGGGCTTTGTTCAGCTACGGCCAGGAAATTGATGCATAAACTCAATTTGTTAAATAATATATTCCGGTTTCTTTATCGGTGATTTCAAACCAATTTCCTCGAATCCATCGAACGCTAGGTCTACCGGATGGTTTCATACAAAAGAAAAGAAGTTTTTCTAACACTAGGCTTTGAGAATCTATCACTAATACTTAATGGTCCGACTCACAAAGACATAAGACAGGGGCAGTTTATAGATAAATACTTTAGCTCACAACGTAAGCTCTTACACCCAGTTCCGACATAACCCGATTTCAAGCGAGCCTTTAGTCCATCCTTTTAAAATAAAATTCTTATGATTCGATATTTTTGGTCTGAAATTTGGGCGATCTTCCTCGGTTATAGAAGCTTAATATCAAACAAAGACTTTTTCCTCGAACCACATTTTAAAGAAAAATGCATCTTTCCAACACATCGATTCTACTTGGTCTCCAAGATTCATAAACAAAAATTCAGGAGTAAGTGATAACTTCGAAATGACAAGAAATGCCGACATTGGTGGAGAGGAAACACAAGTCAGCTGGCCCTCTCCTACATCAAGAATGTCTCACATCCATCATGGATACAAGAGTTATCTCTAACAATAACAAACACACATTTCGAAGAGTAAGCACCGAGGATCCCAAGAGAGTTCCCACTGAGAAATAAGAATTGAAATGGCGCCAAGAATATATCTTCTTGATCAAAGTTTCTAACTGGGCTAGTCGAATAGCGAACTACACAAAGTCAGCACAGAACATTGGTGCAACGAAAAAAAAAAAGGGATAATGTACACAGCAACAATAAGAATTGTGCGTTTATCATATAAAACACTGTCTTTTTGTCCCGTTTCGACATTTAATAAATACTGTAAACAATGCTGGCTTTCATCATGAAAACAGCGGAGAAAGTTATGATTTTAGAGATGCCTAACAGAGAAGAAAAAAAATGCTAAAATAAATAGGCTTGGAAACTTTAGATTGTTGAATAACCCATACCAAAAATATTTAACTTTTTCAAAATCGCGGACAACCTGAACTAGCCGGGAAGATCAAAAACGATTTTTTTTAATGATTAAATTTTAGGCAAGCAAGGTTGCTTAGAAAGGATCAGGTCAAAATGTAGATCCTTTCAGATGTTCAAGCGACTTCTTTCATGCGTGGGTAGAATTAAAAACTGAACTTAAAATCACATAAAAACGAAATCACGAACTTCTGAAATCTGATTCCGAATAAATTAGATTACCCTTCTTAATTCGAAATCAAATCCTATAAATTGAATTCGAAGAAACCTCATCGACCACCTACCGTTCACACCATTCCGATCACATAAAAGTCTCTCAAACCTCTCTACCGAAGATAAATACAAAATACGGCAAAGCTGCCACAAGAAAGAAACGAAAAATTGGAAAATTTGCGGATACTCGCCACTACGACTATAAGTTACACAACAAATGATGAAATAACAAAATACTATATTGTAAAATACTTCTTTGAGAGCAATCTGCTCCTTTCCTATACCCTCCTATAACAACTCAGCGGAACAAACAACAAGTAAAACAAAAATAATAATTTAAGAATATACACTAAATATTTCAACTCTCTCCAAACCACCTTTTCCATATTTGGTAAATAGTGTCCAACTTTGGGCGTGAGCTTAAAGATAGGATCAGTACCGTGGCCTCTTGCATGTACACACGTGCTCAGTTTATGACTACGTTCAAACGCCCTTAGGGTACGCATATCACTTTGTACATTTTGTCCAAAAAATATACGCCAGTATTAAAATATTGCTTAATGTAAGCATAACGCCTCTCGATTCATTCAAATGAGTAGCACAGTTCCGAGGGACGGTTGTAGCTCTACTCTCTGCTGAATAAAAAACCTGAGAAAAACGCTCTATTCCCATCGGCCATTCACTTAAAATGCGATTAACGCTTAAGTCCTTCATTTGTTTTTGTTGGTTTTTTTTACATGAAACTACCAGCTCATTTTTTTATAGTTTTCGAGAAAAATCCTGTCAATAGTCAAACAAAATAAAAGGGTTTTACGAGAATTTCAGTAGATATCCTAATGAGAGGACTATCTTGGAAACTAAACAAATATAAAAGTTATATCCTCTTAAGTTTCGTATTCAAAACATGTAATAAAAACTAACCATAGCAAATACTATTAAAAATGCCTAACCTTAGGTTTGTGTTCCAATTTTAGTAGTGTCTCTAATCAACTTTTTTAAGGGGTTGGATTTCACTGCTGAACAGTATTTTGAATAGGATGTTACTTGCTGAAAACGGCCAATCTGATCTCCACAGGCTTCTCGAAATTACTTTGTTATTCAAATATCAGATTCATCAAAGATCGGAAATGACGTAACGACTTCCTTTTTCTTCATTTTGTCAATCATTGCTTCACCTCTTTTAAGAATGGACTCATAGGTAGGACCAGTCTATTACAATAACTTTCGGTTTTTTCAATTTTAAGTTGTAACAACCGTTTTAGATATAATGGGCCTCTAATAGAAGTTGAAATTCAAATTAGATTCCCGAAACGGAGAAACCCATAGCACACTCCTACGAACGCAGCATATAGCACCAATGCATCACGTTTAGCAACTTATATTTTTGCTTCATGTAATAAGCTACGTTCACGCATGCGTTTGAGAAGATATGGCAAGGTGATATTAAATCCAAATTACACGTAACTTATATCAGGATTCGTTTCAAAGTACCTTATTAGACCTATAGAGAATTCGTCCAGCAGAAACACCCCGTAAGGTCTAAAACTTGAAAGTCGGCGGAAGTAGCAAAATCATAGGATCCTTAGCATGAGACGAAAGACAAAAACTCTTCACTGCTGTAATAGCATCCCCTTCTAAACATCAACAAAAACTGCCTAGACGATTGTTCATGTCCACATCTAAACAAGCTGGCTAACATACTTCCTTGAACAGTCAAGATTACAAGTCACTAGCGAATGAAATACGATCTTTTTTCTAGAAATTAATGTTCATAGTACCCATCATACGATAGCATTACCATGAAAAATTTCAAGAAATATAAATTTTTAAGAAAGCGTTGGAGATTGGTCAATCAGAGTCCTAAATCGTGACTCTCATTAAAAAATTGTCTTGCGCTCGCATCGCTCTTCACCGTTATCCTACTTGAAAACTGCGATTGCCAACGTAGAGTTCGAATTGAAATTTCTATGGGTGGCACAATGAAAGGACATTGACAAGACAGAAGTACACTGTGCAAAACAAAGTTCGAAAAAAAATTGCTAAATTGATGAGCCGATTTTTTTCTGAAAGGAGGGCTTAAATGCAACCGACAACTTAGATTAAAACACCTCACCTTAGATAAAATCTAAAATCAACTTGATGATATCGGGTACGTTTATAAAGTGCCTTTAATATCAGTTGAACTGAACCTACTATTTTAGTCACAAGAAAAATCCTGCCAAAACTGAAGTGTCTTCTTCAATAAACACGTCTTTTTATAAGTCTTGATTAGTTTTTAAGCTCCTTATTGTCTGTGTCTCGTAGGATAAGGGTCTTACATAAAAACGATATCATCTTTTTGGAGGAAAAAGCAAGTTAAAAAGCAATAAGCTAAATAATTCTTAAAATAAGAGCATTTACGGTAAGTTTCTGCATATTTTCAACTGAACACATTTGCGCCCTGAGAAAAGTTACAATATTTACAAGTGAAAAATCTGTTTTAAAACTACACTTAAAAGACAATCATGAAAATGAACACAAAAGCTAAAACACCCACGAGACTGAATTCTTCGAACTCGAACTGATTTGAAAAGCCTCATAAAATTTTTAATGACTGATAATAATTAAAAATATTACAAAGACAGAAAAGGATTAATTTTAGAATTATTCAGCTCATAGCTTTCGTCTGTTACTTATTACAGTGTGCTTGCGATGGGAAAAAATTACTACAAAAGTTGAATTCCAGTTCAGTTCATCATTTTTAAAAATGATCGAGGTCTGAACGAGTGAACTTCAGCCGGAAGTCTTTACAGGGTAGGCGATTCAACCGGGTAAGTGCCTTGAAATTCTGGCTAGGACGAGTAAAAACAGAATATTAGCATTAAATAAAACTAAAAAATGCCTTATTTTTATCAAGAAATATTTGTGAGCGCTCAACCGTCCCGAATAAGAAGAAAAGAAGAGCTACAAACAGCAAATACTATTTAGAATCACAGTCAATCCTATCATACCACGGTCACAAACACGCCTAGGACAAGACGACGAGAAAGAAACGATTTCGTACGAAGCATTTCTCCTGGAAATATTCTTTTTTAGTACCCAGAAGGGTCTTTAAGCTGTACGTTACACGAAACAGACTATGATGTTGTCTGACTTAACGAAACAAAAGATATGAAAGTGATTGTCGCGTGGGTACGCTTAGGGATGATCTAGTCACGCGAGGTGAGAGCTCAAGGACTAGGAGATGAACAACACGTATCCATACTTGGGACAGTGCTCAACATGGGACAGTCTGCTCTACAGCGTGAAACAACGAATTAAGTAGATCATACTAGTGTATCATCTGTCCTCTTTCAGGGTCCCACCTATGCATACGGGCTGAACATGGTTCACGCTTTGCAGTCTGCATCAAAATCTAACCTCTCCCTGAAGGGACCTTTTAGAAGCTCCAATTTTAGTTACTGGCTACACGTAGCTCCGAGGTCAGAACTGTCGAGGCTGCCAACAGTTCTGGCGATATCATACAGAGGCATAAGTGTCAAAGCACGTCCTAACGACTCGGACGATTCTCATGTCCAGACGGAGTCATAGACTTTGAAAACTTTCCGATTGGTTTAGTAGAATATTTCTAGCTGAAATATCCTTTGGGAGCGGCATTTTATTTATCACAGGTTTCACTAAGGCTATCTGTGGCCCATTTATGGCCCATGCCAACTCGATTAGTTAGGCAAAGGGCCGTCACCACAGTGGTGGTGACAGGGCAGGCCTATTGGGCTGGCCCATTGGGCAGGCCCATTGGGCAGGCCCATTGGGCAGACCGACTGGATAGGCTGAATGGGCAGGCCAATCAGGCACGACGCCTAAACACATACACAGTTACAGTTACTCGATTTAGGTCGACTTACTTCTACAGATAAAACAGATAGATTGGATACTTACACTAATAGGCCTTTGAGTAATTGTAACTAGTACCCTTGGCAATAGAAAACAGGAATCAGAAAGAGGCACTCTCTTAGTATTCCAAATCAAGCAGCCTTTCTTTTTTTTTTAAGGACTTTTCTTATACCGTGGGTACATATACCTTGTGGCAAATGAACGGAAACACGGCAAACCATCTTCCTAGAAAATTAGAATTTGAAAAGGCTCATTTTTCAAAGGCCGTTGTTTGGAACACTACACTCCATAGACTGAATACGTGTTTCAGGGTAACCATTTCCCGGCACGAGTCCGTCCACGCACCACTTCGAATTTGTTGAGGTCTCGGGGCGGCTCCTCCGCCTCGTCGCTGGGGAAGTCCACGAAACTCAGGTTGCTGAAGCCCGCATCCCTCTCGACGGCGCTCTTCTTCGATTTCGACTTCTTGTGACTAGTTGACGAAGAGGCCTTGCTCTTGGCGCTCACTTTGGGCGGCAAGATGTTGACCTTTTCCGGGCTGCGCGTTTCCTCGATCAGGTGGTATTTGCCATCCTTTTCGCCCTTGAGGGACGACGCGGACCCTGGCGCGCGCCCGCCAAGAGGACCCGGTGCAACGGGGCTCGCGGTCGCCATGGCCTGCGCCGGCGCCAGCGCCGGGACCGCGGAAATGGAGTGCGCTAGGGACGGCGTCGTGGGCTTGGACAAGCTCACGGTTTCGTTGTCTAACGAGAGCGACGACGTCGCGACGCGCTGCGGGGTGCGGTGGACGGGGGGCCACGCCGGGATGGACTCGGGCGTCGTCGGCTGCGAGAGGTTCGGCCCGGCCGCCACGCAGCCGCCCGCCAGCTCGCTGAACGGGATGGAGTCGAAGAGGTCGTGTCTGGCGGACACGTTGTTGGCGGAGCCCAGCGAGTTCCGGTGGGGGAACAGGTCGAAGCGCTGCGGGGGGCTGCTCAGCTCTTCGACTCGCATGTCGGCGATCGGCTTCTTGAACGGGTTCTCGCACAGGATGTTGCTGCTGTTGAAAGGCGACGACCCGAACAAGTCCTCTTCGCGGTCCTTGATGCCGAACACCTTCCTCGGCGTGGATGAGACGTGAATCACGCGGGGGTCCAGCCCTTCGTCCGAGTCCCCCAGGTCCACGAGCGACCCCTCCTCCACGACGGACGTCTCGGGCTCGGCGGGCGGACTCGGGGCGGCAGGTATACTTTGCTTCGACGACCGACGGCTCCCCAGGGCGGGGAACGGCGCCATGGCGAACACGTCGTCGTGCCGCTTGTCCGGGAGGGGCGGGGGCGGCGACGACGTCCGGCTCTTGGCGCTCGTCTCCCCGTCGGACGAATCGAGTTCGTCGTCGGCGAGGAGGGGCTTCTCGCCGTACTGGTGGCCGACCAGCACGTCGTTTTCGGCCTGGGCGCCGAGCTCGGCCGCGGGCTCCTTGACGCGCTCGTGGCGTCTGCGCTTGCAGCTCACGTCGGCGTCCTCGTCCTGCGTGGTGGCGCTATCGCATTCGGCGTGGTACGCCGACGAGCCGCACGTGTTGAGGCTCTCCTGCTCGGGGGTCGCCACCCGGGAAACTTTTCTCCGGGGGCGCACTGAATCGTACTCACTCTCGGGGGCGTTGGCGCGCAGGTCGCTCGCGGACCCGATGGAGTCGTCGGAGAGATACGCCGCGTCCGCGCCTTTGGATGCCGCGCTGATGGTTCGGTCTGCTCGTTTCCGCCGTTTCCCTGAAGGAGGACAGTCGGTCAGACACTTCCAAGGGTCGGCTCACTCAGGTAAGACAGTCTCAAAATGTCAACCCGGACTTACCTCCTTCGTCGCTGTCGTCTGAGGAGAGGTCGGCGATGTCGTGGGTTAGTTTCTCGTATTTAGAGCGGTCCTCGACGGGCGCTCTGGTGAATGGCGGGGAACACGTCGCGGGGTCCACCACCGGAGCATCGCCCATGAGGTTCGCCTCCACCGGAACTTGCGGAGCTGAGGGACTTAACAGCTGCCAGTCTTTGGGCTTTGCGAATTCATTTATTCTCATTCTAGGAGGCACACCTGTAACAACCAAGGACACTCGCTTATAGCAGCACAATTCAAGATCTTCAAGTCACGAATAACTCGGCCAGTATCGTCCTTCTAAAATTTCCTTGTTCACTTTCGGGTGTTTGAGAGAAGATGGCCACATAGTGAAACGTAGGACTTCTGCCTACTGCTATCTCTAACAGCAGAGCAACGAAATTTTCAAATCAGTATTGTCTGCGATGCCACGTCTGTTCCAACTTCTACGTAGCATAACCGTAAGCTGTTCACCACAACTACGTAACCGAGTGTATTTTTTTTTAATTATCATTTTTATTATTTATTTTCGTAACCTGATCTTTGCAACACCACATCGCACCTATAAAAAAATAAAAAAAATGATAAAAAAAAGAGAGAGAAAAAAAAAGACGCGAATCATTGGTGAGGCGGCACCGGCAATTTCAAAGGCAGAAATTTCTTCATCTCGTGTTACCTATCGCAATTTTTCATCGCATTAAAGGGGGTTAACCGCACACAAACAAGAGTTATCCTAGGTCAGGTTAACCTAAGTTAGGTTAGGTCTTCTGTCTTGTGCCTTGCTACGACTGCGCTTGCCACGACTGCGCTTGCCTGTCGCCAAGACTGATGCTGCTTATTTCTCGGCGTCGGTTACTGACGCTGAGAAGTAAGCCGCATCAGGCTTGTAACGTATACCTAATTTATGTGCCTTTTGCCTCTCTTCGCTCGGCTTCTCGACGAAAGGAAGAACACAAGCGGTGGAAAATTACACCTTTGAAATTCAATAAGTACAAATACACAAAAAAAAGCCATTTTCCCAGGGAAAATTAGTTTAGTTCTTAAACTTTTTCCTCGATAATGGTATACCTCAATTCGTACAGGTTCATCAAGAATCCTCCAGTAATATTTTTCGTTGACGAATTGAACACGTAAACTGTCCGTCTCTTTTTTTGCAGAACCGCTCGGGCTATGTTGTCTATTCTCCTGCAAGTACAAATCACGTTTCCCCAGCAGCGGTTAATTTTATTTGCAGACGCCGAGGATGTTACCTGACATAAAAATCGACTTCTACTGTCCAGCCAGCGGCCGGAATACTTCTTTAAGATTAAGTGCAGGCGACTTGTCCCAATTCTCGCCAACGTTTGTTTCCGACATCTCAAAATACCGGAAGCTATCTTTGAAATTTCGTTTACGATACGTAGATCGTGCTCGGGCGGCAAAAAGACCGACATCAGTGATGGATGTTAAGTTTTATCTAACGTTACTGGCTGCCGTCCTTATTTGATCCTCTTGATATATCCTATTCCAGCAAGTTTTCATTTCATTCCCAGGGTATGAAGAGCGAGAGGTTCTAGCCACCATTCCAGCAGGGTTCTTGCTTCTCAGACAATCGACATGCGATTGGAATCTTAAATGGTTACAAGAATGACAAACAAAATTGAAAACTGATTGCAATGCCATGCAGGTAAAGGTCGTCATGCCATCTTGCCAGGAATCTCCCTTCACAGGTGTAATTTGTATTCATCAAATAATATGAGGGTTGCCTAGGCTCCACCATTTCAGAGCCGTCGATCTGGGAAGATGGCAAGACGTGGTTTACATGATAATTAACTGGTCTTGACATAGCTTTAAAGCGAGTTCCTCAAACAGAGAGGTGGTAGTTGAAATATACAATATGCTCATGGAAACTAACTACAGGAACATGCCAAGGGGTTCGCAGGCTAGTTTCATTCACAGCTTTACGTCACGTTAATGAGAACGTTTGAAAAGCAGCGGTTAAGGTGCATTCTGGGAGGCAAACAGGATTAAGCAAGAGATTTGGTAGCTTAAGGGTCAAAATGGCTCGTCCAGAATTTTCGAAGGATGAAAATGATTTAAGGCATGAATGTTCCAATATGGGAAAGAAAAGTCGTCTATGAAATCGAGTGAAGCTCGCAATCTTGTGACGGTCTTTCTAGTTAAAACAGCCGCAGAACTAAAGATGCAGCGTTCTGCTCTGTCTACCAAACCCGCAACTCAGAAATAAAAATACTTCAGTAAAAACCCGTCCTTGAAATAGCTAAAAACATCTTCCACAAAGTTAAAGATTTAGGATAGCGTCTTGCTACAACCACTACCGCCACCTTTCCTGACTTTTTGGTAACAAGAAGGAAACACTACAAGGGAAATGCCATAAGATCCTCATAAACTAAGCCATCATGGACAAATCACCGATAAGAAGATACTTCTCGGGTGAGGTAAGGTTAAATCAGATAGAGCAAGGTTTGGTTTTGCTCAGTTAGATAGGCTGAGGTAGGTTAGGTTTTGGGCTGTTATTATGTTAAGCTGCATCAGGTAAGGTTAGTTAGGTTGCATTAGGTTAGTGACTTGCAAAGTGCCGGTTAAGTCTATGTCGGACAGAGTCCACTGGGTTATGATTAGGTTTCCGTGGTCCAAGTCTCGGCCGCACAGTATCTAGGTAGAACTTATTCCTTCATCTACGTCCACGTAAGGGGGAACATGACCATACAGCCAATTCTACGACTAAAACTACGATAAAAGAAACTCATTCGAAATAACATAACAAACAAAACAGCAGACATAGAAACACAAAAGAAATGCCATTCAGAGCTGATGGTCTGGAATGTGACAACCTCCTCATCTCCGACATGTTGGCTACGCCCGCGTGAAGACAAAAAAAAAGTGTGAAAACAAAGAAAAACAACACTGCACCGTTAATTTGGCAATTGGTACTTTATTGCTGCAAAGGTTCACAGCAGTACATGGGACACGGCGATTCACTTCTCTCACGCATACAACATGTCTCCGCCAACAAACTCTACATAGAATTTAAAGAAATCAAAGGAAGACATACATTTACACACAGCCATTCTCACAGTGTACCCCATCACGGTGAAAATCATATCGTGCAAATACGGTTCAGAGCTGTCGTCGATTTTTTTGTTTACAAAGTCTGTCACATTCCAAACAATCGATGAACGGTCGAGACCAAAAGTCGATACCTCGTTAACAGAAGTCGCTCCTTGTGATCTCGACTGCACGTTTACACAAATACGTTGGGGATGAGAATTTCCATCACCGGCGCTAAGTAAGATCAGAATTGGACTTCAGACGGAAGGCTTAAAAGACACACACCTTTTTGTTGTTTTTGATTAGTTTTGGACTTGACGCGGTTAGACGGGTGTAGTAAGTATTTTTGGTTAATTTTCTATGAACAGACAAATCAATTGCCACATTAAAGAAAAGTTCTCGTTCGGTGTTGCCAGATTTCGCAGTTTTGTGAATTTTAAGCGCAACTTAAGAACCATTAGAGATAACCTTGCCATATTCGGATTGTTCTTGAGCTGAGCTCTGCGAAACTAGGTAATCTTTACCGGTTAAAAAGTTAAGCGCAGTTAAAGAGGACGGAGTCGCAAAATCTGGCAACACTGCCGAGCGCTCTCGTTTAATATGCACTGTACGTCAACCATAAAAAACTGACCAAATTCCGTGATAGGCTGGTTGGACTTTCCAAACCCAAAACCGGCATAGGGTTCCAAAACGGGTATATTTCGAATCAATATAGCCTCCAAAGAAAAGCTTTTATCTTAGTGAGCTTGACGAAATTTTTGCTAATGCAATATTTCGATTTTACATCATTAAGGGTTATCTGACACCAACGTACATGTGTGTAAGCATCTTTTGTATAGCCACAAGACAGACGTAGAAGGAATGCGGCATCCGTCATATATATTTGAAATAAGACCCAGACAAGAGAGAGATCAACCGATCTTCGCCCAGAACTTCTCATTCCAGTCAAAATGGTTCCGTGGCCAGAGATGGGGCACCTATGGGCAGAGTGCCCATGATCACAGAGGACGAGCCCATTATCACAAGCGAAGAAAGAAAAGCTGAGCATAAGCCCTTCACAAAATCGGTGTCCCATTTGTGAAAGCAGAACCATAGCGACCAGACTTAACAGCAACCAAACTCAACACAGCGAATAGACGTCTATTAGACGTTCCAGCGAACCACTTCGACTTCAGGCAAATAACCTAGCTTGACGTAGCCTTGGTTATTCAGGACGCTACTACTCGCCCGGACTGAAATGAAAGGGTTAACTGAAAACGTCTTGAATAGTCCTGAATCAGTTCCAGAAATGAAAGAGAGCAGGTATGCCCTCAAATACATCACTATTCACGAGAAGATGGACCAACTGATAACCATATTAAGCGAAAAGCTCAGCAAAGAGCAAATAAGGCTATTGCTTGGTCTCGAAAACTAGCGACGGTACGTGTTGTTTTCATAATTCAAAACCGAAACAGGGATTCCTTTCTTCCGTGCTGAACAACTCCCTGCACTTAAACAGTTTCTCTGCACTATTTCCAAACAGGTGTAAAACCGCGATTAGTAACTGGTGAAGGTTTGTTTAAGCTATTAACGAGTTTTGACTTAAGCTAGCCTACTGAATAAGTAAAGCTAGGTGATAAACGAAATTCAGCTTTAGATAAGACTCATAACCTCAACTGCAGACGTCTATTCGTTTTGTCGATCCCGTACTTATTTCTTGCCGATGTTTTACATGAAAGTTCACTGGACGAGATCGGATGGATGGAACAAAAGACCGGAGATCAAAGCAGGGAAAATAGTTGCGCCTATAACAATTTACCAGCATTG
>Ga0058701_10003415_pt1 | contig 12549 bp, 6 predicted proteins | sample AgamicOrMae_FD_97039 | JGI IMG/M metagenome (GOLD analysis project Ga0058701, IMG submission 97039) | Agave microbial communities from Guanajuato, Mexico - Or.Ma.e | ecosystem: Host-associated > Plants > Phyllosphere > Phylloplane/Leaf | place: Guanajuato, Mexico | collected 2012-06-04
CCTTATCAGCCGCCTCCCACCGAGCAGTAACCAACTTCTCTTTTAGGTAGCCTCAATGGTTTAGGTACAGGAAGGTAAAACAGAAGAGAGCATGATTTGGTTATTTTTATAGATTATCCTATCAACAATCATATCCATGAAAAGGTCTCGTCAAGACCTTTCAATTGGCATGGTTATTCATTACATCATCAAAAATAATCAATTTACGCTCATTATTTTACCTTCATATCTACAAACATAGGTATGGGACTATCTAAAATAAAGGTTTATTTTAACTATGATGAGCTAGGTTCATGTTTGAGGCAGTTGGTGAAGTTCGGAGAAATGTTCCTCGTTCTGGTTGGTGACGAAAAATGCAGTAGTTATGAAATGTGACCTTTAAAATGCAGTGTATAATTTCTACACTTATGAAACGCTCTCGAGCTCCTCTGCTAATAGTGGAACAAGAGGTAGGCAAAGCGGCGATCGCGAGTGCTTATCCCGTAAACCAATTAGCCCGCTAGATTAGCGAAATTAGTTTATAACAATAAAAAGTTTGACGAGCGCGCTATAAAACAAGGCCTTGTACGGTAGGGTACCTTGCGTAAGTGAACGGTAATGAAGAATGGCTGCTTGTAGTCTGGTCACGTGGTCTGAATTTACGAGCGTGGTCGCGTCTTGCCTTGATGAGGCTGCACACGCAGAACTTTACACGAACGTTTCGAAACCGAAATATTCCATTCAAAATTTAAATCAAATTTGGGGTTTGGAAGTGTGAATTTATTCGTGAGTCTCTATTTTGAACATGTGCAATCACTTGTAAGGGCCGCAAAGGTTGATTTTTTCTACTCGTGTTCCACCGGGCTTTTTTTTAGCCAAGTCAGGCAACGAGATACCAACGCATAACACGTATTATATTTTAACCTTAGTTAACCCAACCAATTTGTGGCCTCTCACATTAACCCTCTACCGCCCAGTGATGCCGTTCGGCAACGGAAAAATTTATTTTAGAGGATCTTTTCAGCTCAGTATTGTCACAATCTAAAAAATATCACCCCTCTGGAAACCTAAAATTCAATGATTTAGGTATTTTTCAAAGCTTTAAATTTCGTATTTCAAAGGAAAAATCCTTGCAATTTCTCTTAAGCTAAATTTCACTCCCCATACTTTGGGCCGTTATGGATTAAACCGAGCGGAGAATGCCGCGTCCAAAAGTAATTTTCATAAACACAGGCATTTTAACAATAAGATGAAAAATTAAATACGCAACCTCATTCAACGAAAAAGAGTTCGTGAACACAAAACATGGTGAATTTTCTATCAAAAATATCGTGGAGTTCATCTCAAATCAACGTGAGAATCTCAAAGGACATCGTACTCTTTGTAGTCAGCTCGCTCTTTCTTTATGTCTGGCCCCAAAGTTGTCCAGTTTGGGACCAGGTCTGTGATTACGAGAGTATCAAAAGACGGCGGCCTATAGGTAGGGGTGGCCCAAAGCAACCTCTTATCAGCGTTCGTTGCAACCTCATCTTATTCCTTTGAAGAACGCCGACTTGGGTACTATGCCAGAGCCGCATAGGAACAGGAGTATGAAGATGAAGATTTTTGGCCCCAAAATGTGGGTCAGTGGCACAGAAGGCTTTCTGAGCGAAACCGGCCTGAATTTGCAATGAATTCTTGTCGCATGACAATAGCTGTAAACAACTGTTCTCTTGTCATTTTTGAGGAATTCTTGAGTTTGGCTGATGAGTCTCGAGGTTTTACTTTTCTTAATCAGCTGACACAGTTTAGAACAGCGTCAAAGGACTTGTTCTTCGGGAGTATGAAAAATTGCAACGCCAAAAAATGGTTAAGCGGAGCGAAGAATTTTTCATCTTGAGCATTGTTTTCGTTGGTTTGATGAGTAGTAGCAGCAGGGTATTTCAGTGATCATCAGCGAGTGAATCTTGTTTCAAGAAAGTATCAGGCTTAATAAAACATCCTCAGCGTACTTAATCTAGGAATTCATTGTGAGATTCTTTGAGTTAAATTAATCTAAAGAAAGCTTACAAAAAACCTCCGTTCGCATTTTTTTCTCCGTCTTTGATTTTCACCGCTTCTTTAAAAAGAACAACTAACCAATTTTTTTAGAAAATTCCTAAGGTTAACTTTACGGATATTGAAACAAAAAGTACCGAAACAGTTAAGTATCGACCAAACTTTTCTTATCACGTTGAGTTTAAACAATGAAGTATTGTTTAAAAACAGCCCTCCCAAAAAAAAACGAAAAAAAAACGTGAGTATTTGTCCTTGTAGAAAGAAAAATTGACACTTTTGGATCAAAACTGAAGAAAATCGATCGAGTCGATATTGAAGATTTTTACATTTTAGAGGCGAAATTTGCTTTTCTTTTTTCAAACACACATTTTTAATTAGGTAGCCAACAGTTAAGAAATGAATCTCTTGTCTTACAGATTACGATGCATTTTTGCAAATTTATATAGTTTTTCTTTCCCAAATCGTGCCTTCCGCTTATATTTCTTTTAATTTGCACAACGATTGTAAGCAAGGGTCATTTAGAAGTCGCTATTTTTAATCAGTTTCTGCGGTACAACACAAAACGCTCTAAAACAATCAGAGGTTCTACGAGTGGTTACGTGAGTCGCTATTGCGGTAATTTCGCCGGAAACAGCTGGCATTGCGTAAGCCATGTTATCAAACCAGTCAACTTGGTGCTGGGTCGAGTTTCTTGATATCCGGGACGAGATATTAATTAGTTTGATTGGTACTCGTCTTCTATTGAGGATATCTTTGATCGCAGGAGCAACCCTCTAGACCTGCAAAGATCGTTTCATACCGAGTAATAACTGTTAATGTGTTAGTTTACTTCCTCGGTCATCACGAGAAGATTTCGCCTTGGCCTTAGTGAAGCTTAATGTAAGAGCGCTAGCAATGCGATGAGGAAAACTGATTTAGCCCATAACAGCTCAAAGTTCTTGGAATACGAAATTTAGCTTAACCCACCACTGCCCAGCGATGCCGTTCGGAAACAGAAAAAAAAATAGAGGATCTTTTCATTTGAGTATTGTCACAATTCAGAAAATATCACCCCGCTCTAAAAACCTAAAATTTAATTATTTAGGCATTTTCCAAAGCTTGAATGCTTATTTCAATGCAAAAAATCATTCAAATTTGTTTTAATAGCTAAAGTTTTACTCCAAATACTTTGGGCTCTTATGGGTTAAGGGAAATTGAAAGGATTGTTTCCATTGAAATACTGTACGCATTTTTAAGCTTTGAAAAATGCCTAAATAGTTAAATCCCTGTTTCGCGTTGCAGCTTGATGTTGCAAAACGCGTTTTCATTTTCCTCGGCTAAAAATCTTGTGAGGGACTCGTAAACATCGAAGTTGCTCTTCCCCGCTGCCGATACTCTTTCGGAAGGGACTTCGGAATAAACTTCGCTCTCAGCCCTGAAATGATTTCCGTTTATTCTGAATCACCGGTAAGAAGACAAATCTTGATGACGTTCTTCGAAATGTAATTATGATAACGTCTAGACTCTAATCTAAATTCAAAGGTGAAAACAGTAATTAACATGTGAAGGATTCAACGCAAGCTCATTCTCGACTAATTATAGTGTCTCCGCAGATTCAAGGAGGGCGCAAACTGCAAGACATGGTTTTTAATTACCGGTGTGTATTCATTTCAAAGGTACTCGATGTGAAATCACCGGAAAACTTCCTGGTTGCCGACTTGAATCTTAAGATATCATCTGTGGTTAATTCACACGAGTCGTCTTAAATTCTTGTGACTTGTAAGCTTAGACTCCATCGCTGTCTACCTTTCTTGTTACAGCATGATTTAAACGTAGTTTCAGTTAAGTTTCTTAAACTACACTCCTTTGTCGCTCCTCGCAAATCTGCCTTGTGCTTTCTTTCAGCGCTAAAAAAAAGCATTTTTCTTCAAAGTGCGCCATTGTTTGGTCGTCACCATTTTATTTTTTACGAGCGCGACGCCTTCATCACGTCATAAATGTTACTTTATATCACGCCAAACAAGATTTAGCATTACCCAAAAGTCGACGCGGGTGAATATTGCATTCTTGATTCATGCGGAAATTCTGCATGCAACACTTCGGCCCCGAGCCGATCGCATACACAACGGTAAATCGCAGATTATCTAAACATCATTGCTGAATTTCAGAAGGCGACAGAAGTAAGTTGCACTGTTTTATAAAAACGTTAATTTAACTTTAACATGTTTTATCCTTTGTATAAGATGTGTAGGATTCTTTTCCCTGTAAAGCGTCGATGGATAAGAACATACAATAGCGTACGAAAAAAAGAAGTTATGTTGTAGTACTTTGCTGCGACTAATAAATTAAGTGTGAGCAAATAAATCATCTTTAGCCATTTGATCTCAAATTTTCTAAAAAAACATAATGGAGACTATGATTTTGTTGCCTTACAAAAACTTATTTTCAATTTAACCTCAACAAATCAGACTTGTTGCGATGGCAGTTTTAACAATATGAATTGCTACCTCAACATTTACAGTTGTCGCCGCTATAAGTGACATTGTCATCACGACAATTCTAGTTTGCTGAAAACGTTTTGTTGACGCAACGAAGTCATTTTCTCCGCGAAGATAATATGACATCAGGGCTTAAAGAATGGTCACTGTCAGAAATTGTTCATAATTCTGCATTCGTTATGCGTAAGGTAGTGTTTTGCTTTTAACATTCTAGGTTAGTGTGGAATGTGTGGAGTATGGTAAAGTGTATTATAGGGTGGAAAATAAATTTTATTTGAAAATTACTCAAAAAGAGGGGTGGGAGCTTGAAACTAAAGTGGTTGATTTTATGTAAGGGAAAGAGGGGGTATGAGGAAGTTGAGTAGAATCAGGTTGATGAGCACGGAAAAAATGGTTTTGTTGCGGCAACAAAATTAGGGACAACAAATAATTTTTTTTATTGCTGCAACCAAAAATTTTGCAGCAGCAACCAAACGTTTTGTTGGTCGAACCAAACATTTTGTTGTAACAAAATATTTTTGTTACCCCTATTTCAACAAATGATTTTGTCGGTATAATAAAACCTTTTATACCGTGGGGGCTTCGTGGAGCTAAGTTTGTGTTTTGTTTCGTCGAAAGCATTCCATGCGAAAAACTTCTTCTATTATATCTTCAATTCTTTCGAGTGGACTTGGATGAAAAGGACCGCGTGTAAGGAGTCCAAAGTAAATATTTCAAATCCTTGTTAGAGTTTTGTTGAGGCGTACAGACCAAGTTTATCGAAAGCACAGGTGGTCTGCCCAGCAGAGATCGTGTTCCTCGCGACACACTGAGATGCTTTTGGACTTGAGAGGCCCGAAACACTTTTGACACGCAACGGATTTGTCAGCTCTCTTAACTTGAGTCTCTGGTTTTAAACCGGAAAAAGGACCTTTTCCTACTTTTCGTCTAAACGTTCTTTTCCTCAATATATCCGGAAACCCGTCCTATAAACTAACTCTTTTGTCTGTTTCACTTTAAAATCGAGTGTGATGTTCGAGCAGTTAATTTGAAAGATCGAGTTTTTCACCGCTTGGAAGTGAGAAAGACTTTCCTGTAGTTTAATAAATAAAGTTGATAAATCATACTTTTTGTGATCGAACGAATAAAATTCTTGTTGGGGATTCGGATTTTTCTACAAGATTTATAAGGACGCGATTGACTCCTTACTTACCTTGAGGTGGACGTTCTGTGTGCTGTTGTCAAATTTTTAGATATAATAAAATATTAAACACGGTATGAAAACTTTGCTGAACAGAAAGCGGGTTGAATTCTAAAGAAAAATTCTTGTCTGAACGTTTTATAAATGGTATTTACTTTCTAAAAAATTATTTCGTGATGTTGAATATTATTTTTGAAAGAGGAAGGGGCGATACAAGTTCGGAAAGAACGAAGAGTGGTGGCAAGGAAAACACAAGATTAATCATCCGCTTTGTCTTATGCCGTCCAAAATTATAATAAAGTCATTATTCAATTCACCTTTTGCGAGATTCTAAATGTGTCAGTGACAAATATTGCGCGCCAAAAAGATATTAAAGTTTAAGTAACCTGATAAATAACAAATGCGACGAACGGAATTAAAAATCCAATAGCAATTTCATTTGGAGCTGTCATTTCAAAGATGAACTGCCTACTCAGAAACTTTTCGTTGCAGCCTATAAGTCTTTTCAGTTTAGTTTGAAAATACGAAAGAGTTTAGATCACTATTTAAGAAGAGCAATATTTGAGGCCTTTAGCTAAAGGACCCAACTTTTTTTTCCGCGACGCAAAACAAAACGACGTTTTCTTTGTATTTTGTTTTCCGATTTGAGTGTTTTACAAGTGTTTAGACGTATATCGAAATCCGGCCTACATTCGGAAATTTCCAAAACATTAACCGGTTTCACGATTTCAATATATTAAAAAAAAAGAAAAAAAGAAAAGTTGCGCCAATGCGTGCTGTATCGCAGATTCTCTATAAAAAATAATAAAAAAAAGTTGCATTCTTTAGCTTGAGGCACCAAATTGTGTTCCCTATCTTCTTAAACAAGGTAAATCTCGTAGCGCTTTTTTTTTTGTAAAATATGTTGCGACCTTTACTTTCTTTGTAAAGATTATGAATAATACGAAACAAACACTATATAAATAGCATACTTCTTGTGAAAGTAGGGTCTATTTACAAAGTATTACTGGAGTCTGCTAATGGCACTGCTTTACTGGACCGTTGTTGCGACACGGCATCGTTTACAGAATTAGAACTTGACCTTTGCCCCCCTTTCAAGCTATTTTTAACTTTGTTTGTGGATATTTGCTTTTCAGGTTGCCGTTTTTTCCTCGGACATGATCGAACCCAACCTTATCCGCACTGGAAGGGTGACATTTTCCTTGTTCCTTCTCTTTTATTTCACCCAGGTTAACCTTACCGACGTGGTCGTATTTCGTTGATTCTTACCATGATAGATCAAATCACGGCGCGACAGAATAATGATATTAAATATCAATCACCTGCTTCACTGTATGAGCGAAATGGTCAGTAGAAGCCTATGAACGCTAGTATTCGTGGTACTGAGTTATAACGGGATGCTAAAGAGGATAGGGTGGTTTGGAGTAGAGGCTATGATACATAACAGAGAGGAGGCATTTGGCAGACATTTTATTTCTTATGGGACCGTCAAATGCATTGTGGCTTACGGAGAAACTTCGGAAACAAGATGGCGGCTTCCAAGGTTTTGCACCCTCAATGTCTCCTCTCTGGTATATCCAGGCCTCTAGTCTGGAGTAAGGTTGTAGAAGACCTTACAAAGTCTTGGGTGTCTGTTTGGAGTCGGTCTTCCTGAAGCCCAATAGTAAAGGCATGTTCCTTGACCCACTACCGCCCAGCGATGCCGTTCGGAAGCACAAAAAAATATTTTAGAGGATCTTTTCAGTTCAGTATTGTCACAATTTAAAAAATGTCACCTGTCTGAAAACCTAAAATTTAATCATTTTCCGAAACTTAAAATTGCGTATTTTAATGGAAAAATTCCTTCCAATTTGTCTTAAACTAAATTTCACTCCAAATACTTTGGGCTGTTATGGGTTAAGCCATTATAGTCTATACTTTATTACAAGATCGGTATTTTTGTTCGGCTTTAATCTAAATTAGGTATCTTAAAAACAATCAAAAATGAGCCAAGCTGTTGCGGTGCATTCGAGATCGTAGTTAATTATCCATTTCAAACTCAGACCGTGGTATTTGCATAGGCATCTTTGTACGACTTCGTTGCCCACATGAAGCCATTTATTCTGCTCACTTGGAAAGATTTCCCTGCTAAAAATGCAGATCAATTTTTTGGGGGAAATGTGGCATCGAATAAGAAGCCGGTGTAGATTCCGTTCACGAAGTCATTCCGGAAGGATCGGTTGTTCTCGGCTCGCTTCGGCCAGGTTGTCTCCGGGGACCAATTCCGGGCATTTCGTAACGAATTGCCATTTGCTCGAATATTGCGCCCTTGCTCTAACCAATCCGACCGAAATTCGGAAGGAAGCTTTACTGAACTGAAACAGGTCGAAAGGTCCGCCGCTCTGTGTACACTTAAGGAATTCTTTAACATTCAAGAATTCTCCGTCTTCGAAACGGCCCTGCTTTCCTCCTTCACTTTTTAAGTTTTTTATTACATTTTCTAAGTTATCTAATATTCTGTACAAAGCCTTTGCGTTTTTCTACCTTATGCGTCACGTTTTTTTTCTATCTGGAGCCAAAAATTTTGGCACCCGTGCTAATCATAACCACCTATACACGTTTTGTAGCAAAAGTCGTTTGCATCTGGAGCTCCCAATAAACGTTCCTACAGATATAACACCCCAGCCAAAGTGTTTGGTTCCCCAACAAACGCACATTTTTTGCATACTACTACTTAGTAAAACTAGACTACGAAAATCTTCCAAATTTCGCACATTAACGTATAAACACATCAACATTTACATGTTAAAAATTCAGAACACTTGAAATACCTCGTCAAAAGTAATTTGCCTTGCAACAACAATCTTCAGGTCTAAAAATCGATTCTAAGAAGCCGATAGTTTTCATGCTGGGTCCAGTAATGGCTATATTTAATGTGATACCAGTAAAGGAAGTGGCCCATTTGACGCATTGGCCGAAATGAAAGGCTGAGAAGATCATTTCGATGTAACAGCACTGTACATTTTCCCAAATTCGCTGACCAGGACTGGACTCGGCTAGACATCTGTCTTCTTGCGGGAGAATGTCGTAAGCTTCTTCCTCCCAACGAGATTGGAGGAGAAGCCACCGCCTTCGCCACACTCGGAGAAAAGTGCTGCAAAACAAACCGGGCCGTGCTGAGCCGGCCACGTTCGACGAATGATCCAAATGTCCGTGGCATGACTCTTTGAGGAAAACACTTCTCTCTCCGAAGAATCGTTAGGAACAATGTTTTAAAGATTGACTCGTTCGGCCGGAATGTAGTCTCGATGGTGTGTTCATACTGCAATACAAAATACTGTTTATTGGTTTTGAAGATGTTTTTTATTTGATGAGATTCAAAGTCAACAGCGTCTGTTTCTCTATTAAGCATGTCTCCCCCCCCCAAAAAAAAATGATGATTCAAATTAAGAGAAAAAAATGGACTCATCGCGCCATGAGTAACGTAAAAAAATATTTCCTAAAAAAAATCGCCTGTAAAACGATCAGAATTAGCTCTTTAATGAGCGACTAAACAAAACGTTTGTTTAAAAAACTGAGGTCTAGTTTTGATTATCAGCCTCATTTCTTGATAACTGGTGCCTTTTTAACCCACTGCCGCCCAGCGATGCCGTTCGAAAACAGAAACATTTATTTTAGAGGAACTTTTCAGTTCAGTATTGTTACAGTTAAAAAAATATCCCCGTCTGGAAACCTGAAATTTAGTCATTCAGGCAGTTCCAAAAGCCTTAAATTCCGTATTTTAATGAGAAAAATCCTTCCTTTTACTCTTAACCTAAATTTCACTTCGAATGCTTTGGGCTGTTATGGGTTAATTATTTGAGACGGTATTTTTTGATAAATGGTATTTTTTTTAATAAGTTTACCATTTGCGATGTTTAAAATTTATTTTTTAAAAAAAGAAAAAAGAATAAATATTCTGAAAAAATGTCGAGTTAAAGCGCGGCAACCAATTGTTTTCCTGTTCCCCTGTTTTATTGAATTTAAGGTGTTCCTCATCTGCTTTCTGCATTAGAGTAAGCTGCACTTTGCTTTATTTTGCGCTGCATACGCCTCTTTCTGCAGAGAAAGCAGAAAGGTTCTCAGCAGGCCTGTCACTAAGTACACTTGAAAGTGCATTTCATGCAGAAAACCGGTGTTGAAGTAAAAGCCGACGAAATAAAACAGCTCATGCATTGCATTCGGAAATTACGATGCTGTGTGGAATCCCTTATGATAGACCTACTCTGTAAAAAAAATGCTTTCGAGGGGACTTTAGTCGGAAAGCTTTGAGAGTGAAGCTTTCACTCAAAATTTTTAGGAAGTGTTGGTATTCTAAACAGGCTTGCCGACTGGCTCTAGTATAGGGGAGGTGGGTTATTGGGTTCGTAAATTATTGACGGAAATCTGTGGTCTTGAGATTGCCAAGAAATTTTGGATATTGCGCACAATCGATTTAAAGTACTCGATTTATTCGTGATAAAGACAGACAATATCTGTGTGTATTTCACTATGAGTTCGTATGGTATGCGTTGTTTGCTTTTGTGTGTTACAGCTCTAAGAGAGTTCAATATTTTCTATCGAAATTTTATTGGATCATTTCTTTGTTTCAGGTGCGTTTACTTGAAATTGAGGTTTCTAAATCAACTTTACCTGTAAGTACATTGACTGCTTACTATAAGAGCGATCTAAAAAAAGATACGAACAAATAAATGGCTATGATACTCGTGGCATTGATGCAAATCGCCCCACCCTCCCCTACGTTTACCAGAAATAGCTTTACCGTTGCCCTAATAACATTTAAAAATTTAATGAATTTCACAATCAACATTTTTTTTTAAAAAAGGAGTTTTTTCTGTTTTTTTAGCTGATTCTTTCACGTTAAAAGAAGTGTTACCTGGGCACGAATCGGTTATTTTATTTTTATTTTTTTAGTATTATTTTTTCCCCTAGGGCCAATTGACTATATCAATGCATGCTGACTGTTCTGAACTACGAGCATTAATAAAACACAACTTTGAAAATATTTTTTTTTGTTATCTGTGAACTTTTTAATAGAAATAGGAACCTAAATCATTAGCACGGTAACTTTCGATGTTCACCGCTATTTTAGATTCATTACATCTCTGAGGGCTGTTTACGATATCTTCAAATGTTTATTGTATGACCATTTATTTCCTGAATCATCTTTTAAGGAAAAGTGAAAACTACAGAGTTAACTTTGCCCAGGGTAAGAACCAGGAAGACTATCCTAGTTTTCTTGGTCAGAACTCACACTCAGTTTCAAAACCCAATTTCACAAATTTATCAGCAGATAGATTCTCCTTAATCCGTCCGCATGTAATTTTTAAAACATTTCCTTGGCGCAAATCTGTCAATCAGTTCCGAATGTGCGATTTCTAATTGTAACTTTTTATGGACTCTACGCATAAATTATTCAGAGGAGCACTTAGAGTGATGAGTAGGCAATATGTAGCACACGAATGTTCTCCGGTTACCTACCGCACCGTACTCTCTTATAAAATGTAGAATGAAGCCTTGAGTCGATATTTTAATTCTGATCTGAAATATCTTCTTTTAATGAAAAGGACTCTGGAAGTCGTTGTCACATTATTCTGCACGGGCGGCAGGATTTATGAAGGAGACAGCTCAGAATTTTGACACAAAATTGACGATTGAAGATGATTTTTTTTTTTTGCAGATGTCAGCCGAGGGGCTGTTTGGATTAAGACGTTGCTAGTAATTGGTTTCAGATTTGCAGTGTGAATAGGCGGTGCGCTCGTGCGGATATATTTCGTTCCCTTCCAGTCCATTCCAAGACATAATTTTATTTGTGAGAACTCCCAGCACAGCAGTCGTAAGAAAAAGAAATAGTAATTTTGACCAGACGTTCGTTGATAGTTAAATAAGCAACCTTTTTAACACACTGCTTTCCTTCAGGTACCACCTTTTTTTTAACAAAACGAAAACTATCGTTGTAAAATTGAAGAAAACGTACTGACCTTATAAAATAAAAGGGATTTTTTTCCTTTTCCTCTTTGTTTTTTAATTTTAGGGCTTCTTTCTTTCGGAGAAGGGCTTTGTGGTTTCGATCGAGTCCGTTTATGTATGTTAGCCTGTACACAGATGTATGTCACAACAATGTGAAAAATGTTTTGCCGTTGTACCCGCTAAAAAAGTAACGATAAAATTTACTTTAGGAGAAAAAAAAAATAGTCCTAATCACTGGAAAGTGTGCTACTTTTAGCAATTTATCGGCACAGTTTTCTTGAACCAAAGGTGAATATTTACTCCAAAGTAATTTTTACAGCTTTTTTTAGTGTATAGGCTTCCAATAAACAATAAAAAAAGCAAGAAAAAAAATAGGTAATTGCTTTTGAGGGACACAATAGAAGCATTTTCTTTGGGCCTCAACAAAAATCAGCTATCTGGTGGGGCCAAGTGACAAGTTCTTTCTTCACAATCACGTCGCACTGCGGACTACCGCAGGCCAACAATGGACAGCCTCTTAAATTACCCCTTTGTTAAGAAAAACAGGTTAAAGATGTAGCATCTAAAGATTTTGTCTGTCTCAAGTGCAGTTGTCCCAGATTTCACGACCCTTTAAAACCGCAGTTTACAGTTTGGTTGATCTAAATTTGAAAATCAATTCATTTTTGCATTGCTCAGCCAGCGATCCAAAACATACCCAACATCCTAGATTATATCTGAGGATTCCTGAGTAAATCGTAATTAGAACAAAATCAGGAAATCTCGCAGCGCTTTGCGTATCGAGAAAAGACGCGGCCGCTAAGCCATTTTAGTTCTAGTAAAATTTCAGTACATTAATTACCAATTCACCTAAAAAAAATAAGAAAAAAATCTTAAGATTTTTCAAAA
>Ga0058701_10003416_pt1 | contig 12547 bp, 9 predicted proteins | sample AgamicOrMae_FD_97039 | JGI IMG/M metagenome (GOLD analysis project Ga0058701, IMG submission 97039) | Agave microbial communities from Guanajuato, Mexico - Or.Ma.e | ecosystem: Host-associated > Plants > Phyllosphere > Phylloplane/Leaf | place: Guanajuato, Mexico | collected 2012-06-04
CGCTAAGGGCGTCCTAGTCCTCAGCGCGACACTGTGGAATGTGTGCAGAAACTGGTACTCTTACGTCAGACGAGCCTCTTCCACAATCAGATAGAACGGAACATCTGAGGCTCAGACCAAGTTTGCCTTATGGTGGCAATTTTGGCCGCACAATTGAATCCTTGGGACTTTTCTTTGCTGGACTGGGTCCGAGGGCTTCAGTGGGAGCCATCGTTGCGCTTGAAGCCCTTGTTTGGCTCTGAATTTGGCTCTGAATCTAGCTATTCAAATGGCTCAGAATGCTCACCAGCCGGATGACAGTCTCCGGCGGGAGCAGCTGTTTCGGCCACCGTCCTATCGTGCGACTCTGCAAATAATTGGACCAGCACAATGCCCACTCTGTGCACTGTTGACATCACGGACCATAAAATCTCACTCCACTGTCTGGCCCAGAAAAGAGTCTGGCGTGACCGAATTGGTCAACATGGGCCGTCAATTCAAGGGGGAGATTGCCGGGCTTCGTGTGTGACTTTTTTCTCTCTCTATATATTTTTCCACCGAAATCCAGTTGGGTAACAACTGGAAATATATGCTTCGCGATCGCTCCACGATCAATATCGGCCACCAGAGGGACAAGTATTATTTCAGAACTGGCAGCGGAGGCCTAGCCGGACGGCTGACCACTAAGTGGGCCCAGTTGTGACTCTACAGGCTCCCTCATGGTGGGAGATAGTTTCCAGATGGGCGGTGGAAATTAGTGCAGCTAAATGGTCGTTTATCCAACAGTGTGCCAGTGACCAGTCCAGCAGGGCCGGGCCAGGCCGGGGAGTCTTGGCTACTTCTAATGGCAGTGCAAAGTCGGAAGTTTTATTGTAACACCATGTCATTGGTGCTGATGCCAATGTTGATGTAGGAACCTCGAGAGGGATTCCGCTCTGAGTGGATTATAAACGGCCCTCAGGGAGCAATCTAGATTCTAGATTCTAGAAGTCCGAGCTGGCCGAGAAACGGCGAATTAAATCTGGCAGCACTAAAAGGTGCAAACACGCTCGTGCGCCCACATCACGCTTGAGGACTCGTGAGTCTCTCTCTCTCTTTTTGGCTGGCCGCTCTCTTTCTGCGAGGATTGGCCCTGCTCTCCATTGGCCAGAATTGGCGGACACATTTTGTGTCCAATTCTTCCACATAGGTCCCGCTGCTCGTCGTAGCAGTTCGCCTCTACGCGCTAGTGCTGCTTTTGGCCCGGCCGCTGCCCCTGCTACTGCTGCTGCTGCTCCTGCTGCAGCCCAGTCCGCTGCCCTTGCTCCGGGCCGTCGTTGCCCCTAGTCCAACAATGCAAACCCTTCTGACTCCCCTTTGCCTGTGTTTGGTCGTTTAAAAATACCGTAAAAAACACAGCACAACAAACACAGAGCCCAACACAACTAATTATTACCACCAAAAGGAAACCCTCCGCCAATCTACCCTTATCTCTCTCTCTCTCTCTCTCTCTCTCCTCCCTTCTCCTCATTAACTCAATGAAACATTATTTATTCATAAACACTTGATAAGACCTCAATTTTAGGAACTAGCCTCGGTATAATGACATTATCTTAACATTAACACCACCGCTCGACTTTCGTGTCTAAGCTTCTGAGCTGTTCCCACAATATTGGTGATCGGGATACTATTTCTAACTACTGCAAATTCACCTTAGGCTCCAGCTATCCTCTAGAGTTTCAAGCGACTTAAGGAAAACTCAGTCATCGCAACCTAAGCACAAGGAAACAACCTCTATATACCGTCTCAAACTCGAGAACCATCATCTCAAATCGATTATAATCAATTCATCGATCGTCTGGTGGTAATTTATAACTAAATTTTAGCAACATTATTCAGCCGAGCCCATCATGTCACATCAAACTGGCATTCATGCAAGCGATGAACTTAAGGCTACATTTGCCAAGTGCAAGTCACAGCGTGAAATAAGATGTCTCAAGTTATCTATCGATAAGGAAAAATTGATTTGTGATGAGACTAAACCAATGTCTATCTCCACACCAGATTGGAAACAGGATTGGCAATCCTATATGGTGTCATCTTTCATGCCCAAACAGAAACCTTGCTATGTATTGTTTCGGATTGCTTCTACACACGACAATCAGGAAATGGTAGTTGCACCACCAACTAATAACAATAATAATAGTACCACTAGTAATAGTAAATCGAGCAAATCGTTTGTGTCAAAACTACCCGGCCCACCTAAGCTTTCAAGTATCCTCACCAGTAGTTTGAAAGGTAGTAGCGGTAGCAATAATAATAGTTCAAACGCTACAAATAAGAATGACGAAACCACATCTGCTCAATCAAATGAACAATCAGCTAACGATCAAAATAATGAAGCATCGAAAGATCAATGGCTATTTGTTAGCTGGACACCTGAGTCTAGTTCAGTTCGTGAGAAAATGATTTATGCGTCAACCAAGTCAACAGCCAAACAAGAGTTTGGTAGCGGTTCTATATTTGCCGACTATTTCGTTGCAAGTCCAGAGGATCTATCTCTGGATGCTGTGACAAAATGGATTGAGCGTAAGCAGCATATACGTGATGGAAATATCGATATGAATGAGCTATCATTGAGTGAGCAAGAGTTGCAACAAGTCAAGCTGGATGAGGCTGCATTATGCGCCGATTTGCTTGCTGCATCGATGAACTTAAAGGATAAACAAAACCAAAGAAGCTTGCCTAATATTGAGATGCCCATTGTTGATGAAGCCATAAATGCTTTATACGACTTCAAGCAGGGAAAGTCAGCGTATGTTCAATTCAGTATTGATCCAAAGAGCGAAACCATCTTGTTGGAGAAGAATGAGTCAGCTAACAGTTTCGATTTTACGAAGAGATCAATCTCATCTCTGACACCCAAAGATCATGCACGTTATCATCTCATAGCATTCAATCATCAACATAATAAGAAACAAACCAGAGCTAACATCTTCGTCTATTCTATACCTTTATCTGGTTGCCCTGTCAAGGAGAGGATGCTGTACTCATCTGTTAAGAACTCACTATTGCAAGTGATACAAGAAGAATCAAAAGTTGGGATTAGTATTGACAGGAGAATCGAAACTGATGATCCATCTGAATTGACTGAGAAATTTCTCTACGATGAATTGTATCCCGCTGATGCGAGTCAATCAACACCAACGGCTTTTGTGAAACCCAAAGGTCCACCTAAACAGACTCCATCGTCGAGGAGACGTGTTATGTAGCATGAAGTTTCATCTGCTTCTACATGATAAGGAGTTAGTCATTAGGAGAAAGCAAACAGGCATGTCAATAAAATGGCCAAAGCTGGAGCGTTGATAAAATTTCAACCTCTACCCAGGCAAGAAATGCTTGCTCTCTAAGACAGTTCATAGCTTCTATCTCGACAAGACTTTTCTTGTGCAATGCACTTGAGGTCTTAGTTAGATGTCTGCATTATTCTTAGTCTGGTCGAAGCGCCCACTTCGCGAGTTCTCAGCGTGACGAAACCTCTCGGGACGCTGGAACTGCACTCCCGCCTACAGAGTTGGCATTGATACTTAATCTGATCGAATGACATCTACGTCATACAGCATCTAATCATTTCGCGAACAGACTATACGTCATCTATCAGTGGAAGTTCCCAAGCAGATTCCCCGCTCCTGACTGCGCCAGTTTTCAATTTTGACTTTCAAACAGGTTATCGCCAAAAGTAACGCGACCTAACACGAGCCAATCCCAACTAGACCGGGGACTTGCCAGTTGCTCAGGGTTGATGAGTGGAATATGATACTTAGTATCCTGACATTATCCCGAAATAGGTGCAAGAAAAGTTGGGAACAAAAAGATGAACCTACTCACTATCTACAGGATGAGGGTGCTCAGAGTCACGCTGCTGGAGATGAGGAAGAATTGCCGGAGAATGACGGAGAGATGGCGATCGATGAGATACAGAACGTGTTCAAGTAGAAAGCGAGAGGAGCACAAGCCCATGTCGTGAACATTTGGACTGTGAGTGGTACATGGTTTGCTCTCTCTATGAACTTTATCCTGAGTTTCCGGAAGTTGACGGGATCCCCCACAACCCGCACATTTTGATGCGATCCCACGATTCCGAGACTCGTGCGGGCAACCAACAACTTGATCCTGTGTCGTTCCGGACAGGTAGACTCCGCGAGAGAGGAGTCTCGACTCTTCAGGGTGCAAATTAGATAATGACTGTATCGTCTCCATCTCGAAATGTCTTGATGTTTCTAGAGCATACTACGGATGACTCTAACATGTCATGGCTTAGGTTGATGTTTCTTCCAAACTGAATAGAAGACCCAAATCTCCATGAATGATGGAACGGTGGCCATTCTAGAGCGGAACTCGACGGGTTTCGAAGAGTTCTCTAGGAATTGTTCGTACGCTTTGAGGGCAGCCTTGTTTCCACAACCTGTAGCATGATTTAGATATACACCATCATCTGCTAGACAATCCAGTGATAGATTGAATATTGCCTCAATGAAATGCCATGGATTATCCTGTTGTTTGAGGTTGGATTCAAACGCGGTGAGCGAATCATGGCGCTTTGAAACCGGTATATCTGTTAGATCATTGAATATAATATCGTACTTTTTGCCGCTCTCGAAACTTTGTCTCAACACTTTCATACAATCGTCGATGATTATCTTGTACCTGGGGCCCTCGAGCTCACGCAACACCTCTCCACATGGAGACAGATGCTTGCTACACGCCTCAATAACCACCGGGTCGATCTCTCCCATCGTTACAAACTTCGGTTCCTCTTTTAGAAGTTCATATAACAGACCACCATCACCACCGCCCAATATAAGTATCTCTTTATCCTTGTAGCTGATATTGTCGCGATCCATCAGCGCATTGGTGTAATCAAGATCTATCTCAGCCAAGTTCTGTAAATTATCTAACAATAATAGATTGCCTAGGGAGGGGGAACTAACTATTTTTACATCCTGAAAGTCACTTTTTTCATGGAGCAAAACGCTATCAAAATCGTACTCAAGAACTCGTTCGTCACTAGAGACGAGATAATATGGCGTATCGGTCCTTCCGCGCTTAATGATAGGTATCACCTCGATCGAACCATTCAAATCAAACGATTCATCCAATAATTTTGCCAATTTTTCAACCTGCTTGTTGGTCATTCCAGTTTTGTAGCCACTCGGATCACTAGGTTTGATACTGGAGCTGGGCAATTCTTCAATGTCCAGATTGACACGATAAACGCCGGTAGGCTGAAGTAAGTAGAACTTGCAATGGACCAATAGGCATGCTTGACCAGTTGTGCCGTCTGTATGTTGGACCTCTATGTCATGGGTGAGAGTGGCCACATGCAAGAAATTGCTTAGGTTTTGTATTTGAGTTGTGCCAAAATTGAACAATGATGATACTGCTTTGGCCAGGCACAACTTGATCCGAGCCACCGCTTCCGCCACGACTGGCTGATTAGCTTCACCTATGATTGGCTTCGGCTTCCGGGCGAAGTCATACTCGAGACCAGGGTCATGATGGATGTCTTCACCTAGTTTCTCAAATTCGAACGACAACAAAGCTAGTTTTGTAGCCATATCGACGTTGCGTATGATCACAATAGTTGGAAAGACTCTTATGGAGTTGATAGAACTTGCGCTTGATATATCGGCTCCGGCTTCGATATAACGATGTTAAGTGTATCGGATAACTCTCGCGAATTCCGGGATGCGAATCGATAACAAACCATGATCGGTCACACGTGGTAAACATGCACGTAACAGTTTGAGCCACTAGGTCACGAGCATTGCGCACTTGCTACCGGGGGCGCTCAACGCACTTGAAGGGGCCTTGAGTAAACTCTGCACCCATCTAGCTGATCCAAACAACACAGACAACTTGTCATAAGCAACTCTTTCTCTTTATTCATCTAAGCCAACAAGGCCTCCAACTCGGGCTTGGTGAACATGTGGAAACCGTCTTTCGTAACAGTCGCGACCTCGATGTTAGAGGCGTTTAGTTTATCCTCCATCACATGTTTCAGTATGTCTAGTAGAACTTTTATAGCTTCTTCTAAAGATATGGACTTATGGTATGATTCTTCTAGCGATTGTTGTGCTCCTTCACAGCCAGACCCTATCGCCTTAGCTTCGCAATGCACATAAGTACCGGACGGGTCCATATGAAGTAGTTGAAATCCCAACTTTGGATCATAGCCAGCGAATAAAAGCGCAACTCCAAATGGTCGACTCATCGCCTGACCATCTGAATCTGAGTCGCCGAATTGAATGGCTAGGTTACTTACTGCCTGGGTTACACTTTCAACAGACATCTTCTCGTTGTACAAAAACCAGTGATTAGCAGCTGCAACCCTTGCCCTGTCTATCATGGTCCTCGAATCAGCCATTAGCCCGCTAGACGCACACCCAATATGCGTATCGATCTCAACAATCTTGTCGGTCACCATTGGTACCATAAGGGACGATTGAACACGCTTTTCGACAGCCAAGACGACACCGTCTTTTGATTGCATGCCAATAGCGGTGGAGCCCAACTTGATTGCTTCAATGGCGTACTCCACCTGGAATAGCCTACCCTCCGGGGAGAACGTGTTGACTCCACGGTCATATTCGCTTCGTGTCAGGAACATGCTTTGATAGGTAAGATGGAATTCTTCGAAATAGATACTCAAGTCCAATAAGATGATATTGTATGTTAAGTATTATTTAGGTGGTGAAAAAGACGGCACATTCACGCAATATTTTGAAGCAATCTGTGCACGATTTTCCCTCCAGCATGACAAAAATGCCTGACGCGTACGACCGGCTCGTGCATAGCCCATCTAACTTGGTTTCTCCCCCCGCGCAAACTTTCGAAGCAGCCATCAGCGAAGGTGCACTTGCATGAGGCCACGAGTTTATCCACTCGTCGTTTGCAAGATGCCGGGTCAAAGGATTCCACCAAAGGATCACACCCAGCCTCTCATCATGATCAGCAACCCGTAGATATAGCCATAGTTCTAAAGCAATCGATACATTATATAACTCACCAAACTCAGAGCATAAAAATGAGGCGAATAGAGAGCCGACAGAGCTCCAATCCTCACCTTATGTTTGACATCTTGGCTCCTACTGGGTCCTCAAACAATCTTACGTAATTGTCGGTGTAAGCGAGAAGACGCTGAGATACTGCCTAACCAGCCCATTGCGACAACTCACGGTGACCGTGGAGGTTTATTTTAGATTTGTTCATCTGGTTTGCAAGAAGATCTCCACCTTCCTGACCAATCAGCAATGCCGTGTGAACATTGGACTGATCTACAAGCTGGCCTTAACTGCTCTAGATTTGCCTGAGAACCTTTCAATCGAGCGACAAATGTGAAGGCTATCAAGACGATGGCACGGGCGATGTCGCTTGAATTGTTCGACGATCACGAGTTACGTCTGCAAGGACTTGATTGGAGGCATCTTGGCAAACTTGGGAAGATGCCGGCGAGAGGCGCTCGAAAGATTGTCGGCATGCGTGCGCGTACAAAATAAGTAGTCTCAAGTTAAAATGACCTAGCTGTAACATGAAGTGGGCGGATTGCTTCTCCATCCACTAGTAGTTTCGACAAGCCCGATCGAGGACACGCGCCTCATGCCTGTTATTGGATTAGGCATCTAACAGAAGGGGAAGTTGACTTGAACCACATTGGCGACAGCTTCCCTTTGGATGCTCCAAGATCTCGATCTCCGCCATCTATGTCTAAATTCCCTAAGCTTGCCGACAGCTTTAGATCGAGTCAACCAATCTAGTCCAAATCACGATAGATAATTGTTCTTTCATTCAAACGCACCAATTCGACGATAGCATAGAAATCAGAGATTAAATCGTGAGAAACTTTCAGAAGAAACCATCTCCAAGCCATCGACTGTAGTTTTGATATGAAGATTTTCCTCTAATCTATAATATGGACCAGAGTGTAGGTAAAAGAAAGACATGCAGCGTGTCAGCTCCGGAGGGACCAGAATGCGACATAGGGGGATCCGGCGCTAATCAGCCCCCCACAACAACAAGTAGCAATGATCCGGTTCGTCTCAAAAGGAGATTAGGATTAATGGAGGGGGTTGCCGTCATCATTGGGGTGATAATAGGATCCGGAATATTCGTAACTCCCAGTGAAGTTCTGAGAGACTCGGGCTCCATTGGAGCCTCACTACTGGTGTGGGGTCTATGTGGTGTGCTCTCACTCATGGGTGCCCTATGCATGGCTGAACTAGGCACATCAATCCCGGACTCAGGTGGTGACTACACTTATATCAAGCTCGCTTATGGACCTTGTGTATCGTTTCTATACTTATGGGTGACAGTGTTTATCATTCTACCGGCAAGTAATGCTCTGGCAGCTCTCACCTTCGCCAACTATGTGATAAAACCATTCTTCATTGAATGTGACCCGCCAGAGGAGGCCGTCCGCCTATTCGCCCTTGCAGTAATCCTACTACTAGTCTGGATCAACTGCTACAGCATAAGATGGTCCTTGCGTTTGCAAAACTCCTTTACGATGGCTAAAATTATCGCCCTGGTCTTGGTGATCGGCATTGGAGTCTACCATATAATCTGGAAAAAGAGCGACAAATTGAGTCCCGCGGAGATTTGGTCTGGCGAGCAGATAACTTTCGTAAATTTAGCCAAAGCCTTCTACTCGGGTCTCTACTCTTACGCCGGTTGGAACGCACTTAACTTTGTTACGGAAGAGATAAAGGATCCAATTCGCAATATGCCCAGAGCCATTATCATATCAATAACGACCATAACAATCATCTATGTCTTGGTCAATGTGTCCTATTTCGCTGTATTGAGCAAAAGCGAGATAATAGGATCCTCTGCAATAGCCGTCACGTTCGGGGACAAAACTTTGGGACCAATCAGCTTTCTCATACCACTCTCAGTTTCCTTATCAACAACAAGCGGTTTGAATGCCCTGATATTCTCCTCATCAAGGATATTGTTCGTTGGAGCTAGACAGGGCCAACTTTTCTCACTGCTCAATATGATTTCAATCAAGCATTTAACACCATTTCCTAGTCTCATTGTGGTGGGATGTATGTCTTGCCTGTATCTGGTCACCACTCAAATGTCAGCTTTGATCAATTATCTGATATTCATCGAAGCAAGCTTCGGTGCCCTAGGTGTCTCAACTGTTCTAGTCCTGCGCTACAAGTGTCCTGATGTAGCGCGCCCCCTAAGGGTCCACACTTATATACCAGTGATATATCTCCTGCTATCTGCTCTACTTATATTGACGCCAGTTGTCAAGTCTCCTATTGAAGCGCTCATAGGAACTGGCATACTCGTCATAGGAATACCTGCCTATTATCTAACTGCCAATTGGACTTCAAAGCCGCCAGCCTACCAAAAAGCCATTGATAAGCTGAATAACATGACTCAGAAACTAACTCTCAGTGTTCCTCAAGAGGACTAGGTCCAATAAATATTGAGGGATAGCTCAATATTCACCATCCGCCCATGCTGATGACCAACCAGTTTCAATCCTTGATTTATCTCGTTGAAAAACCATTATTCCGCGGCCTTTCCAGTTCGATCCTGAATACTTTTACTCCGATGCCAGTGGCTACCAGCTCCCTCGGTTTGCTCAACACTGCTGTTCTAACTATCTTCGCCTAGCTTAGGTTTTTTCCCCTTTTCGTCGACTGGCAGATATGATCTGAGTCGAAGCTGCCAGTGTCTACTCATCCCTGATTATCGCAGAGATCAAGAGATGATCTCCGCGATTGGTCTCTTATCACCAACTTGGTACCCTATATCGTTGCAACTCATATATCATGGTACATTACTGGTAGTAAAAAACTGCTCATCAGACAGTGGTTTGGACTTTCTCAATCTGGCCTTGCTGACACCTGTCCAAGACCATCTTGAGCATTGGTGACCCGCGGAAGCCACAAATTCTTCTGGTATCACGACCCCTGTTTGCCTGAATCTCGACTGCTTGAGCAGGGGCGTGATATATTCCGGAACTGAGAGTGCAGTCCCTTCCGCAGCCGGTATCAGGTCAGACCTGTCGGACCAAGATTCCTGTGCCGAAGTGTGCTGGAGCTTATCTCCCGAGAGCCTTAGATTTAGATACTATATGATCGAGACATGAATCGTGGTCTGAGCTGTCAACAGGTCATGCCCGCAGAACGTTGGATTCAAATTTGCTTGCGAATTCCTGGACAGTCCGTACTTCCTGTTACAGGAGCTTGGCAAGTTTTAGACGAGTTCGCGACGGCTTTGCCTGTGATTGTCTACCTTGAGCCCGACATTTGAGCGCTCACTGTTTTCGAAAAAGATAGAGCAACTGCCAACCAATCTCCCCCTCATTGCTCTTTACTTGAATATATTCCGATCATAAATCGGGGGTCATCAAATAAGCCATATCACCGTCAGATAGCTCCTCTATTGGTTTTCTCAAGAAACCTTCAAACTTCTGACACACTGAATCAACAGATCCTAGATTTGAAGTTGAAACAAGGGATCGCATCGGTGTCAGGAGCGCGCCCCTTCCTCGACGCATCGTCCCAGCTATGATATCTGATGGGACAAGTTATGCCCAGTTTCGAGATCGGGAGGCGGTGAATCATCTGAGCACAGATGCACATTGAGTTCAATCCAATGAATCATCCTAACCTGCAAGTTGGAATATCAGAGCCTTGCACTGTGACACGAGAGGAGCTCCAGCGCAAGCTCGTAGGGGCTCCATAAAATGGAACCTAATTATCGTTGCAGCTGGATCTTCCAAAAATCTCAACCCAGAAAACCTTTGGTCGCGGCTCGGGGGTCTCAAGGAATGGTTCGAGCCAAATCAGCCGCCAGTTAGTGTCATTGATCGCACCTTTGAGTCGGCCGATGCTGTGGGCCAAAACCAGGCAATTCTTGAATATTCGGATTGACACGATAAATGCCGGTGAGCGAGAACTTGGTATTGACCAGACGTGCCTTCTGTATCAAGACCTCTATGCCATAGGTCATAGAAGCCAGGCTAAAATATGTGCCTAGGTTTTGTACGAGATTTTCGTATGATCAAAAAAATGCCTTACATGTACGATCGACTCGTGCATAGCCCATCTAACTTAGGTTCTACCCCCGCGCGATGTTTCAAAGCATTCAGAAAAATTAGAGGAAACCTTTTCGATACTTAATCTCTCAGAATAACATGAATCGGTTAAATTCCCGACCGTACGCGGAATCTACATCCTATATTCACCCTGACTGAAAAAAATTATGCCAATCTAACCCACACGAGCTCGTAACCTAGACCCGTTTCCAGACTTCGAAGACAGAGATGGATGAGGCCATGAGTTTGTCGACTCATGGTTTTGCCGGCAAGATGTCCGATGAAAGGATTCCATCACACCACCCAGCCTTTGATCATGATCATCAACCAGTAGATATAGCAATAGTTCTAAAGCTAATCGATACATTATATAACTCACCAAACTCAGAGCATAAAAATGAGGCGAACAGAAAACTGACAGAGCTCCAATCCTCACCCAATGTTTGGCATGTTTGCTGGCTTCTATTGGACCCTCAGCAAACCTACCCAGATGAAGCCTTATTTTTCGCTGCCAATACTTTAGTTCAGAAGATAAATCAGAGTTGGTCTCATCAAGATCCAGAGTGGTTAGAAAAGCAGTTGAGGCCTAAGATTTTCGAAACTTTGGTCAACTACTCCGCATCACCGAACAGCACGAAATTGGTCATCGAAAGGTTGGCTTTAGCTCTTGCGAATTTTGCTCTGCATTCCATACCGTCGTTTTGGCCAGATGCCATTGAAGAGATCGTTCAAACTTTCACTAGCTCGGACCTATCTGCTAGAGTATCTCAGCAGAGAATCTGCGTCATCCTCCTCAAGATCCTTACATACATACCTGAGGAATACTCCCTCATGATCCCCAGTCAAAATGACAGGTCAACCGTAACTGGTCAGTTAGTAAAATCAGGCCCAATTGTTTACAGTTTCCTAAAGAAGTTACTATCAAGCGATCCTGATACTACAGACTCAGGTTGTCGACAGGACACATTGAAATGCCTTACGAGTTGGGTTATGAATTCAGAGACATCCCCTCTTGAACTTGAAGACGGTAAGGTCCTATTGGAGGCGATATATCGGACCATAAATGATCCTGATTTGTGTGGTTCAGCATGCACGGCATTGGCTGCCACCTTCGATTGCCGTAAGGCTGAAAAATATAGAAACTCTGTGATCGAATTCATGCCTAAGCTAGCTAATCTCAAGCCTCTGATAGATAATTACATAATGCAAGAGGAAGTAGAATGTGTCATAAAGATTTATTCGCTACTTGTGAACTTCTCTGAGAATCACTCAAGATTGATGATCAAGATAGTTCTAGATGATGATGTGCCGATGGATAGTGTCACCAAAGAGATTACTAAGCAAGCTATATTCTCCCTAATCAAGCTAACTTTAGATTGCACAGCCGCTCCAGGGATCTTCGGAATGGACGAGAAGTACAGTGAAATCACATTTCCATTCTGGTTTTCCTTCTTCGAAGTCTTTTACTAC